>ERZ1034365.842-NODE-842-length-16392-cov-3.731474_pt1 | contig 16392 bp, 20 predicted proteins | sample MGYA00520615_ERZ1034365 | MGnify/ENA primary metagenome ERZ1034365 (study PRJEB33736, sample SAMEA104284505) | Azolla filiculoides | biome: Urban; feature: Water surface; material: Ditch water | place: Netherlands | collected 2015-10-28 | depth 0-0.1 m ... | reverse complement strand
CCGGTGGCATCGACCACCTTAGAGGCCATGTTGTCGGCATTACGGCGTCGCGGGCCAGATGCCGAGCACGTCGTAGGTTGGAACGCCCAAGGGAAACGGGACGACACAAGCCCAGAAACGGCGCTCATTCACACGCGCCTCGCCATCATGGATCCGCGCCCTGAGGCAGACCAACCTTTCAGTAACAACGATGGCAGTGTCTGGATCTGTTACAACGGCGAAGTGTACGATTGGCAACGGCACGCCGACCAACTCAAAGCCCAGGGTTTCCGCCTTATGGGGGTAGGGCAATTCTCCCGACATCATGGCCTCCAAGAACTGCCGGCCACTCTTGCCCGCAATTTGTTCCCTGGTGGCCACGCCAGGCTTTCCACCACCGTCTTGTAAACGCTTCCTGGCCTGGGCAAGCTGGCTTTCCCACGCGGTCAATTGGCTAACGCTCGACATTGCAACTCCATATGTTTGTATGTGCAACGATTGTAGATACAATTACAACATGAACACAAGCGGCGCCCCCATGGATCGTCCTCAGGGATGTACCAATCTCAAACTGCGCCAATTCATGCGCCGCGTGACGCAGCTCAACGACATAGAGATGAGCAAGGTGGGCCTGAAGACGACCCAGTACTCGCTGCTGTCTCACGTAGAAAAGCTCGGTCCGGTTCGCCCCATGGATCTAGCAGCCAGCATCAAAATGGAGCCATCCACCCTGACTCGCAACCTCAAGCCGCTGGTGGACTCAGGCTGGGTCACCGTCTTGGCTGGCGTGGATGCCCGTAGCCGCCTGGTTGCGATCACCGACGCGGGTCGTGCCAAGCGTGCGCAGGCCAAGCGCCACTGGCGCAAAGCCCAGGACGGCATGAACGACCTATTGGGAATGGGCAATGTTGCAGCACTGCACGCGCTGATTGATCAGTCCATGGACAAGTTAAACACCATGGGTGATGAAGAGGACGAGGGCTAACGCTTTAACGTTGCGCTGACGCGCAGCTTGCCAGAGAATGCCCTGGGACTGATTTAACCTAGAGTCCATGGCCCAATGCATTGCATCCGTTCACGTGAGCGATCTTTTCATCAAGAAAAGCCGGTTCATTGGCTGCGTCCAACCGGTACCTGACCGGGCAAGCGCACAAAGCATTGTGGCCAGCCTGAAAGCGCAACATCCCGGTGCCGCACACGTGTGCTGGGCGTTGATGGCTGGAGGGCATTCCGCAGCGGTCGATGATGGTGAACCCAGTGGCACTGCAGGAAAACCCATGCTCGAGGTACTTCGCCATCAGGACCTTGAGGGAGTACTGGCGACCGTGGTTCGCTACTACGGTGGTATCCAGTTGGGAGCAGGCGGCTTGGTGCGTGCCTACACGGACTGCGTGGCTCAGGCGTTGAAGAACGCGACCAAGATTCCCATCATCAAGCTTAGAAGGCTGCACTGTTCCGTACCCTACGCGCTGGAAGGGATGCTGCGTAGGGAACTCGAATCGGCGGGTGGTGTCTTGCTCAGTGTCCAGCACGGTGATGGTGTCGAATTTGCATTCAGCATTGCCGAGACTTCAGCCAATGGCTTGGTGGCACATCTGAATGAAGTTGGCCAAGGTCGAATTGCATGGCTTGAAGTCAAAGTCTAATTTGTGCTCTGCACAATCGAATGCCATGCCGAGGGGCTTCGCGATTTACCTGAAATAACGTCTTCAGTTGCCAAGGCCACACCTGCGCCCCTTTTTCCGCTTGCTAGAAAGATATCTTCAAATCACACTTCAAATCCCGGTTCTTGGCATGCGCCAATGGCCGCATCTGGCTCAGACCAGCCTTAACCGGTTGCAATGGCATCCCCGGATTGCAGTCACTCAAAATTGAACTGCCAGTTAGCCGACGGTGGTGGAGAAGGGCAGCGTGCCCATCAGAGACATTTCTGACCTTGGCAAAGTAATGACCATCCACAAGAAAATCCGAATACGCAATTCAACTACCCGCCCACTCCTCGTCCAACACTAGAGTCCGTTGCAACACCAGATCCACAGCAGCTTCTTGTAAGTCTGGCGAGTACTTGTACTTGCGCAAGCTTTGTCGCGCTAATCAATCCACGGTGCGGTTCTTTCGCAAGTTCCCTGAGAGCTCGTGCGCGATTTTCTTGAGAATCTCATCATCTAGCTCGCACACTACTGATCCGCTGTTGACCAGCACGTCGAAAAAACGCACCTCGTCTTCGCTCAGCCCCAGTTGCTCACCCCGCTCGGCGGCCTCGAAAAACTTCATGGCCATCTCAATTAACTCTTCCGTCACCTGCGCGGTTTCAATGGATCGGTTTGGGTAGCGCGAAATTACGTTTGTGAGCATCTCTGCAAATTTCCGGTCAGCTTTACTAACTTAAGAGGTTATTCTGGATGCCGTTGTAGACAAAATGCCTAGTCTTTAGCGGCCCGGTTATTGTCAGCCTTACCTTGCTGCTATGGAGTTTGCTAGTGCGGGCAGAGTCTGCGCCGCAGTCCCCTGCCAGCAGAGATGTGCGACTGACGAAATATCGCTTGGGTTAGGGTTGATTTCACACACCCATGCACCTCGCTCTCTCGCCATGCGAGGGAGGTCAGAAACAGGGCGAACTACCCCAGATGTCCCGACGACCAACAAGACATCGCAATTTTGAACGCAGCGCATAGCGCGTCCCATCAATTGCACGTCCAGATTCTCTCCAAACCAGACAACGCCTGGTCGCACGTATCCGCCACAACTCGTGCATTGCGGTGGATCGATGCGCTCAATCGGCTCGAGTGAAGGCTCTCCGGCAAAGACCGCCGCTTTCCCGCAGGTACCGCATCTAGGAGAGAAGAGTGACCCATGAACATGAAGCGCTCCATGGAAACCTCCGCGCTCGTGGAGATCATCTACGTTTTGAGTGATGACTGACAGGGCTGTGTCTTGATGTGACGTAAGTCGCATAGTGGTGGCCAAACGCGCAATGGCGATGTGACCTGCATTGGGCTGTGCCTTGGTCACCAATCCGCGTCGCCACTCATACCACGCCCAAACACGTGCCCTGTCTTTTCTCCATCCTTCTGGCGAGGCCATTTCCATGGGGTCGACTGAGGCCCACAGGCTAGACGATGCGTCTCGGAACGTCGGCACGCCACTCTCGGCGGACATGCCTGCACCCGTAATCACCGCAATGGATCTGGCGTTTCGAACGCGCGAAAAAAGCTCGCTCGGCACTTTCAATGAATTCATTTCACTACTTCCCTTCTTCGCATCTATCTGTCATGAAGTCCAACTGCTGGGTGCACAGAGTTACCTGACTTGCATCCATTCCTTCTGTCATATGGGTTACTTTGAAGAACCCGAAGGGAGATCGGGTCCCATGCATAGCTCTGCCCAGGTTGATCCCCCAGTAGTCTTCCCAATGTCAACTCCACTGGCGTAGCCTAGGCGCTCATTTACCCACTTCAAAAATGGCTCGAAAAGGTGATCTATCCATAAGGCACGTCTACTTGGCCATAACTGACATGGCTCTTCGCAAAGGGAACATTTGTAGCGGCCGTTCGCGCGGATGGGAAACGCATCCAGGCTCAGTAGCATGTCCCAATATTCCCCATCTACCTCGGCGATGACGCTGAAATCGCTACCCCGCAAAGATGCCGTGAGGCATGCGAAGGGAGCTTCAAACCGCAACCGAATTCCTCGGTAGGTTATGGACTCGATATGTACCGGCACCCTGAAATGACGGCGGTTCTCGGCCAACCAATGCACGAACACGCGCTGCAATTTAGGACGAGGCTTCACGTTTTTTGGTTTCCAGGTTCAACCGGCAATGGGAGTGTGTTCATCAACTAGTTGCGTGGTTCATCGCTGCACGTACAGGCTCCTAAGTCCTGATTGCCCAGGAATCCTCGGTTTTATGGTGCCTGCTGTACATGTTCACCTTCTGCAATTTTTGAATGATATTCATTGATGCCCCGTCGCCATGGGCGTCGGAACACGCTGTCCACCAGATTGCTGGCACGCAGTTTCAATAGATGCTATAGCTGCAAGCATCTTCTGCCTTGCCGGTGGATTGGCTGAGTGCACTGTCAGAATCGGTGGAGAGAAGCCTTCTGTCGACACAGCTTCTTCTATCCAAAGAAGAACGTCATATCCGGTGCCGCGTCGGTCATCTCCTAAGTCGTGGTCAAGGCTTATTTCCTGGACCAAACCTGTCTTGAGCAGCCCTATGACCTCATCAGGCCAGTAGGACCGCACCCAACCTTCAGGCGTATTGCGTTCGTCGTCCAAGAAGACTCGCAAGGGCACGCTAAATTTTTCGGGGCCGAGCGCGCGGCTATTCATAGAACTATTGCCCGCCTCTTCAACCTCCATCCCTTTGACCTCGCCGTCAAAGTGGGCGGTGACAAACCGTCCCAGCCCAGGAACCCATTCGAACTCCACCTTGATGCTGACCGTACCTACCTCTTCGTCTGCGTCGAGGTAAGCCTTCCTCCGCTGAGTGAAGTGCTCGTTTATGCAGTTAATTTGCTCGGTGCTTAGCTCAAAACTCTTTTGTGTCAGTCCCATTCTCAACTCCTGCCCTTCTAGGATTTGAGTATCGCAACGGAAGTGACATGTTGTGTCGTTGGTAAGCGGCTGGCAGTTTGTCTAGATGTCTGTGAATACCTGCCCCTGAGAACCAGCCATGCTCGCCTTAAGGGATCCCCGACTCTCCTATAGTATTCATTTGAAACTGCTGCCTGCTCAGGTTGGCATGTAGTTCGTTTGGCTCTTCCGTGTGCGTTGAATGCCATTGATCCGGGGCCGTCTGTTGTGTGTTATTCGACATGACAAAGTGCGTCGCATGAAAGGCGAACTGACAGATGAATGCGCACAAATTTTCTTGATTTTCCAGCACAATTGCATGCAGGAGAGGACTGCTCATGCCACAAGAAATCGGCCACATAGATGCAATTGCACGCAGACTGCAACGGGACGTTTTGTTGGTTGTCTTTCACCCGCCGCGTGAAAAACTAACGGAGGATCCAGAAGTCCTTCTTGACCTGTATGCGAATCATGATTGGCGGGAGTGTCCGGTACGGTTGGGCCTGATTCAGTGGTTGGAAAGCCAGGGTATTGCCTGGTTGCCTTGTGGAGGTGTTGCGAATACCAGCATGATGGATCGGTACCGTGGACAGGTCTACGTTGATGTGCCATATGACCTCAAATCCCCTACCTACCAGGCGTTGTCAAAGTACCTGGAACTTCCGGATGGCAGCATGCGCTACCCAGAGGCAACGTTTTGTGTTTTGCCCCTGAGTACAGCTATGGAAAACGCTGCGCATGATGAGCCCGGTTTTTGGGATCGTTGGGCGGAGAATTTCTGAAGGGTTTTGCTGGAGTTTCAGAAACCGCTTGGGCATTTTTATGACTGCATCTGGCGGGCCAGCGCTTTAGGCGCGATAACTTCCACTTGTCGTCCAAATCCACGCAACCACCAGACAAGGTGTTCAGTCTCCGTGACGGTAGCCTTGATTTCCAACTGATTGCCCAGATCCATGACCGTTTGATCTTTGCTTCGTCGACTCTCCGTCAGGAACATCCCGAGCTTCTTGTCGATTCGGAATTTCAGCTCAATGGTCTCGCCGTGGCTGTATCCAAATCCGCCTCCCTCTTCAAAAGCCGCCAGATCAAATCCTTTGACTGGTGGAAACGGTAATTGGGTGTCCACCGCTTTGATGATCCGGCTTACCGCCAGACTGCGGGCATCCGCGTAGCCCTCGAATCGCACAACCAATACGAGCCTTGCTCCTTGTTGAGCCAGGCCCAGTGGCATGACACGGTGCGTTTTGTGTTGAGATGCCTGATTTGTGTACTCAACCTCTAGCCAAGTTTCATGGAACAGTGCCTGGCAGACATCTTCCAGTACGCCGGCCTTAATGTCTGGAGGTAGCAGAGCAACGCTAGGGCTAACCACCCGTACTTTGCCCAGCCAGCGACGCTCCAACTTTTGGTCAGAAACTGCATTGAGATTGAAACGCGCCTGGTTGAAGAACCCGTCTAGAGCATGCTTCAAACTTGGGGGCAGCAAGTTGCGCAGGTGTTTTTCCGCCATCGTCAGCAGAAGCGACTCTTGCAATGTCAGTCCAGGGATGGAGATGCCTTTGGCCTCCCTTCCCCACTTGTAACCATAGGGTTTGCTGGAGTCGTCTCGTTCAATTGCAAATTGCCCAGAGATAGCCTCCAACTGCCGCTGAATGGAGCGCAGGTCGCGCTCAAAACCCATCGTCTGCAGACGGGCATGAATCTCCGACGCAGAGATTTTCCCCACCTTGGGGATCATGTCCAACATTGCCAAGGTCATCAGCAAAGTCTCGTGATTGCTGGGCCGCGCATTGGGGCTAGCTGACTTTCTAGTCGTGGATGTTGACTTGGTGGCCATGGAATAAATTATTGATTTTTGTCACGACACATTGTGACGCATCCTATAAGATGATTGCAAATTACAGATACATGGAGGGAGAACCATGCAAGTAGAACGCATTCGAATGGAGATGGAAACCAGGGTCAGTGAGATATTGTTTTACGTTTGGGACCCCATTGGGGTCAACGGAATTCCCGCCTGCCGAGACGAATACGAAAGTTACGTCCCCATCGTTTCTGCCTACCTCTTGCACAATTTTTCAGAAGCAGGTGTGGATGCGCTTCTGATGTACATCATGGAGGAGTACATCGGAGTGGGATTGTCTAAACCGCCGCGCCGTAAACACCAGCATTTGCAGACCATGCGTATGCTGATGGAATGGAGGAGTGACTTCGTTGAGCTCTATGATGTCAAAGATGCTGCCCCTCATTTCCCCAAGAACGCCAGATTCTTAGAGCAAATCGATTGGTCACGTCAGCGCAATCTAGATCGAGATACCAAGCCCTTGCCATTGACCCGCGCTGCGAGCAATTGATCATGGCAACCCGGTACCTCACTAAGTCGCGATTCAAACTGGCTCTGAGTTGCCCGTCAAAGCTTTATTCCACGGGTAGATCTCAGTACGCAATCACAAATGACGGCAATGACTTCATTGAAAGCCACCAAAAGAATGATTCGTTTCCCATCACACTTAACTTTGAATTCAATAACTTTGCTAATTTTTGCTTCGATTCAAAGCCGACCGCTTCACGCGGCCCCGTCAACTGACCTCACTTATGAACACACTAGATGATTTCGTTGAATTCTTGGCAAAGCAGTGGTCGGGAAAGCCCGATGCGTTGCATTTGGACATTAGCTCCGATATGGATCGCGCGCTCCCGCCGTTTAGTCTGCACAATGAGCGCTCTTACAAACCATGGCACTGGTACCCCATTACTTCACATCCGTGCTGGAAAGAATGGAAAAGTGGTGGGCAGTCTACTTCTTCACTACAACTCCAGAATGCGGAAAGAGTCTCAATGTGGTGGTGCGCATCACTTGAAGAGGCCGCTAAGCACTACAGTTGGACGCCATCCCCCCATGGCACATTTGTTTCATTGAGGACCGTGTTGAGGGCAACGATGATTGCATCGGACGTACGCGGCGCTGCATCTGTCTGCCACCGTATCCTAGATTGGGGGGGCGTAGCAAAAAAGACCAATGACGCTTCTCGCCTATGGATCAAAGACCAAGAATATGCTGGCACTTTGATCCAAGCCCTCAGTTGTGCGGTGTCACACCTGCATCCTAGTGCAGCAGCACTCTCACGATTCGACTACAACGGAGCTGATATTCCGATGAACTCTGCGACGACAAAGCTCTTCGCTGCAGCCGACCCGAGCAACGCAACCTTGATCTTTGACGGCCGCGTAGGCGCAGCTCTTTGCTTGCTAGTGCGGCGTTACCTCGAAGTTCGCCAATTGCCATTGGCTGTACCACCCGATCTCTTGTTTTACTGGGGAAAGCACAGAACCAAACCTTTGCTGCGCAATCCTTCGAATACAGGCTTCGCCTTTAGTGAAATCAACCAAGTTTCAAACATCGCCAGAGCTCAAGCCAGCCAGCGAGCGAATATTGTTGCTCATCGCATGCACGAAATTAAGGGTATTTCTGCGGAAGATCTTGAACGAGCTCTATTCATGGTGGGCTATGCAGTCAACGTATGATGAAACGGGAAACTCATCACTATGTGCGCTCTAGTTGAGCCTTTAGTTTGCAAAGACTTTTCCAAGAAGAATTGACGATGGAGCTTACAGTTTGATTAACAGATTTGACGCTGAGTAGGAGGGCTTCCGATGCATTTTTCTGATGTATCTGTTGGGGTTGAGATGGATACTGTGTCGTGATTAGCCAGTTTCAAAATCCGCCAATCCGATCAAGCATCTGGAGCCTTGTATCGAATTTGGCTTGCGGTTTTGGGATTCGCTCAAGGCAATTCGCACATTGCGGCAAACAATCGCTTTGCCATGAACTACAGCCTACTGGTTCATTTAGGATTGAGAGCAGCTGTTAAGCAGCCGTCGCAACTTCTCAAGAAAAAGCTGGCGCGACTTTTCCACTGACCATGGCTCCCATGGTGTGCCACCGTAAATTGGCGTTAAGGGATCCCTGTCAAGCGACTGAATTGTTAATCCCAATATGTCACGGATCTCCTCACGCGACCAACCAGCAACATGCAATGCCTCGCTTGCGGCGGCCAAGACATCGACCTCCTTGTGCTTTTGGTACTCGTCGCCCGTCCAGGTCACAACACCGTATCGGTCCAGGACTGCTTGCTGAAGCCGCCCCATCATCAATTGGAATGGATGACCGAGAATGGGCTTCAACGGTGAAATCGGATCAAACCCGACCAGCCCTTCTTCTGCATCGTGCAATAGTTCCAGCAACTGCACGCGTGGTGACAGATCTTCGGTCAGAAGCCTCAAATGCAAGACTGTCAGAGAATGTTGTGCCACAGTCAGCGGTCTGGGCCAGATGGAGTGGCCTCCCCAGCGAAACGTTCTGGCGAGTCCCAGCGCCAAGTCCATGTCGTCGAAATCCTGTGGCTTAGGATTGATGAGGTCCAAGTGCTTTCCTGAAGGTTGACGCACCCAAGCTCTGCCAGTGTGTGCTGTTGGACTAGGAGCAACCGCTTCCAGAAACTTTTCGAAGATTTGCTCAATCCGAGGTAACGCGCTGGTCAGTGCGTGATCCGAATCAAGAAGATGCAATTCACAGCGATGTCGCTCGGCAAATTGCATGACGTTGGATGGCAAAACAATATCGTCCCCCCATCCATGAACCACACAAGTCTGCATGGCCATCGGAATCGGGGCTTGGCAAACATAGCCGGGCAATCCAATGGCCGGGGCCATCAAAAAGAGCCCATTAGGTTTGATTTGCTCACTCGCCACGGTGGAAACGTATCCCCCCATGCTTGACCCGACAAGAATGAGGCGATCATGCTTGGGCAGTTGGGTCGACAGGAGTTGTTTTACGCGTCGCTCAGCCTCACCAGCAAGATCGTGATCGTGCAGTACTCCTTCGGGGTGCTCCCGGTAGTCCACGGATAGCACCTGCGCGCCATGGCGCTTGGCCACTCCCATGAGAGATTGAATCTTGGTCCCGAATGGACCGGACTCTTTCCCATGTGAAAAGACCACCAGCAATGAGGTCATGGCGTGACTCCGAAACGACTCAATCTTCCACTCCAGGTGGCCTGGGCAGCAAGGGCAGCAAAGGGGTTTTCAGCTTGGCTCGCTTAGAGCGTTCATCTTCAAAATGGAGAAATAGTGGCCAACCATCAGACATTTGAACAAGGACATTGCCATCCCAGTTTTCAGAAGAAATATCTTTGGCCCGCTTGGGGATTTCAATCTTTGCTGTGAACGACAGCGTATTGCCATCTTCGTCTTCGTCTTCTGATGCAAGTCGATCCAGCTTTGACCAAAGTGATCTAAGTACCTTTTGGTCATTGGGTCGGAGAAAGTCCTGTTCGGCTTCGTCAAAGTCGCCAAGCTCAGCGTAGGCATAGTTACAGCCTACCTTTCGCAATCCTTCGCCTTCAGGAAACATTACTCCGGAAAAGGGCTCGAAAATACCACCTCCAGCGTAACCCCTAGCGGCAACCCATAGCTTGCGCAAATTGGACTCACCACTTATGGGGTCGATAGCTGTTTGTAGGCGATAGATTACTGCGGAATGAACATCATCAAATCGTGGTTTTTGCGTTTTTACCAACCATTGCGTTTGTGACTTAAGTAGTTTTCTAGGCATCATTTCCCTCCTTCATCAACTTCTGCGATTGTCCACTTTACTGCGACAAAATGCTTCGTGATCGGTCAAGTGCCACCTGGGCGCTACTAATGAATCAGGCACATCCACGACGTGACTTCAACGCGACGGGGTCGGTCGGTCTTTAGCTGCATTGCAGGCATATCAAAGTCACACCAAATACCGCTATGTCAGGGAAACCAAGAGTCAATTTCTCCAATGAGGACCTCTCTATTCGTCACTTAGACGCAACAAGCTGGACGCAACGGACTAGCACAACGAAATTTGCGCCATCAACGGGGTAGCTTAGATAAAAATCACCCGAATGGGGGATATCGATGCAATCGAATACTGTGTATATTGGTTCGTTAGGAGACCGTTGTCAGGGTCGCCTACCTATTCAATTCGAATGTGACCATTGCCATAAATGTACAGATGCTCAAACGGCACTAATTTTGTAGTGATTCGATGCCGCGTTCTATTTCTAGTTGTTGTTAGCTTGAACGTGAAATTTTTGTACCACAGTAATCGTTTTCTTCGTGCCGCTTTACCCATACCATCCAAATTTGCTTGTGCTCGCGGTTTCGGTGCAGTAAATGAAACCGAAGTACTTCCCGTGGGGAAGATGCGCTCCAGTCGCCGACAGTCTTCGGCTCGCATCAATTTTGAATATCCTGTTTTAGTGCGCTCATTGAGCTTCACACGATTTGGTGCATCCGGCTTCACTCTGATCGAATTGCTGATCGGCATAACAATTCTGGGTGTGCTGGCCGCTCTGGCAGTGCCTAGCTTTAGTGAATCTATAAAAAGCCAACGGATCAAAGTGATCAGGGATGACTTGGTTGCCTCTTTGGAATTGGCGCGCGTAGAGGCAATCCGTCGCGGTGTTTCTGTTGGTCTGGTGCGTGAACCGGTCTCTACAAACTGTGTCGTTTCCCTGACGAGTGATGACAAGTGGAGTTGTGGTTGGAAGATCGTGGTGGATGCAGATGCAAACGGTGCAATTTCTGACGCAGAGCAGGCCGCCAGCGTGAATGTGCTGAAAACAACCACCGTTCCGGCCGGATATGACATGACACACCCAAACCTTGGTAAGCAAATTGTTTTTGGTGTCTGGGGTCAAGCAGTGGTAGCCGGTCAAAATTTTGTGATAGCAAACACGCGCGATGGTATTTCGGGCGATTCAACCCTCAAGGTTTGTCTCGGTAGTGCGGGCAAAATTCGCACAGTCAAGGTAGGTGTCTCATGTCCTTAGTACAAGCACCCCGCGTCTACCAGGTACCGCGTGCATGCATGCTTCGCGGGATTGCGTTGATTGAGTCGTTGGTTGCTCTGCTGGTTTTAGCGTTGGGCATTCTTGGTCTTGCAGGGGTGCAGTCGCGGTTGTTGGTCGAGTCCCGAACCTCCAACTCTCGAGCTATCGCAGTTGGTCTCATTGACGACATGAACAACCGTATGCTCTTCAATCGCACTACGGCGTTGGCCAATGGCTATGCATTAGCTTGGAACGCGGCTGCCACGGCGGCGCAAGAGTGCAGCACCAAAAACTGCACGGGAGTCGAACTCGCACAATTCGATCTTTACCAATGGCGTGCTACTTTGGCCTCAGTGTTGCCTGGGGCTAGTGCCAGTATCTTTGTATCCCCCACGGATTCGCGGCAGATCGGGATTGCAGTCGCCTGGCGTTTGAATGAAAGCAAAGCCGCGGACAACGATGCTGTGTACACAAGCCCGTTTGCGGTGACTGCTGGCAATGCCGGTGTGGATTGCCCAGCGAACTCTATCTGTCACTTCGTATATGTTCAACCCTGAGCCCACTTGCAAGCCGCCTTTGGCGACACGAACTGCGCTTCGTCAGCGTCTGGGCAAGGCTGGATCGTGCTTACAGCGAGGTTTCTCACTAGTTGAGCTCATGGTCGGCTTAACCATTGGCTTGCTCGTGGTTTTGGCAGCTATTGGCAGCATGGTATTCACCCAAGCGACATCTCGCGTGGTCGGTGATGCCTCGCGCTTGCAACAGAAAGCTGACGCCATATTCCGTAACATTGGCCACCACGTCGCGCAAGCTGGCGCTTACGAACTGGTTGCGGGGGCTGATGGCCAAGTTTCCTTCAGTTCCTCATATTCCGGGTTCAACACGGGCACTCCCAACCCTGGTCAGATTTTCAATATCCATGGATTGGATGGCAGTAACAACGCGCCCGACACTTTACGGGTGAGTTACGAAAATGCCGCTTCACATGATTGCCTGGGCGTGCCGGTTCCACCTGCCACAACGAACGTTGACAATGCATTTTATGTATCCGGATCCGACCTGCTATGCAAGGGCGCCGATGGGGCAACTGCACTACCGCTGGCTGACGGTGTAGAAGATTTTCAAGTTAGATATGCCGTGCTCACGGGAGCCGATCAGTTCAGGCTATTTGACGCAGGCACAGTTCCGGACTGGACAACTATTCAAGCTGTGCAAATTTGTTTGCAAATCGCTGGTGACAACCAAGGCAATCCGCAGCCGGGCCTGGTGATGAAGGGATGTCGGGGTCAAACGCTCGAGAACACAGGCAAGTTGAGGCGTGTGTTTGTTCGAACTTTTAGCCTACGTAACGCCTTGTTATGACTCACAGCATATCCCAAAATCACCCGAAAACGTGCCGAGTACATCGGCAAAGTGGTGCCGCCTTGATCGCCGTTCTCGCCCTCCTGCTGCTGAGTTTGATGGCGGTGATGGGCGCCTTCCGTGTGGCCAATCTAAACGAATCTATGCTGGGCAGTACATCCGACTACAGCCGTGCTTTTGCCGCAGCCGAGGCGCTCATGCGTGATGCTGAGATGGATATCGAGGGGCGTAGGCCTCCGTACACCAATCAAGTTGATGGAAATATTGGTTTGCCTTGCAGGCCCGATCCCGAGACGAGCACAACTAGCATTAAATCCATGGATGGTTATCTAGGTTGCAGAAACGCGGCGGCTGCCAACACGCCCTGGTTTCCAAAGTCCAACGAGGATTTTGACTCGGTGACTGACATTGTGGCCGCCAACAACGCGGACTTACGCTGCAAGGAAGGGATCTGTGCGCCCCTCACCACCACGGCGCTGGCCAATCTTGAAAACGACCTAGTCAATATGACACCTCTTGGTGCTACTTATGGTCAATTTACCCGCAAAAATACATTCGACGCGGATCCGGGTGTTTCGAGCAACCCGATCTTGTCGCCAGGGGATGGTGTCGCACGCGGTTGGTACTGGGTGGAAATTTTTCGCTACAACGTAAACACGCCAGCTTTTGGTGCGGCCATCCCAACAGAAAAGAAACCCTTTGTCTTTCGCATCACGGTCGTCGCCCTAGGTCTTAAGCCCGGTACCCGGGTGGTGCTGCGCTCTGTCGTAGTCCCCTTTCCGAAACCACCTGTCTAAACCGTGACATGCAGTCGAATCAACCCGGTGCCGGTTCAACCCACATGCAGAGAAGACTTGCTATGAAAACCAACCAATCAATCAGACCGGGCTGTAGTCACAATGTAGTCGGCTTCGCCTTGAATTCAAATCGAGATGCTGGGTCGCTGCGTAATGCCTTAGCTTTTGTGTTGATGATGTTGGGGTTATCAGCAGTCTTTGCCTCACAACTAACACTGTCGAAAACGCCACCGATAAGTGGCGGGGTTGAGCCACGGCCCAACGTAATTGTGACAGTGGATGACTCTGGCAGCATGGACAAGGATATTAATGGGAATAGCACGAGCACCAGCGCAGCCAAAAAAATCACTCTGCTTAAAAATGCACTGAACGCGTCGTTTGGTAGTACCGATGTACTACCCGATGGTCGTGTTCGGCTAGCCTGGCAATCGATGCACGACAACGGCGAATTTATCTCAGGTAACGGAGCGCAATCAATCAAGCTGGGGGCGATAAATTCCATGAAGACGTTCACCGGCCCTCACCGAACGAATTTTTCGAGTTTTGTCAATGGCTTGAGGCCAGGCGACTACACGCCGTCGATCGACATGATGAAGAATGTTTACACCTATCTGAATGCACCAGAGAATGTTCAGAGCCCCTGGGCTGACGATCCCACGGCCGGCACAGCCCAGACAACGCCGTACCTAGCTTGCCGTCGTACTTTTCATATTTTCATGACTGACGGACTTTGGAACAGCCAGGAGTTTCCCTCTTGTTCAGCGGGCGGTACGAACTCTGGGACTGCTGCGAATCCTGTCTGCAACAATAGCAAAATTACCTGTCCGACTGGCTATTCCTTCAAGTCGAATTTCGACCCAAATAAGGTTTGCCGTAAGGGCAAGAAAAACAACTATCAATACACCGCGGGATTTTGGTCGGAAAATACCAGTATATGGACTACGGCGGACCGTGTAGACAAGGGCGATGGCGTCTCCCAGACGCTTCCTGACTTGGAGCAGTACGAAGCCGTAAGTACCAATGCGCAAGTGAGAGCTTATCGTGATATTTACGGCGATGATCCGGCCTACTCCAGCACACTGTCCGACTTTGTATTTCGAAACTGGGCAACCGATCTGCAAGATGGCAGACCTGGAATTACCCAAGTGAATAGCGCGGGTACCACAATCTCCGGCAACACGCAGGATATGGAAAACGCAATCAATCCTGTCTTGAGGAAGAAGGATGATGAAGTCGTTACAGTCAGCGGCGGCACCACCACGCTGCAGCCCTACTGGAATCCGAAAAACGACCCCGCCACATGGCAGCATGTTACGCAGTACATGATCGGGTTTGGTACAGAGGCAACAGACTGGGGAGGTGTTGCTCCGGTTTGGGGGGGGAACACCTTTGGCGGGGACTATGCCAAATTGGTGAATGGCGTCGTAGCGTGGCCCAATGTGCGAACTGATTCTACAAGCACCAGTGTTTCTGCCCGTGCGGCTGAGTTGTGGCATGGTGCCATTAATGGCCGTGGGAAATATATCCCGGCTTCCAGTGGCGACGCGTTGGTTCAGGCCTTTAAGGACATACTTGTTGATGTGATCAAAGATACGTCTCAGCCGCTTATTACAGTGACCACCAGCTCCAGTACATTGAAAGCAGGCACACTGGCCTACGTGGCAGGCTACAAGGCTGAAAATTGGGCTGGACAACTATTTGCACGGCCTTTGAATGCTGTAGACAAGACTGTAGACATTGCAACAACATGGGACGCTGCGAACTTACTCGATGCATCGACATTTTCGGTTGCCGACCGTTTAGTGGTTTCCCACAATGGCACGGAGGGCATATCTTGGAAAACCTATAGCTTGTTACCCGATGCCCAAAAGAACCAACTCAATCGGAATGCGACTGCGGTAGACAACAAAGGACAGGACCGCGTCGATTACATTCGTGGCGATCGAACAAAGGAGCAGGCTCAAACTAACGGCATATTTCGAGACAGAAACTCCCGCCTAGGAGATATTGTCAATTCAAATATCTGGTTCGTTGGAAGACCCGCTAGCGCTTACTCCGATAGCGCTTATGCAACCTTCCGTGGCACCGGACCTGGCGGCAAGGGAGCACGAACACCGGAATGTTGCATGGCGTTGTCGCGTCAAGCACGCAGACGCATGCGGGCGGTACCGAACTGTTGGCATATATTCCACAAGGTGTTGCCGAGGGCGACCTGCGTAAGCTTAGTGACCCCGGCTACACGCACCAGTACTTAGTGGACGGATCACCCTTTAGCAGTGATGCATTTATAAGCACACCATTGCGCACAAATGCGGGATGGTCAACTGTACTGGTTGGGACGTTGGGTTTAGGCGGAAAAGGATTCTTTGTACTGGATGTCACTGATCCTGCTGACTTCACGGTAAACAATGTTAGCAAATTGGTGATCCTAGACAAAACCGACACACTGGGTGGCAGCAAAGACAAAGATATTGGTGTTATCACCTCGCCGCCCGTTATAGACGATGCCGTTCCTACGAAAACCAGGCAGGTTGTGAAGATGAACAACGATCGCTGGGCAGTAGTTGTTGGCAATGGATACAACAGTAGCAATGAGGCGCCAGTGTTACTCATCCAGTTTCTAGACGGCCAAAAGGAGTTGGTGAAAATCTCGCCTTGTGCCACCCCCATAGACACTACCAACTGCACGTTCAAAGGCAGCAATGGTTTGTCTGGCCCCAGGTTAGTTGACCTGAATGCTGACGGAAAGATGGATGTTGCTTATGCTGGCGATTTGACGGGCAACATGTGGAAGTTCAGTCTCGGCAGCG
>ERZ1034365.837-NODE-837-length-16468-cov-9.474468_pt1 | contig 16468 bp, 11 predicted proteins | sample MGYA00520615_ERZ1034365 | MGnify/ENA primary metagenome ERZ1034365 (study PRJEB33736, sample SAMEA104284505) | Azolla filiculoides | biome: Urban; feature: Water surface; material: Ditch water | place: Netherlands | collected 2015-10-28 | depth 0-0.1 m ... | reverse complement strand
CAGGAAGCTAACTTTTTGGTGATATCTGATTCATCAATTGTTATCAGCGACAGATTGACTTGAATCACTGTATTAATAGACTCACGAATGTTTTCCGTAGCAGTCTGGATTCTGAATAAATGATCGGCGACATCACGGAAATAATCTGCACAACGAACGCATATAGGGTGGGCTCGGGGTCCGTGCATTCGACCTGTTGATTCCGCAATCTCGGCAACAGAGTGTCTCAAACGATTGGTATCCTGCTTAAGGGTGAATAGAGCCTGAATGCTTTTCCTACAGGCAGTAGAGAGAAATACCCGAGACTCCTGCTCTTCCATCTGGTCTTCCAGGGAAGTCAGCACAGGAAAGTATCGATCAACCACCGCATCCATGAGCGCGTAAAGCACAAAACCCGGGCCAAGCCTTAGCATGTGTGGCTCACGCTCACAGCGTGCACGGACATCAGCAAAACCAAACTTACTATTACGACGAACTGAAATGACAAAATTCGGGCCGGCAAAAAAGGAGGCTTCGCCTTTATTAACCTTTTTTTGTTCATCCATTTCCAGCAGATCCATGACAACAAAAATCATGTCGCCATACTCTTCTACCTTGGGTCGTTGTCCTCCATGCATCGCATCTTGAACGGCGAGTTCGTGCAGCTTGAATCGCTTAGCGATTTGCTGCAGCTCGGCTTCTTCAGGGTCACACAGGCCGATCCAAACCATACGATTCGGTTGAATCGTCGATTCATAAAGATTCTCAAAGCTTACATCCGGGACTCTGATCCCGTTTTCGTAAACCACAAATGAGACGATCATAGAATTTGTCCGTTCAGGTGTTTATGAAGCACAAAATCACCAGATTTCTGCATATAACCGTCTGGCAGTTTACGAATAATACAAAGAAAAAGGCCTCCATTGCTGGAGGCCTTGAATTCTGGCGCGCTCGGAGAGATTCGAACTCCCTACCCCTTGGTTCGTAGCCAAGTACTCTATCCAGATGAGCTACGAGCGCGTCGAGACCGAAACTATACACAAACCAAGCCCCGAATACAAGGGGAGACAGCTATAATGTTGGGCTGAGTCTTAGACCCCTTAAAAGAAGCCGCATCATGGAAGCCGAACAGCTCAATAGCCTTGCCAACCACCTTGAAGACCTGGCCACACGCGCCACGGGTCTCCGGAGGTATCTTTGACTACGATGCCAAGTCTGCGCGTCTAGCCGAAGTTTCCCAGATCCTTGAAGATCCCACGATCTGGAATGATGCGTCACGCGCCCAAGAGTTGGGGCGTGAGCTAAAAAGTCTCGAAGGCGTGGTGCTCACGCTTAATACGATTGAACAAAGCCTGAATGACACGGGTGATCTGTTTGAGATGGCCCGTGAAGAAAACGATGACGAAACACTGAATGCAGTGAGCGCGGACATCGATAGCATCGAGAAGCAAGTGGCGGCCATGGAATTCCGCCGCATGTTCAACAATCCGCTGGATCCGAACCCCTGCTTTATTGAAATCCAGTCCGGCGCCGGTGGTACGGAAGCTCAGGATTGGGCCTCGATGCTGCTCCGTATGTATATCCGCTACGGCGAACGCAAGGGTTTTAACGTAGAGGTTCTGGAAGAGTCTGAAGGCGATGTGGCCGGTATTAAATCTGCCACCCTGCGCTATACCGGTGACTATTGCTACGGCATGCTGCGTACCGAAACCGGTGTGCACCGCCTGGTACGCAAATCGCCGTTCGACTCCAATGCGCGCCGTCACACCTCTTTCTGTAGCGTCTTTGTCTACCCGGAAGTAGATGATTCGATAGAAATTGATATCAATCCGGCGGATGTGCGTACGGATACCTACCGTGCATCGGGTGCCGGTGGTCAGCACATTAACAAGACTGACTCTGCCGTGCGTCTGACCCACATTCCGACCAATATTGTGGTGCAGTGTCAGAACGACCGTTCACAGCACCGCAACCGCGATGAGGCCTGGAAGATGCTGCGCGCACGCCTGTATGAGTTTGAGCTGCGCAAACGCCAGGCCGAGCAACAAAAGCTTGAAGATGCCAAGTCGGATATCGGCTGGGGTCATCAGATCCGCTCTTATGTGCTCGACCAGTCGCGCATCAAGGATCTGCGAACGAATGTGGAAGTAGGCAATACCCAGGGCGTGCTGGACGGCGACCTGGATCAATTTATCGAAGAGAGCCTGAAGCAAGGCGTCTAATCAGGGTTTGAAAAAAGGAACTGTCATCATGACCGACCAGAGCAACGCACCTGTAACTGAAGCACGCGACGAGAACCAGCTGATTACCGAGCGCCGTGAAAAACTGCGCCAATGGCGTGAGTCGGGTGCTGCTTACCCGAATGATTTCCAGCGTGAAAATCTCACCGGCAAACTGGTAGAGCATTTCGATGCCAAGACGCCAGAAGAACTGGAAGCCATGCCGATTTCGGTCAGCGTAGCTGGTCGCATCATGCTCAAGCGCGTAATGGGTAAGGCTTCGTTCCTGACGATTCAGGATGTTTCCGGTCGCATTCAGCTGCACGTTACCCGCGATAAGGTAGGCGAAGACGTTTACGACGGTTTCAAGAAGTGGGATCTGGGTGACTTGGTCGGCTGTACGGGCACCCTCTTCAAAACCAAAACCGGCGAACTGACCGTCTCGGTTGAGAACATTCGTCTGCTCAGCAAGTGTCTGCGCCCGCTTCCAGAAAAGTTCCACGGGCTGACCGATATCGAACAACGTTATCGCCAGCGTTATCTGGATCTGATCATGAATCAGGAGTCGCGCGCCACGTTTATGGCCCGCAGCCGTCTGGTGCAATCAATCCGTGCCTATATGGTGCACGATGGCTTCCTGGAAGTGGAAACCCCGATGATGCACCCGATTCCGGGTGGCGCCTCGGCCAAGCCCTTCACTACACATCACAATGCTTTGGACATGCCGCTCTTCCTGCGCATTGCACCGGAGCTGTACCTAAAGCGTCTGGTCGTTGGTGGCTTTGAAAAAGTATTCGAGATCAATCGTAATTTCCGTAACGAAGGCTTGAGCCCACGTCACAATCCCGAATTCACCATGATGGAGTTCTACGAGGCTTATGCAGACTACAAGAGCCTGATGAACTTTACAGAAGGGTTGATCCGTCACGCTGCACGTGAAGCACTGGGTAAGGAATGTTTTAGCTATCAGGGTCGTGAACTGGATCTTTCGAAGCCATTCCACCGCCTGACGATTGTGCAGGCGGTAATGAAGCACAACCCGCAATACACAGAAGCCCAACTGACCGATATGGCCTGGCTGAAAGAACAGCTGGCTGCACGCAAGGTTGAGTTACATGCTCACGCTGGTCTGGGTAGCCTGCAGCTCGCATTCTTTGACGAAACCACTGAAGACAAACTGTGGGAGCCAACCTTCATCATCGACTACCCCGCTGAGGTATCGCCGCTGGCCCGTCGCAGTGATACTAATCCTGACATTGCCGAGCGCTTCGAGCTCTTTATTGTCGGTCGCGAAATTGCCAACGGCTTCTCGGAGCTTAACGATCCTGAAGATCAGGCAGAGCGTTTCCTCGCACAGGTTGCTGCCAAGGAAGCTGGCGATGAAGAAGCCATGTACTACGATGCGGATTACATCCAGGCGCTGGAATTCGGCCTGCCACCAACCGGTGGTTGCGGCATCGGGATCGACCGTCTGATTATGCTGGTAACCGATTCGCCAGCGATCCGTGACGTCATCCTGTTCCCGCAAATGAGATCTGCCGACTAAACATGGCCATCACACCGGCGACACTGTCTCAGACTGAAGACGGTACGCCGTACGCGCCGGTGTATGACGATGTGTATCACAGCCGGGCCGGGGCAATTGCTCAGGCTCGGCATGTTTTTTTAGGGGGCAATGAGCTTCCTACCCGCTGGGCTGGCCGCGAATGTTTTGTGATAGTCGAAACCGGTTTTGGCCTGGGTCTTAACTTTCTTGCTACCTGGTCCTCATGGCGCTCACAACTACCGGCTGAGCGATGCCAACGACTGCACTTTGTCTCTGTAGAAAAGCATCCGCTGCGCGATGAAGATTTAGCGAAGCTATTAGCACCCTATAAGGCCGAGCTTCCACCCGATGTTATAGATCATCTGATTGAACAGTGGCCTGTCTTAACTGAAGGCACACACCGGCTGGAGTTTGACCAGGGCCAGGTAGTACTAACCCTGATTTTGGGTAATGCCGAAACGGCCCTACCCCAACTGGCCGCACGTGCCGATGCCATTTATCTTGATGGCTTTTCACCGGCAAAAAATCCGGATATCTGGTCAGATAGCGTCTGCCAAGCACTTGCTCGCCTTTCCGGTGAGGGTACGACACTCGCCACCTGGAGTGTTAATGGCGCCGTCAGGCGACGGCTAGCGAGCTGCGGCTTCGATTTAGCACTTCGGCCCGGCTTTGCGCAAAAGCGCGAGATGCTCTGCGGTCGCTTCCGTGAACGTAAACCACACCCGAACCCACCATTAGCAGCCGGGCATGCATTAATTATTGGTGCAGGGCTGGCCGGCACAGCAACTGCGGAACGCTTATCGGCTCGCGGTTGGCGTTGCACGATTCTTGAAGCCCATACACTGGCGAGTGGTGCTTCGGGCAACAAGGCTGGCGTGATCCGGCCACAACCCTCGGCGGATGACAATCTTCTCTCCCGTATTACGCGAGCCGGGTTTCTTGCAACCCTATCATGTCTGGAATCTCTGAAAAAAAGAGGCTTTGAAGTCGATTGGGATTCCTGCGGCGTTCTGCATCTGGCCAAAGATAATGAACAACAAGGGCTGATGCAGCGCGCCATCACCCAATTGGGTGTGCCCAGCAAACTGCTCTCCTGGGCTTCTGCAGAAACAGCAAGCGAGATAGCGGGCTTCAAAGTCGACATAGGCGGCTGGTGGTTCCCCAAAGCAGGCTGGGTGAACCCCTCTGACTACTGCACTAAGCTGTTAAAAGCATCTGGCGCTAACCTACTTGAAAGCACACCGGTTAGCGCACTGCTGCCAGAGGGTGATGAATGGGTCGCCTATGGCAAGAATGGGAGTCCTATTGCCCGGGCTGATATTGTTATTCTCACCAATGCTACTGCAGCACCTGATCTTGCCGCTCCCTTTAGCAACGCTTTGCCGATTCGTCCGGCTCGTGGCCAAACAACTGTATTCGCCTCTCCACCAAGCCCGGCGCCTAAATGCGTCGTCTGTCGCTCCGGTTACTGGACACCTGCCATTCGGGGCGAATCTACGAGCGGCGCCAGCTTTCTTATTGATGATACCAATTTAAGCTTGCGCACTAACGAGCATGCGGACAACCTAAGTATGTTAGCCGCCATCGCTCCAGAAGCGGCGGGTTTACTACCTGCTTACGATAGCAGCGCGCTTAGCGGCAAGGTTGGCCTAAGACCCGTGGTGCCAGACCGTTTACCGCTAGTTGGCCAAGTGCCACGGATAAATATCGCAGAGCGCCCAAACCTATCGCGCGCAGCACGGGCAAGAGTACCGGGCCTCTATGTAAATTCCGGCTATGGCGCCCGTGGCATCCTATTAGCGACACTTTGTGCGGAACTATTAGCCAGCCAGATCGCCGGGGAGCCTTTACCGCTATCCAAAGATCTTGTTCGCGCTATCGACCCAATGCGGTATGCTCATAAAAAAACTTTTACCGAGGAGACACAGTATGAAAATTGAAACAATGGCCGTCCACGCTGGTTATGAAATTGACCCCACCACTAAGGCCGTTGCCGTTCCGATTTATCAAACGACATCGTATGCATTCGATAGTACCCAGCATGGCGCCGATCTGTTTGATCTCAAAGTACCCGGCAATATCTACACACGCATCATGAACCCTACGCAGGACGTGCTTGAAAAGCGCGTTGCTGCTATGGAGGGCGGCATTGCTGCCCTGGCAGTGGCTTCGGGTATGTCAGCGATTACCTATGCCATTCAGACGATTGCAGAAGCCGGCGACAATATTGTTACGTCGAGCACCCTTTACGGTGGCACCTACAATCTGTTTGCGCATACCCTACCGCAATATGGCATTGAGGTCCGTTTTGCTGATTACAGCAACCCGGAAAGTTTTGAGAAGCTGATCGATGCCAAAACCAAAGCCGTGTTCTGCGAATCGGTTGGCAATCCCCTAGGCAATGTCACAGACTTTGAAGTGCTGGCTAAAATCGCGCACAAGCATGGCGTTCCCCTCATTGTGGACAATACTGTCCCCTCACCTTATCTCTGCCGTCCTTTCGAACACGGCGCAGACATCGTAGTGCATGCGCTGACTAAATATCTGGGCGGTCATGGCAATTCAATCGGTGGTGTTATTGTCGATAGCGGCAAGTTCCCATGGGCAGAGCATAAGACGAAGTTCAAGCGCCTGAATGAACCAGATGTTTCCTATCATGGCGTGGTTTATACAGAAGCCCTAGGCCCGGCGGCCTATATTGGTCGTGCCCGCGTTGTGCCATTACGCAATATGGGTGCTGCCATCTCACCATTCAATGCATTCTTGATTCTGCAGGGCATTGAAACATTGGCCCTACGGATGGATCGCATCTGCAACAACTCACTGAAGATTGCCAACTTCCTGAAGGATCATCCGAAGGTGAGCTGGGTCAACTATGCTGGGCTGCCTGATCACAAAGATCACGCACTCGTTCAGAAGTACATGGGTGGTCGCGCCTCGGGCATCCTCAACTTTGGCGTCAAGGGCGGTTTAGCTGGCGGTGGCAAGTTCCAGGATGCATTGCAATTGGTCACGCGCCTAGTGAACATTGGCGACTGTAAGACACTGGCATGCCATCCGGCATCGACTACGCACCGTCAACTTTCGCCTGCTGAACTGACGAAAGCGGGTGTGTCAGAAGACATGATTCGTCTGTCAGTCGGTATCGAGCATATCGACGACCTGATTGCCGATCTGGATCAGGCGCTTAACCAGGTTTAAGCCAAGGCACTCGAAAAAACGCCCGGTTATTGCCGGGCGTTTTTTTATGTGCGAATAATTTCTACCAAATGCGGCAAAGCCAGGTATTCGCGTGACTGCATCTCGGTTAAACGACTCGCAGTCCGGAAGAACTCATGGGCATTCGGGCCCTCTACATACAAATCATCGGGGTTAGTGGCAGCTGAAATAATCAGCTTTACTCGATGGTCATAACAAACATCAACCAACCAGGTAAAACGTCTCGCCTCTGCACCATGGCGTACTTCAAGCACAGGGATGTTAGACACCAGAATGGTGTGATATTCACGCACCAGTTGCAGGTAATCGGTCTGTGCACGCCCATCGCCACAGATTGAAAAGAAGTCAAACCAGACCACACCCGGTGCCAAGCGGATCGTCTTGACTTTCCGATTGTTGATTTCAATACTAGCGTCAACACGCCCTGGCATCGTGGCCGCAATCTCAAAGTATTCAGCCATGGCACGTTCTGTTTCACTATCGTGTGGCACGTGATAGACCGGCATGACTTCCAGCTTACGTAACCGGTAATCATTTCCGCCATCAAGCGGCATAACATCCATTTTTTGTTTGATGAGTTCGATAGTCGGCAAGAAGTTCATACGCTGCAGACCATTCGGATAGAGGTTATCCGGGGGGTAATTACTCGTCATCACGAAAATCACTCCCTTCTCGAATAGCAACTCGAGCAGCCGGCCTAGGATCATGGCATCGGCAATATCCGACACGTGGAACTCGTCAAAGCAGAGCAGTCGTACTTCTTTAGCGATTCGTTCAGCAACAGGCACCAGTGGATCGGCTTGCCCGGCATACTTTCTCAGTTCTGCGTGAATCTGATTCATGAAGGCATGAAAGTGGATACGCCTTTTTCGCTTATAGGGAACCGCAGCAAAAAAACAATCCATGATAAAACTTTTGCCACGGCCAACGCCGCCCCAGAAGTAGACACCGCGCGGCACCTCCGGCGGCGAAATAAATCGCATGAGTTTATTAGCACGCGCAGATTTAAAACCTACCAGGGCCTGATACAAGACATCAAGGCGTTCTACGGCTTGGAGTTGAGCTGGATCCGGTTCGAAGCCCTTGGCTTCGAGTGCAGTAGCATAGGCGCCGAGCATGCCTGGCGCATGCGGATTAAGATCACTTGGGTTCATAGCCGTATTTTATCTTTTGCAACGCATAGTTTCATAGCTTTTCGTTTTGTGCATAATACGAGTGTGCAGAATGCATCTGACCAATGAGGAGAACCCCTATGAAAATCGACATCGGCATCCCCGAAAAAGAGCGCAAAGCCATTGCCGCAGGTTTATCACGTCTGGCTGCAGATAACTTTACGCTGTACCTGAAAACACACTATTTTCACTGGAATGTTACCGGTCCGATGTTCCAGACCCTGCATCTGATGTTCGAGACTCAATACAACGAGTTATGGTTGGCATCTGATTTGATTGCAGAGCGTATACGCGCTCTGGGTTTTACAGCGCCAGGCACCTATGATGATTTTGCCAAACTGACTGTCATCAAGAATTCAAAGGGTGTACCCAAAGCTGTTGATATGATCAAAGAGCTCGTCGCCGGCCACGAAGCCACCGTACGCACCGCACGTGCCCTCTTCCCCACGGTCGACGCCGCAGGCGACGAAGCAACAGCAGACTTGCTAACGCAACGCATACAGATTCACGAAAAGACTGCATGGATGTTACGCAGTTTGCTGGAGCAGTAATCTGAACCACACGCTTAAATACTTGTACAACGCCCGTGGCTTGGTCACGGGCGTTGTTCTTTGTGCGTTTCTAGCCAGTTGTGCACCCACCACGCAACGTGTTCGGATTGATAGCCAGGCCACACAGCAAGAAGCGCGCAAACAGCGCCAGGTTGCATTGCAAGCGTATGTGGATGATCAAAAACGCTTGATGCGGGTGAGCTATCCGCTTCTAACTAAAGGATCGGATCTTTGCGGTGAAGATATCCGCTATACCACCGGGCTAGCCCTGGCTAATAGTGATACCTTGCTGGGTGAAGACTTCAGAGAAACCGCACAGACCCATTACCGACTCAATGAAGAGGTGCAGGCAGTCTATGTGATTCCCGGCTCGGCTGCAGACAAAGCCGGCATCAAGGTTGGGGATAAGATTCGCTACATTGGCGAATGGTCATTACCCACGGGACAGAACGCGGTTCGTCAGTCGCTGGACCAGCTTCAGGTTCAAACACAGTCCGGAAGACCGGTGCGTGTGGATGTGATGAGAAATGGACGTGGCCAGAGTCTGTTGATTACACCGGATCGATCCTGCGCCTACCCGGTGCTCCTGGGTGAAGGCGATGAGGTCAACGCCTATGCGGATGGTAAGCAGGTGGTGATTCAACGCGGGATGATGCGTTTTGCCACGAGCGATACCGAGCTGGCTTTAGTGATTTCCCATGAGATCGCACACAACAGCATGAGCCATAGTCGTTCAAAGATGACGAATTACGCTTTAGGCACCGTCGTTGATCTTGCCGCGCAGATTCTGCTTGGCATCCCAACACAGGGATTATTTGGCAAACTGGCTGGCAATGCCTACTCGCAGGACTTTGAATCTGAGGCGGATTATGTGGGTCTCTACATTATGGCTCAGTCCGGTGGTGATATTGATACCGCGCCACAATTCTGGAGACGAATGGCGACACTCTCGCCGAACGCGATTAAGAGTAGCCATTTAGCAAGCCACCCGGCCACGCCAGAACGCTTTGTTGCCCTCGAAGCAACCGTTCAGGAAATTAAGGCCAAAAGGGCCGCTGGTAAACCGCTGGTGCCGAATCTGAAAGACGCACCCGATCTGCCGCCTGAACCTTCAGTCTCCACGGAGAAAAGCAAAGCATCTCCCTGATCTATTGGTACTATTTAGCAAAAAACAGGGTGATTTTGCTTTACCGATAGCGCGTTGTTGGATATAGTTCGCGCCATGATTACCGCATTTGAGCTCAACCACGGCCGCTTGCAGCAGGTGACTGTCGAGTCACTGGAAGACCTGCAGCACTGTCATCCTGTCTGGGTAGACTTTGAGTCCCCGACTGAGGAGGAGCGTGAGTGGGCACAAAGCATCTTCGGAATTGATCTTCCTGAAGAAGATGAAGTCGATGATATTGAAGCCTCAGCCCGATTCTTCCAGGGAGAAAATGGCGAGCTTCATATTCGCTCCGACTTTTTCCAGCACAGCGATGAAGACAGCGACACGATGCGCGTTGCCTTTATTCTCAAGGGTGGGTTGCTATTCAGCATTCGTCGTGACGAACTGGCGCAATTCCGTCTCCTCCGTCTCCGTGCACGTCGCCAGCCTTATTATGTGCGCGATGAAAAGGATGTATTGCTGCAGCTTCTGGATATTGACGTGGAATATTCGGCCGACATTATCGAAGGCATCTACGATCGTCTGGATACTTTCAGCAAGCAGGTGCTAGGTAGTGACATGTCGGATGACACCGCCGGCGTTGTGCTCTCCGGTATCGCCGTTGAGGAAGATCTGAATGGTCGTATCCGTCGTAATCTGATGGATACCCGTCGCGCCGTGTCTTTCCTGATGCGGATCAAATTACTCAACGAACAGCAGAACGATGAAGGCCGTCAGATTCTGCGCGATATCGATTCGCTGGATGGCCATACGGGTTTTGTTTTCGATAAGCTGAACTTCCTGATGGATGCCACGGTTGGTTTCATTAATATCAACCAGAACAAGATTATCAAAATCTTCTCCGTGGCTTCGGTCGCCATGTTGCCACCTACCCTCATTGCCAGTATCTACGGCATGAATTTCCGCTTCCTTCCTGAAGTGGACTGGGAATACGGTTACCCGTTCTCGCTTGCCCTGATGGCGGTATCAGTGGCGATACCGTTCTGGTACTTCCATAAAAAGGGCTGGCTGAAAAAGTAATGTTTTCTCTGCCACAAATAAAAATGGGAACCCGAAGGTTCCCATTTTTATTTGATACGGTGTGCTTAGAAGTGCAGTGGACGCTTATCGCAAGCCAAAGCAGCTTCGTGAACCACTTCCGACAGCGTCGGGTGAGCATGGCAAATGCGGGCAAGGTCTTCGCTTGCCGCACCGAATTCCATAGCCACCACCGCTTCACCAATCAGCTCGGATGCATTCGGGCCAATGATGTGAACGCCGAGGATACGATCCGATTTGGCATCAGCCAGCATCTTCACGAAACCCTGTGCATTACCGGCACCCAGCGCACGGCCATTAGCCAGGAACGGGATCTTGCCAGTCTTATAGGCAACGCCCTCAGCCTTCAGCTGCTGTTCGGTTTTACCTACCCAGGCAATTTCCGGATCGGTGTAGATCACCCAAGGGATCAGATCGAAATTGATATGACCTGCTTGACCCGCCATGATTTCAGCAACAGCAACGCCCTCTTCCATAGCCTTATGGGCTAGCATTGGGCCGCGTACTACGTCGCCAATTGCCCATACGCCAGGTAGATTGGTTTTGCAGTGGCCATCGACTTCAACCATGCCACGCTCATTAAGCTTGAGGCCGACTTTGTCAGCACCCAGACCCTGCGTGTTCGGGATACGACCAATCGACACCACCAGACGGTCAGCTTCCAGCTTCTGAGCCTTGCCATCTTTGTCGGTGTAGGCAATTGATACGCCCTTCTTGCTTACCTTGATATCGCCAATCTTAACGCCGAAGTTGAATGCAAGGCCTTGCTTGGCAAAAATCTTCTGGGCTTCTTTGGCCACGTCCTGATCAGCCGCTGCCAGGAAATCTGGCATCGCTTCAAGCACAGTCACTTCAGCACCCAGACGGCGCCAGACGCTACCCATTTCGAGGCCGATTACACCGGCGCCAATGACGGCAAGCTTCTTCGGTACAGCGCCCATTTCCAGGGCACCGATGTTGTCGCAAACAATTTCGTTGCAGACAGGTACGTTTGGCAGATGGCGTGCTGTTGAACCTGTAGCGATAATGACTTGCTTGGCTTCAACGGTTTCCTTACCGACCTGAACTTGCCAACCTGCAGCGCCCTGGCCAACAAAGCTGCCGTGACCGGCGAGGAAAGTGACCTTGTTCTTTTTGAACAGACCGGCAATACCCTGGGTCAGTTGAGTGACGATATTGGCCTTACGGGCAATCATCTTCTCTACATCGATTTTCGGGGTGCCAACGGTAATACCTTGGTCAGCAAAGCTGTGACCGGCTTCTTCGAAAAGATGCGAGGTGTGCAGCAGCGCCTTCGATGGGATACAACCGACGTTCAGGCAAGTACCGCCCAGACGTGGCTGACCCTTCGGGTCAGCGTATGGATTGGATTCGCAACAAGCGACCTTGAACCCCAGCTGCGCGGCTCGGATAGCAGCCACGTAACCACCGGGGCCGCCACCGATCACGAGGACATCAAATTGCTGTGACATCGTGAAATCCCTTTCTTAGACGCCGAGCAGGAGGCGTGATGGATCTTCCAGCGCTTCCTTCATGGTGACCAGACCCAATACAGCTTCGCGGCCATCAATGATGCGGTGATCATAGGACATGGCGAGGTAGTTGATCGGACGGATCACAACCTGACCGTTTTCAACAACGGCACGATCCTTGGTGGCATGGATGCCGAGGATGGCCGATTGTGGTGGGTTGATGATCGGTGTTGACAGCATCGAACCGAAGATGCCGCCATTCGAGATCGAGAACGTACCGCCCGACAGCTCTTCCATGGTGATCTTGCCGTCTTTAGCCTTCACACCGAATTCGGCGATCTGCTTCTCGATTTCGGCAATGCTCAACTGGTCTGCATTACGGATGATTGGCACAACCAGACCGCGTGGCGAACCAACGGCAATACCGATGTCGATGAAGCCGTGGTAAACGATGTCATTTCCATCGACCGAGGCGTTCAGGATCGGGAATTTTTGCAGAGCGGCACAAGCAGCCTTAACGAAGAAGCCCATAAAGCCCAGACGGACACCGTGGGTCTTTTCGAACTTCTCGCCGTACTGCTTGCGCAATGCCATGATCGGTGCCATGTTCACTTCATTGAACGTGGTCAGGATGGCGTTTTCGTTCTTCGATTGCAGCAGACGCTCGGCGATACGGGCACGCAGGCGTGACATTGGAACACGTTGTTCCGAACGATCACCCAGTGCAACTGGTGCAGCAGCCGCGGCAGCCTTAGGCTGAGCAGCGACAGCATCTTCTTTCGATACACGACCACCACGGCCTGTACCAGCAACATCACCCGCAGCAATGCCCTTCTCTTCCAGGATCTTGCGAGCAGCTGGGCTAGCAGTACCGGCTGGCGCAGCAGCGGCAGGTGCCGGGGCGGCAGCTGGAGCCGCAGCAGCAGCTGGTGCAGCGGCAGCAGCGGCAGGCGCTGGCGCCGATGCGGTCGCAGCCGTATCGATCTGGGCGATCACTTCGCCGGAAACAACGGTATCGCCATTGCCTTTGATCAGCTTAACGATTACGCCGCCATCCGGGGCGGGCAATTCCAGCACAACCTTATCGGTTTCGATATCGATGAGATTCTCATCACGGGAAACGGCTTCGCCTTCCTTCTTGTGCCAGGAAACCAGGGTTGCCTCGGCGACCGATTCAGACAGTTGCGGGACTTTGACGTCGATAATTGCCATTGTTCTCTCCACGGACTCTTATGGTTTTTAATACTCGATCTTGCCCAGAGCGGACTCGATCAAAGTTTTGTGTTGCTCATTGTGCTTGGCCAGATAGCCCACGGCTGGCGATGCGGCTGCCGGACGTGACACAAGAAGCAGGTTCTGTTTCGGACCCATCGAACGGGCCAGGTGTTGACGGGAAGCAAACCAGTACCAGAAACCCTGGTTACGTGGTTCTTCCTGGCACCAGACAATTTCGGTGGCCTTCGGGAACTTCGCTAATTCATTCTTGAACGACTCTTCCGGGAATGGGTAGAGCTGTTCAATACGTACGATGGCGATGTGATCCAGTTTCTGTTCACGACGCGCATTGAGCAGATCGTAATAAACCTTGCCCGAGCAAAGGATGACGCGTGTCACCTTGGCTGGGTTCAGATTATCTACTTCACCGATCACGCGTTGGAACTCGCCCTTGGACAGATCATCCAGCGAGCAGCTGGCATCCTTGTTACGCAGCAGCGACTTCGGCGACATGATCACCAGAGGCTTGCGCTGTTTGCGAACCATCTGGCGACGCAGCACATGATAGATCTGGCTGGCATTCGACGGGACACAAACTTCCATGTTCATTTCAGCACAAAGTTGGATGAAGCGTTCAGGACGAGCCGATGAGTGCTCAGGACCCTGACCTTCATAACCATGTGGCAGCAGCATAACCAGACCACAACCACGGCCCCACTTGGTTTCACCAGAGGCGATGAATTGGTCAACTACCACCTGCGCACCGTTTACGAAGTCGCCGAATTGGGCTTCCCAGACAACCAGTTGATTGGGTTCTGCAGTGGCATAGCCATATTCGAACGCCAACACAGATTCTTCTGACAGCACAGACTCGTAGCACTGGAATGAACCCTGACCATCTTGCAGATGGGCCAATGGCTGATAGCTACCCTTATCCCAGCTTTCGCGATTCTGATCGTGAATCGTGGCATGGCGATGGAAGAAGGTACCCCGACCAACGTCTTCACCCGAAATACGGATGCCATAACCTTCTGCCAGCAACGTAGCGTAGGCCAGGTTTTCACCCATGCCCCAATCTACGGGTAGTTTGCCTTCGGCCATGGAACGTCGATCTTCGATGATCTTTTTAACGCGCGAATGCGGCACAAAGCCTTCTGGCAGATCAGCCAGTTTCAGGCCCAGGCGCTTGAGTTCTTTGGCAGGCACCTTCGTGTTGGCTGTTTCAATGTAATGCTTGGTGGCAAAAGGACGCCAGTCTTGGGCATTCTTACGCTTGTAGTCCGAAATAACTGGGTTATACAAAAGCTCGCCACGATCGAGATGTTCGCGGAAGCTCTTGATGATGGCATCCGGGCCATCCGCAGGAACAACCCCTGACGCAACCAGTTGATCGGCATAGACCTTGCGGCTTCCAGGGTGCGCTTGCACTTTCTTGTACATGAGCGGCTGAGTAACCATCGGCTCATCTTGCTCGTTGTGACCCAGCTTACGGAAGCAGAAAATGTCGATAACGACATCCTTCTTGAAGGTCTGACGGTATTCAACGGCCAGTCGCGTAACCATTGCGACAGCTTCGGCATCATCACCGTTAACGTGGAAGATCGGCGAGTCCGACATTTTGAAGATGTCGGTACAGTAGAAGCCTGAACGGTAGTCACGCGGATCGGAGGTTGTGAAACCAATCTGGTTATTCACCACGATATGGATCGTACCGCCTGTGCCATAACCGCGGGTTTGCGCGAAATTCAGCATTTCTTGGTTACAGCCCTGCCCGATCACAGCGGCATCACCGTGGATCAATACAGGAATGATTTCCTTCTTGCCATCTTCACCGATACGGAATTGACGGGCAAAGACCGAACCCTCAACCACCGGGTTAACGATTTCAAGGTGTGACGGGTTGAAGGCCAGTGTCAGGTGAACCGGGCCGCCTGGCGTGCCGACGTCCGAGGAGTAACCCATGTGGTACTTCACGTCACCTGAACCCAGGTCAACCTTCTTCTTACCTTCGAATTCGGCAAACAGCACTGCAGGTGGCTTGCCCAAGGTATTAACCAGTACATTCAAACGGCCACGGTGGGCCATACCGATCACAATTTCCTTGGCGCCCATGTTGCCGGAGACACGGATCAGCTCATCCATCGACAGGATCAGCGCTTCACCGCCCTCAAGCGAAAAGCGCTTCTGACCAACGTAACGAGTATGCAGATAACGTTCCAGGGTTTCAGCAGCCGTCAGGCGCTCCAGAAAACGCTTTTTTTCATCTGCCGAGTATGCTGCCTGACCACGGTTTGGTTCAATACGTGCCTGTAGCCACTTCTTCTCTTCGTAAGAAGTCATGTACATATATTCGACACCAACATGGTGACAGTACGTCTGCTTCAGGGCATCAATAATCTGATTGAGCGGCGCCGATTGACCTGTGCCAACCTTAAAATCACCCGTATCAAAACTACGCGACATATCTGCATCGCTGAGACCATATGTCTTCGGATCCAGATCAGCGATTTGTGGACGCAGATCACGCTTGAGTGGATCCAGATCGGCACGCTGGTGACCGTTAAAGCGGTAGGCATTAATGAGCTGCTCTACTGCCAGATTCTTTTGTACATCGCCACCAGCAGCCGAAGCCGTTGGGCGGAAACCACCATTTTTACCCAGGGCTTCAAAAGCAGCAATGACAGGTGCATGCGCAACGTCACGAGCAACTGCGCCGGGCTGACGCGCTAAGTCTGAAAAATACTGGTTCCAGGATTCTGGCACTGAAGCGGCATCATCTAGCCAAGCTTCGTACAGTTCTTCTACGAACGGTGCATTGCCACCGAACAGGTAGGAGTTCCCGAATTTTTCCTTCATCATTTTTGTCACCGTTTTCGGTTGATCTTATAA
>ERZ1034365.836-NODE-836-length-16472-cov-2.577798_pt1 | contig 16472 bp, 16 predicted proteins | sample MGYA00520615_ERZ1034365 | MGnify/ENA primary metagenome ERZ1034365 (study PRJEB33736, sample SAMEA104284505) | Azolla filiculoides | biome: Urban; feature: Water surface; material: Ditch water | place: Netherlands | collected 2015-10-28 | depth 0-0.1 m ... | reverse complement strand
AAACTGGGCCTGCATGCCCGCGCGTCAGCCAAGCTGACTAAATTGGCAGGCAGCTTTCCCTGCGAAGTATGGATTGCCAAAGGCGAGCGCCGCGTCAATGCCAAGAGCATCATGGGTGTGATGATGCTGGCCGCCGGTATCGGGTCCGAGGTCACCCTCGACACCGAAGGTGACCGCGCCCAGGAAGCGATGGACGCCATGCTGAATCTGGCCGTACTCGGCATTCAGCAACTGACTGACAAACAAAAAGAGGTATTAAGTGTTTAAAAAACTGGTCATTGCCACCGGCAACAAAGGCAAGCTAAAAGAGATTCAGCATGTACTCAGCGACCTCAACATTGAGATCGTTCCGCAATCTGAATTTAACGTGCCGGAATGTCCGGAGCCGCACTGTACGTTCATCGAAAATGCGCTCGCAAAGGCCAGGCATGCCAGCAAGCATACCGGCCTGCCCGCATTGGCGGATGACTCTGGCTTATGCGTAGACGCACTGCTGGGTGCCCCTGGCGTATTATCCGCGCGCTATGCCGGTAAAAATCCGCCCAATAGCCTGCTCACGCAGGACGAACGCAACAATGACAAGCTGCTGCTGGAAATGAACAATATTGCCAACCGCCATGCGCACTTTTATTGTGTGATGGTGCTGGTACGCCACGAGCACGACCCGGAGCCTATCATTGCCGAGGGCAGCTGGCAGGGCATCATTCTGCGTGAATATCGCGGTACGGATGGTTTTGGCTATGACCCATTGTTCCTCGATGATAAAACCGGCAAAACCGTAGCCGAGCTGCCGCTGGAAATCAAAAGCCGTATCAGCCACCGCGGCCACGCCATGGCCAAGCTGCTGCAAAAGCTGGAAAGGCTGAACGATGAGTAGTCATGACAAAACTACCTGGCCTAAATGGGTGCGCGATGACCGGAGCGTGGTTTCCTGTACCGAAAAAGTCAAAGTGATGACCGAGAACTTCGACGAAATCAAACAGATCGCACAGGACGCGCTGGAAGATGGGCTACTGATGGAAGTGTCTGAACAGCAGATGCGTGATGCCCTGCACCAGTTAGTAGATTCGCTGGTAAACCCTTATAAAAAGGTGCGTTAGTATTAAAAAAGTCATCGAAATCAAAGCTGCCGGCAGTTTCAATGCGGAGCCTATCAATACGGTTGCGCCGCTTGAAGGTGCCGGCACGCTCTCCGGGCTCACTAATCCACCGCCGCTTTCGCTATATATCCACATTCCCTGGTGTGTACGTAAATGTCCATATTGCGATTTTAATTCTCACGAGAGTCGCTATAAAAATGGCGAGATTCCTGAAGCGGCTTATGTCGATGCCTTGATCGCCGATTTAGAAGCAGCTACCCCTAAGGTCTGGGGCAGAAAAATCAAAAGCATATTCTTTGGCGGCGGTACCCCTAGCCTGTTCTCACCTGATGCAATAAACAGGATACTGAGCAATGTGCGAGCGCTCACTCCGCTTGAATACGATGCTGAGATTACGCTGGAAGCCAACCCAGGCACTGTTGATAGCGCCCACTTCACCGGTTATAAAGATGCAGGAGTGAACCGCTTATCGCTGGGCATACAAAGCTTTAATGCAGATTACCTGCAAGCCATAGGCCGCATTCACGATGACAGACAGGCCATCACGGCTGCCGAGCTGGCACTAAAAATTTTTGACCGCGTGAATTTTGACGTGATGTACGCGCTGCCGCAGCAAACGCTGGCACATGCGCTGCAAGACGCCAGACAAGCCATCTCACTGAGCCCAGATCATCTGTCGTTTTATCACCTGACACTGGAGCCCAACACGCCATTTCACCGCACGCCACCTAGCCTGCCCGACGATGACACCAGTAGCGACATGCAGCTTGAAATTGAAAATCTGCTGGCAGCGCATGGCTATGAGCATTACGAGACCTCGGCCTTTGCTAAAAAAGGCCAGCAAGCCAAGCACAACCTCAACTACTGGCAATTCGGCGATTACTTAGGCATTGGTGCGGGTGCGCACAGCAAACTCAGTTACCACGACAAGATCACCCGCGAAACGCGCCCCAAACACCCCAAGGCTTATATGGAACAAGCCAATGCCGGTAATGCAATAGAGCGTATGTGGGAAATCAGTAAAGATGAACTTGGTTTTGAATTCATGATGAACGCACTGCGGCTGATTGATGGTGTGCCGTTAAGCTTGTTCCAGCAGCGCACAGGGTTAAACCTGCATACACTTGATAAAGCAATTAAAACCGCTCAACACAAAGGGCTGCTGTCACTTGAGCACGGCCGCATACAACCGACACCACTCGGGCAACGCTTTTTGAATGAGTTGCTGGAATTGTTTTTAAACTAAATTTTAACAGCCAGACAAAACAGATTACTTCTGTCTGTTTGATGTGACAGGCTAAATTTCTTTGCTGGCAATTGCCTGTACCACTGAACCAACACCGGTGTGATAAATACCTTCTACAACATTACGCTCCAGTTCCAGCAGATGTTTAAAGCTCAGGCTCGCTAACTCAAGGCGTAATGACGATGCTGATTGCATCAAATCCACTGAATTTCCACCGCCTGTGCCATGTTGTAATTGGTCAGGAGTATAAGCCTCCAGCAGAAAAACACCTTTTGGTTTCAAGGCTGCGATTACTTTTTTATACACTTCTTTCCTTAACGAAGAAGGTAATGGGCAGAATATGGATACGATGCCATCCCACTTATTCTCACCCAGATCATAATCTGCCAAATCCGCGTGAATAAACTCAACGGTGACGCCATTCTCCTGCGCCAGCTTTCTGGCCTTGTTTAATCCAACCAGAGAGGAATCAACAGCAGTGACAGCATACCCCTGCTTTGCAAGAAAAACCGCATTCCTTCCCTCGCCTTCGGCCAGGCTGAGCACTTTACCTTTTGGAATACCGCTGAACTTCTCCAGCAGAAATTCATTGGGAGCTGTGCCATACGCATATTCTTCTGCGCTGTATCTTTCATCCCACATCATCGCTCTCCGCTTATCATCCCGTTGCCCATCATGAGAAATGTCGGCAATCACTAGCGCCGCCCCTTAGCCATACTCAAAAATCAAAACAGGCTTGGCTGTTTCTTGATTGCGGATTTAACTGCAGGCTTGCTGTCCTGAAGCGCATAACCTTTTCTGGCACGTTTCAGTACAAACTTAGCCAAAGCCTCACCTTCAATCACTTTGCTTTTGCCTTTCACGACAATATTAGCCGACAGCCCATCACTCAGCTCAATACTAGCCAATGATGCTTTATCGGGGATGTCCATCATGCGCACGCCTTTACCGCCGTTCGGATATTCGTTCACTTCGCTCACCGGAAATACCAGCAGCTTGTTCTCGGATGAGGTCACGGCAACATGCGTGCGGCCATCCAGCTTGAGCGGCTGCAGAATGGTGGCGTTATCCTCCGGCTTCATGAAGGCTTTGCCGGCTTTGGGTCTTGCCACCAGGCCTTTAAGCGGGGCAATGAAACCGTAGCTGTTAGAAGTAGTGAACAGGTACCTGTCATCGTCCTTACCGGAAAGCGCATGAACTAATTTAGCACCATTCTGAACCTCGATGATGGAGCTGACCGGTATACCGTCACCCTTACCGCCGGGCACGGTTGAAGCATCAAACGCATAACAGCGGCCATTACTATCCAGCAATACGACGGGCAGAGTGGTGCGCGTTTCAAGTACCGCGAACTCGGCATCACCGGCTTTCCATGTGATGGAATCACGCTCTATACCATGACCCTGTCTGGCCCTAATCCAGCCATTTTTAGATAACAGAATCGTCACCGGCTCATCCACCACAAACGCTTTCTGGCCGCCCTGTACACGCTCTACCGGCTCGATCAGGGTACGGCGCTCGTCACCATATTTTTCGGCATCCTGCTTGATCTCTTTTGCGGTGAGCCGACGCAGTTTGCTGTCGCTGCCCAAAATGCTTTGCAGGCCATCGGCTTCCTCACGCAAATCTGTCAATTCTTTCTCGATCTTGAAGCCTTCCAGCCTGGCTAGCTGGCGCAGCCTGATTTCCAGAATATCCTCCGCCTGAATTTCACTTAGCTGGAAAGCGGCAATCAAATCCGTTTTCGGTTCGTCTGAATTGCGGATGACCTTGATCACTTCATCGATATGCAGGAAAGCGATCATGCGCCCTTCCAGAATATGGATGCGTTTATTGATCTTATCCAGGTCGAACTGGCAGCGTCTGCGCACCACATTAAGACGGAAATCAATCCACTCTTTAAGAATCGCAAGCATGCCTTTTTGTGCCGGACGACCATCGGCACCTATCATCACCATGTTCACCGGACACGAGACTTCCAGACTGGTATGCAGCAGCAGAAATGCCATCAGCTCATCACTGGAAACCTTGCTGGTTTTAGGCTCGATGATCAACCGAACGTCTTTTTTGCCCTCACTCTTTACCGTGTCGATCATGCTCAAGGCCGACTGTTTTACCAGCAGCTGATCCTGATCGATAGTCTTTTTATCTTTTTTCGGTTTGGGGTTGGATATGGCAAGAATCTCATCCTGTATCGTTTCTACAGAAACGCCGTGCGGCAATTCGTGGATGATGATGCGCCATTGCCCGCGAGCCATCGGCTCCACTATCCATCTGGCGCGCAGCCTTAATGAGCCGCGGCCTGTCTCATAAGTAGACAGAATATCAGCCGTCTGAGTAATCAGCTGGCCGCCACCGGGAAAGTCGGGGCCAGGTACATGCTGCATGAAATCTGCCGTGGTGCAGTGCGGATTGTCCATCATGTGCAGCACCGCATTGGCGATCTCGCGCATATTGTGCGGCACCATCTCGGTCGCCATCCCCACGGCAATGCCGGAAGCGCCGTTCAATAGCATCATCGGCAAACGCGCCGGCAGCATCACCGGTTCCTGAAATGCACCGTCATAATTACTCTGGAAATCCACCGTGCCACGGTCAATTTCAGACAGCAGCAAATCCGCAATCGGTGACAAGCGCATCTCGGTGTAGCGCATTGCGGCAGCACCATCACCGTCACGCGAACCGAAGTTGCCCTGACCATCAATCAAGGGGTAACGCAGGGTGAAGTCCTGCGCCAGACGCACGGCCGCTTCATAGGCCGAGCTATCGCCATGCGGGTGATACATACCGAGCACGTTACCGACCACGCGCGCTGATTTCACCGGCTTGACGCCCGCCACCAGGCCCATTTCCTTCATGGCATACAGAATACGCCGCTGCACCGGTTTCTGGCCGTCTTCAACGGATGGCAGCGCGCGCCCCTTAACTACGGACACGGCATAGGCTAAATAAGCTTCTTCCGCATATTCACCAATCGGGACTGCATTTTCTTCGTTATTGTTTTCCTGCATACTCGTATCCATCAAACATCTGCCTCCACATCATTCCCGCGACGCTCCATCCATTCTTTTCTGGCAGCGGATTCATTCTTTGCCATGAGCATATCAAACATCCTGAGCGCATCTGTCGCATCCCCTTCCGGCAGGCGCACCTGCACCAGACGCCGCGTATCCGGGCAGAGCGTGGTTTCCCACAGCTTCTACGGATTCTTTTCACACAGGCCTTTAAAACGCTGGATACTCAGCCGCTCTTCAGCAATACCTTCACGCTTGAGTTTTTCGATGGTGGATATTTTTTCAGCATCGTCTGACACGTAAATTTTACGCAGCGGCTTGTTTTTACCGTGCGCCGGCACATCAATCCGATACAGCGGCGGTTGCGATATATATACATGACCACGCTCGATCAGTTTAGGCGCGTGCCTTAACAGCATGGTCAGCAACAGTACCTGAATATGCGAGCCATCCACGTCCGCATCAGACAAGATGCATAACTTGCCGTAACGCAAACCCGAAAAATCCGGGTTATCTTTAAGTGTGTGCGGCTCTATGCCCAGCGCCACAAAGATGTCATGCACTTCAGAATTGGCAAAGATACGCCCGGCATCGACTTCCCAGGTATTGAGCACTTTGCCGCGTAACGGCAGTAAAGACTGGAACTCATTGTTGCGCCCCATCTTGGCGCTGCCGCCAGCAGAATCACCCTCCACCAGAAACAGTTCTGCCTCCATAGTGCCTGCCGCTTCGCAATCGGTAAGCTTGGCCGGCATGAGGTTAATGCCGCTGGTTTTGCGTTTTTCAATTTTCTGAGTAGATTTATTGCGGGCAGCTGCGGTGCGATTCACCAAGTCTGAAATACGCTTGGCATGCTCCATGTTCTGCGTCAGCCAGGTTTCCATCATCGGCTTTACTGCCGACGCCACCATCTTCATCGCATCACGGTTGGTCAGCTTCTCTTTGGTCTGGCCTTGAAACTGTGGATCCAGCACTTTCGCCGCCAGCACATAGCAGACGTTATTCCAGACATCTTCCGATGAGACTTTAACGCCGCGCTGCATCATGCTGTGATGCTCCATGAACGACTTTACCGCTTCGAACACACCGTTACGCATACCGGCTTCATGTGTGCCGCCGGAGAGCGTTGGAATAAGGTTCACATAAGACTCACCACGACCGCCGCCGGCACCAAATGACAATGCCCATATCGCGCCCTCACCTTTAGAGATGCCGTCCGTATTCTCCTGATGGTAAAACTCGCCGGAAATGATTGGAATAGGTACTTCATCATCTACGTTCTCACGCTCGCCGATCAGCTCATCCAGATACTGCGGTAAACCATCGGCATACGTCCATGAACGCTCTTCAAAACCATCATTGCCTTCAATGGCAAGCGTCACGCTAACACCGCGCAGCAATACCGCTTTTGACTTGATTAAATGTTCCAGCTGCTGAATTGAAACTCTGGGTGAATCAAAATACTTAGCATCAGGCCAGCACTTCACCGTGGTACCGGTTTCTTTTTTCAGGCATTTGCCGGTTTCCTGCAATGGCTTAATGCACTCTCCATTTTCAAATGTAAGGCTATGAATTTTGCCATCACGCCTTACCGTGACTTCCAGCCTGGTAGACAAAGCGTTAGTCACGGAAACGCCTACCCCATGCAAGCCACCTGAAAATCGATAAGAGCTATTTTCATCTTCCTTATCAAACTTGCCGCCGGCGTGGAGTTGCACGAATACGAGTTCGACCGCAGGCTGGGTTTCACCTTTGGGGATTTCTACCGGAATACCGCGCCCATTATCGGCCACTTCAACCGCTCCATCCTTGAAAATGGTGACATGAATATCGGTGGCGTGACCGCCTAATGCTTCATCGGCTGCGTTATCAATCACTTCCTGGATAATATGTGTAGGTGAATCAGTACGCGTATACATGCCCGGTCTGGCACGCACCGGCTCTAATCCTCTCAAAACCTTTACCGAATCTGCATCGTATTCTTTTTCTGCCATTCATCTAACCTTTAAAATTTTTATTTCAAGTGTAATTTACCTAGCGTTATTTTTTAAAACTAATTAACTTTTTACGTGATATTTTATTCAAAATTCGCATTCACCGTCATGACAAACTAAACATAAGCGCATATTCGCTTATATTTTCGGATATCGCCGCATCAATGTGCCATTCCAAAGCTTCTGTAAGTAAGTTCGTAGGATATGTAACAATATGCCCAGTAATTTACACACAGGAATAACCAATAGCAGCTATTTTGGACAGGCCAGGCCATGAATGAGACCATGAATAAAATCATGAACCAGAATACTCAAATCAACCAGGAAGATCTCGCACGGTCAACTGGCCCTCTGATGCTTGAGTTTGGCGCCGGCTGGTGTAGCTATTGCCAGGCAGCACAATCATTGATTGCAACTGCGCTGCTTGATTATCAGCATGTGCAGCATATCAGGATCGAAGATGGTAAAGGCCAGCGCCTAGGGCGAAGTTACACTGTAAAGTTATGGCCAACCCTGGTATTTTTAAAAGATGGCATGGAACGCAGCCGCTTAGTACGCCCACAAAGTGCACAAGCGATTGCTGCTGCCTTACATGACATTTCTTCCAGCTGACTCAACACGTGTATAGAATGAATCGCACCTATAGCCCGGCGATTCAACAAAGCTTATGGCGCTAATTGCGGCGTGACACGCGACGCGCATTCTTTTTTGCGAGTTCTTTGATATTCGGGATAAGAATCACATTATCCTGACTGAAAATCGTAGACGGATGCAGCTCGGGCTGCGCTTCTCTGTTTAATTTGATGGTTTCCGCAATGAAATATTGCTGCATACGCTGGTTTTTTGGGTAAAACAAACCGGCCAGATCCCGGACGGTTTCACCAGCAGGCAATGGCCAATCCACGGTATATTGCTCGTCACCATTAACGGATTCATCACTGGTCTCGGCAAATAACAAAGGGCTGTGCAAAAACGCTATCAGGCTTAACGCCAACATGATGATTTGTTGTCTTACCTGATAAGTTTTCATGATTAAGCCATTTCTGCTCTAGCTCTTGCAATCGCGGCTTTAACCTGCGCCGGTGCGGTACCGCCAATATGGTTGCGGCTGTGCAGCGAACCTTCCAGGGTAAGCACTGCGTATACATCATCGCCAATTTCAGCTGCGAATTGTTGTAAAGTTGCTAACGGCAAGTCACTTAAATCCACTTTTTTATCTACCGCATGACGCACAGCCAGCGCCACGGCTTCATGAGCATCGCGGAACGGCATGCCTTTTTTCACCAGATAATCAGCCAGATCAGTCGCTGTCGCAAAGCCCTCCTGCGCAGCCTGACGCATATTGTCTTTATTCACGGTAATGCCGCGCATCATATCGGCGTAAATTTCCAGCGTTACCAGCAAGGTATCTGCAGTATCAAACAACGGCTCTTTGTCTTCCTGATTGTCTTTGTTGTAAGCCAGCGGCTGGCCTTTCATCAAAGTGAGCAATGCGGTCAAATGGCCATAGACACGGCCGGTTTTTCCGCGAACCAGTTCCGGTACATCCGGGTTTTTTTTCTGCGGCATGATAGATGAACCGGTGCAGAAACGGTCAGCAATATCAATGAAAGCAAACCTTGGTGAGCTCCACAAAATCAGCTCTTCAGACAGGCGTGATAAGTGCGTCATCACCAATGACGATGCAAACGTAAATTCAATCGCAAAATCGCGGTCAGACACAGCATCCAGCGAATTCTCGCAAACCCCATCAAAACCCAAAGCTTTGGCGACCATTTCTCGATCAATCGGGTAGCTGGTGCCGGCTAACGCAGCCGCCCCCAATGGCAGGCGGTTGATACGCTCTCTGCAATCGGCAAAGCGTGCGCTATCGCGTTTCAGCATTTCCACGTAAGCCATCAAATGATGGCCGAGGGTCACCGGCTGTGCCACTTGCAGGTGCGTAAAACCAGGCATCACGGTATCAAAATGCGTTTCCGCCAGATCCAGCAGGCTGATCTGCAGCTTGCGCAAACCGGCAATCACCTGATCAGCCGTTGCGCGCAGCCACAAACGTACATCGGTAGCCACCTGATCGTTACGGCTTCTGCCGGTATGTAAGCGCTTACCTGAGTCGCCGATTTTGTCGGTCAAACGCTTTTCAATATTCAGGTGCACGTCTTCCAGGTCAAGCAGCCATTCAAACTGCCCGGCTTCGATTTCCTGCCTGATTTCAGCCAAACCGTGCTCGATTGCCTGACAGTCAGCTTTGGAAATGATGCCCTGCGCGCTCAACATTTGCGCATGGGCAACCGAGCCTTGTATATCATACATAGCCAAGCGGTAATCAAAGCCTACCGACGCCGTGTATTTCTTAACCAGCTCCGCCACCGGCTCGTTAAAACGCCCTGACCAACTGGTATCTTTTTTATTGAGCGAGTTTGTTTTTTCTGTCAATTTGCTTTGCCTATCCATTTATACTTTGGTCTTATTGATTTTTGATCTTGCTGATTTGGTCTTATTAATCTGTCTTTAACTTTGCAGTTAAGCACTATACTTTGATCTGTAAGTATAATGCAAAACAATGGTTTTTAAGGCCAATTCTATCAATATAGCGACTTAGGCAAGGCAAACCAGACACCAGAATCAACATGAAAAATACAGGCCGCTTACCGAATGTACGCAATCTAGGCATTGCATTACGCATGCTGATCATCGCCAATGCTGCGCTGATATTAATTGCTTATACTCTAAGCATTAATTTTGCTGATTTCTTGCAACGTGTCGCCGCGATTTCAACCTTTGCGCAGCCTATGCTGCTCGCCAGCCTGCTGACGTTATATGGCGTTTACCCGCTATTGATCAAGTTAAACTATCGGCAGGGAATTATCAGCGTATTTGCACTGATCATGTTTTGCAATGCCGCCATTTACAATCTTTTCAGCAAAATCTGGATTTTTGACGATTTGCCAACATTGTCGCGGGTGCTGTTTTGTAGCTTCGCAATCTGCGCGCTTACTTTATATTATTTCAACTTGCGCCAGCGCGCCTATTCTCCGGCCGTGGCAGAAGCGCGCCTGCAGGCACTGCAGGCGCGTATACGCCCGCATTTTTTATTTAACAGCATCAACGCCGTGTTATCGCTGATCCGAAGCCAGCCCAAGCAGGCAGAAGCGGCTTTGGAGGACATGGCAGACCTGTTCCGCGTACTGATGGCAGATAATCGCGAGCTGGTGCCGCTGGCTCAGGAAATCGCATTATGCCGGCAGTATCTTGCGCTCGAAAAACTGCGCCTGAATGAGCGGCTGAACATACAATGGCAAATCGACAACATGCCGCCGGACGCCATGATTCCACCGCTCATATTGCAACCCTTACTTGAAAATGCGGTATATCACGGCATAGAACCGTTAGCTGACGGCGGCACCATTAACATTCAAATCTATTCCAAACTGAATGAAATCCATCTGGTATTGACCAATCCGTACCGCACGCAAAATAACCATCAGCATGGCAATAAAATGGCACTCAACAATATCAAAGAACGCCTGACCCTGCATTTTGACCTGGAAGCCTCACTAAAAAGTAAGCAGGAAAAAGGTATCTATGAAGTGCATATTAACCTGCCGCAGCAGAAACAGAAGTCATGATGCCTATGCTCAATATACTCATCGCTGACGACGAAGCCCCGGCCCGCAGCCGGCTACGTGATCTGTTAACCGATATTGGCGATCTGCATATCGCTGGCGAAGCTAAAAACGGCAAAGAGGCCATATTGCTTGCCGACCAGTTGCAGCCGGACATTATTCTGCTGGATATTCGCATGCCGGAAATGAATGGCATAGAAGCGGCACAGCATCTGCAAAAGCTGACCAAAGCCCCTGCCGTCATTTTCACCACCGCTTTTGATAACTACGCCATACAAGCCTTTGATATGAATGCGGTGGATTATTTATTAAAACCGATACGTCAGGAACGGCTGCAAACCGCGCTGCAAAAAGCACGCGCTTTGCTACCGCAGCAGCTGTCAGGGTTGCAGTCTCTATCACCACAGAGAACACATCTGAACATTACCGAACGCGGCCGTATTCTTTTGGTACCGATTACCGATATCATTTACTTACGCGCCGAACTTAAATATGTGACCGTGCGTACCGCCGAGCGCGAATATCTGATTGAAGAATCACTAACGCATCTGGAGCAGGAATTCGGCAATATTTTCATGCGGCTGCATCGCAACTGTCTGGCGGCAAACGCCTATATTATCGGTTTTGAGAAACGCAGCCAGGATGAGGATGGAGAAAAGCAGTGGGTTGCGCTACTGAAACATGTACCGGAAACAATCACCGTCAGCCGCCGCCAGCAGCACCTGATACGCATGGCCTGAGTCAGGTTACGCGTCATGATTGCACAAGGCTGCGTTGCCGCTTGTGATAAAATAAAAACTCTTTTAATAGCTTGTACTTCACTAACAAAATTACTTAGCGCATGAATAACACCGCCCACCCAGCCCAAAACACACCAACTCCCGACAAGCTAGTCATCGCATCCCGCGAAAGTGCGCTTGCCATGTGGCAGGCACGCCATATTCAAAGCCGTTTGCAGACACTTTACCCGGATACGGAAGTGACCATACTGGGTATGACTACGACGGGCGACCAGATCTTGGATACCCCTTTAGCCAAAGTTGGCGGTAAAGGCTTATTTGTAAAAGAGCTGGAGACCGCGTTGGCTGATGGCCGCGCCGACCTGGCTGTGCACAGCATGAAAGACGTGCCGATGAACCTGCCGCAAGGTTTTATGCTGGCAGCCACCGGTGAGCGTGAAGATCCGCGCGATGCTTTTGTTTCTAACGATTTCAGCTCACTTGAAGACCTGCCAGCCAACAGTATCGTCGGCACTTCCAGCCTACGCCGCCAAAGCCAGTTACAGGCGAGATTTCCGCACTTAAAAATAGAATCTTTACGTGGCAATCTGCAAACGCGCTTACGCAAGCTGGATGAAGGCCAGTATGCAGCGATTATTCTTGCCGCAGCCGGTTTGATCCGTCTGGAACTCGGTCACAGGATCCGCCAATTCATTACCCCTGAGCAAAGCATTCCCGCTGTAGGCCAGGGGGCTTTGGGCATCGAGATCAGCAGCAGCCGCCCTGACCTGATTGCGGTACTTGCTCCGCTCAACCATGCAGATACTCAGGTGTGCGTAGAAGCTGAACGCGGCATGAGCCGCACACTAGCCGGCAGCTGCACCGTGCCGCTTGGTGCCTATGCGACCTGTGAAGGCGAAAAAATCCGCATCACCGGTTTTGTTGCCAGTGTGGATGGACAGCAGATGCTGGTGGAGACAGCCACTGGCAACAGACAGCAGGCCGAAGCACTGGGTCAGAAACTGGCCGCACAATTAATTGCCAAAGGTGCAGATAAAATTCTGGCCGCACTTTAGAAACAGAGCAACAAGAAACATACAAGGAAGGCATCAATGCCACCTGAACATGACTGCTAAGCATGCACTGCAAGGATTGAATGTCGCAATTACGCGCCCCGCTGAGCAGGCGCAAAGTCTGTGTGATTCGATAGAGAGTCATGGCGGCGTTGCCATCAGGTTTCCGCTGATTGCGGTTTCAGCTTTGCAGGATTATCAGGCCTTTGATCAACAAATATCAAAGCTGCAGCGTACCGACTGGGCAATATTCATCAGCACCAACGCCGTAGATTTTGCCATGCCGCGGGTACTGAAAAACTTAGCAAAAAACCATGAAGCACTCCCTGAAAATTTAAGATTCGCAGCGATTGGTCATCAAACAGCAGGCGCGCTGGGACAATATGGCGTACGCAAGGTGCTGATTCCACAAGGACGTTTTGATAGCGAAACGCTGCTCGCATTGCCTGAAATGCAGGATGTGGCAGGAAAAACGTTAGCAAGCTTCCGTGGCATTGGCGGCCGCGAACTGATGGCAGAAACACTCAAGGCTCGCGGCGCCAGTGTTTATTTTGCAGAAAGTTATCAACGCGTGAATGCGCAGCAGAATACCGAATTACTGAAGACACAGTGGCTGAAAAACCAGCTGGATGCAATTATAGTAACCAGTAGCGAAGCCATGCGCTATTTGCTGGATATGGCAGATAATGATGAATGGCTGCGCCATGTCACCCTATGCGTCAATCATGAGAGAATAGCTGAACTGCCTAGAAAGCTTGGCCTGAAAGTATTAGTAGCCAATGCACCGGGAGATGAGGCGATGCTGCAATGCCTGGCACTTCTAGCTAGATCACGACTAGTTAAATAACGACTGGCTCAATAACAACTGGTTAAACAACATGACCAACCAACAGACACAAAACAGCAAACTATCCATGATGCGCGTCACCACAACGGTGATTATCATCATCGCGCTAACTACGCTGGCCTGGCAATGGCTCAACACCCGTCACAAGTTCAATGAAATCGAACACTCGCTCGGCCGTAAATTAGATCAATACCAGGTCATCAATCAGCAAAGCCTTGCGCTGGCAAAACAAGCTGAAGAACGCAGTGCGCAAGCCAATGCACGCACCATCGTGCTCGAACAGAAACTGGCCGAATCACGTGACCAGCAGGAAGCGCTGCAAACACTGTATACCCAGCTTGCTGAAAGCCGCGAATCAACGGCCGTAGCAGAAGTAGAGCAGCTGCTCACCATTGCCAGCCAGCAATTGCAGCTAAGCGGCAATGTAAAATCCGCGCTGCTTGCCTTGCAAGCCGCTCAGAAACGCCTCGAACCGCTGGACTTGCCGCGAGCGATTCAATTACGTGAAACACTCGGTCTGGAAATCGAAAACCTACGTGAAATACCGCAAATAGACGTCATCAGCATGAGCGCGCAGCTCACACATTTATCCGAGCTATGCGGAAAACTGCCGTTAATCAGCGAGCGTCAGCCAACTTTGAATGCAAAAGCCGCAGCCGAAAAGCTGGCGGCGCAGCCACTAACTGGATTACAAAAAGTAATCCAGCCGATGTGGGAGGATATTAAAAACCTGGTTACCGTAGAGCGCATCAGCAAACCAGAACCCCCTTTGCTCGCGGTTGATCAGGCATTTTATTTACGCGAAAACCTGAAGCTGCGGCTGCTCACCGCGCGTATTGCGCTATTGCAGCATGATGAAGCTACTTATAAAGCGGATTTGAATACCGTCAAACAGTGGCTGAATGAATATTTTGATACCAAACACCCAGACACAATCAAAGCCTTTAACCTGCTGAAAAAGTTATCCAGCCACAATATCAGCATAGAGCTACCGCAGCTCACTGATAGCTTTGCAGCTGTGAATCGCTACAAATTAACCCTGGAAAAGAATGGCTGATAAACCATGATCAAGCGCAGAATGCTCTGGTGGTTGCTAATGCTTCTGTTGCTGGTAAGTCTGGTATGGCTTGTCAGCAATAATGAAGGTTATGTACTGATTGTACGAACACCTTACCGCGTGCAAATATCATTCAATTTCTTACTGCTTGTATTTGTAATGTGCTTTTTAGGTTTGCATTACAGCCTAAGATTGGTACATTTCCTGCGCTGGCTGCCTCTGAAACGGCGCAATAAAAAAGAAACCATGAGACTTAAAGCGGCCAATGCCGCACTGTTGGAAGGCATGCACGCCTTAGCCGAAGGTGACTTTGAAAAAGCCGAAGCCTCTGCCAGACTGGCGCAGGAGCTGATACAGAATTCCGATCTGGAAAAACTGATTCAGGCACTGGCAGACGCAAAAAACAGGCAGGGCTTGCTGTTTAAATAGTCAGCCCGCATGCAACGCCAAGGTGTTTAAACAGCTGCGGTTTGCGTCGGCACAGGCTTGGCATAGTTAAAAGCATCCGAGTAAAAAGCCTGTTCAGGCAAACCCGCTTGCAGGAAGCTCGCATGCGCAACTTCCACCATCGCTGGCGCGCCACAGCAATACACTTCATAAGCGCTCAAATCCACAATATCATCCAACACCGCCTGATGCACCAAGCCGGACAATACCGGGATAAACTTGATATGCGGATATTGTTTCGACCACGCCTCTGGCAGCTCTGGCATATACAGGTCTTCACGTGCCTTGGCACCCCAATAAATCGTGACTTCACGTTGAATGTTGTTATGCAGCATATGCTCGATAATGCCTTTGATCGGCGCAAATCCAGTACCACCGGCCACCATGATCATCGGCTTATCAGAGTCATCATGGTAATAAAAACTGCCGAACGGGCCTTCGATGCGCAAAATAGCCTTATCCGGCATTTCGTTGAACACATACTCGGTAAATACACCACCTGGAATCAAACGCAAATGCAGCTCCAGCAAACTATCTGCATGCGGTGCATTAGCCAGTGAAAAAGCACGGCGCTTGCCGTCTTTTAACAAAAATTCAATATACTGGCCGGCCATGAACTGCAAGCGCTCACTGCTTGGCAGCTTCAGAAATAAGGCCATGACATCATGCGAAAGCTGCTGTTTACGCTCCACACGCGCAGGCAAAATACGTGGCGCAATGGCGCCGATGATAATTTCCCGGCATTCTATCGTCAGGTCAGACAATGGTCTGGCGCAGCAGAACAAAGCCTTACCCGCGGCCTTCTCTTCTTCACTCAATGCACTGCGCGCATAATCTCCGTAATCAACTTCACCGCTCAGAATAGTGCCTTTACAGCTGCCGCACGCGCCGTTACGGCAACCATAAGGAATATTGAAACCGGCTTCAATAGCGGACTCCAGAACAGTTTCATAGACTTTAGCACTACAGGTATGGCCGCTAGGCTGAATGGTAATTTGGTATGTCATGTTAAATGTTTCTAAAAGATTTAATTAAATTTTATATCAGGGCACTTCTATAAATGCAGTATTTGGGATGCAGTAATACCCGTAAAGGGCATGTCCGCCAAGTGCCCGCTTCTTCGTCGCGACCTTGGCGCCAAAGGCGCACGGAACGCAGCAACTGAGATAGTATTTAGTATACAGCGAGGTTGCGAGTACCGCGCAACGCAGTAATGCACCCAAAGAATGTGTTTATAGAACTGCCCGTTAGTCTTCACGGCGAAATTCACCTTCTATCACATCATCATTGGCAGCCTGATGTGGCGACTCCCGAAATTGGTCATTTGGGGTCTGGTCGTTTAAGGTCTG
>ERZ1034365.835-NODE-835-length-16488-cov-4.795198_pt1 | contig 16488 bp, 14 predicted proteins | sample MGYA00520615_ERZ1034365 | MGnify/ENA primary metagenome ERZ1034365 (study PRJEB33736, sample SAMEA104284505) | Azolla filiculoides | biome: Urban; feature: Water surface; material: Ditch water | place: Netherlands | collected 2015-10-28 | depth 0-0.1 m ... | reverse complement strand
AGACTGATCAACACATACTTTAAGAATATAGACGAGATATGGGGCTCTGAGGTCGCATTGTATTACCCGGATAAATATGCAGGGACCACGGACTTAGTGGGTGTGTATCGTGGGAAGCCCGCCATCATTGACTTTAAGCAGAGCGTTAAGCCTAAGAAGCGTGAGTGGATTGACGATTACTTTCACCAGCTGGCGGCGTATGCACTAGCGCATGACATCATTCATGGCACTAACATTGAATACGGTGTGGTGTTGATGGCAGTACAAGATGGCACGACCATGGAATATTCCACAGCCGGCCAGGAGTTTGTACGATATAAAGAAGAGTGGCTAAGACGCGTCGAGAAGTACTACGCCATCGCCGATATAGAATCCATCGGAAATAAAGACTGAAGCATTTTACGACTTGAGGACTGTTCTTCTGGTCCTTGAGGCGTGGCCATTGATACAGGGCCCGGTGCTGGTGCTGCCGGGGCAGGTGCCGCGGGAGCTGCAACAGGTTTAGTGCCACGAGTCTGAGCGGTAGGCAATGCATTTAACGACCTGCGTGAAATAGAAGGTTGTTGGTTAGTGAATTGCAGCCCTGGACGTGCTTTTTCCTCTTCCGGCATTGGCTCGTCATCTTGCTCCGCATAGTTTAAACCAGCAGCTGCCATGTAAGAATGCAACTGACGAGATATCTGGAATTTCTCACGCTGTGTAGCACCACGTTTAAGCAACAAGGCCAACAGTTGAGGGTCTTGTGTAGCCTTTTCGATAATTCCTTTTACCATGAATGTAGGTATTTTATCCAGTTCTTTACGGACGTATTTAGAACCAGCAGAAGACGCTACCAGGCTATTGCCACCTGGAGTCAAGGCCGTACCTAATTTAGCACCAGTAACGCGTAGGGCTAGTTCAGTTAAGGCATCTGCACCTTGCACTATATCGTCAGTAATCTTGTTGTTCTTCATCGCCTTTTCAATGTTCTGCATAGGATTAATCAACTTACGAAGGTTTGTTGCCTCTGTAAGATCGATAGCACCTTGGCTACGTAATATATTAAATAAGGACGGTTGGCCTGGGGCAATTGGAGAGAATATGGCCTTGTTAAAAGCAGCAGGACTAAACCCTGACTCACCTCCTGCCTTAAGGAAAGCATAGTCATAGATGCTAGCTTTTAAACCTTTAACGGCCTCTGGACCACCTGTTTTAGCCAGTGTAACAATGTTGTTAAAGCTCTTGACTGGATAACGGCTATTTAAAGCATCGGTAACGGCAGCAGTAGGGTTTTCAAACCTAAGTACTTGAGCGAATGCAGCCTGTTGTTCCATGGTTTTACGCGCAACACTATTTGTTTCCTGCATTGCACGAAAGGCATTCTCTGCTTTTACAGCATCAGACAAATCATTAGTGATTTGCAATCGGTCAAGCATGTTCTTGTTTTCAGCAACAAACGTAGACAATTGTTTTGGGTTAACTCGACCAGTGATAGGATCGATTGCCTTCGCTGCTGCTAAACGTAAAGCACGACCTTGTGCGTCACGGATAGATACGACACCTTGCTTAGATAAATTTGCAGGGCCTTCTAGAGCCTTGGCTTGCGCGCTGTTCTTGCCAAACTTAGCCACTGCATCATCATACTGAGCACCCATCATTCCTACGGCGTCTTCAATGTCAGCCATGCGATGAGCCGTCACGTCTGCTCCGCTACCAAAGGCTTTTGCCACAAGGATTTCAGGAGGAAGTTTTTCCGCACCTTTTTTGTTTACAGCAACTAAATCACCCGCATAAGAACGAGTAAAGTAATCATTCAAGGTACGAGAGAACTGGCGTGCCTTATCGTAGGCAGGATTCTTCATGGCAGACAAGTCGTCTAATACAGACTCTGCTAAACGGCCATAAAATCCGGCATTGGACACATCACCTTTAGAAGCGGCATCACGGGCAAAGGCTAATAGGTCACTACGAACGTTAATAAGGTCTTGAACATCTGTCTTTTTAAACACAGATATATTCTTCTTACCATCTTGTTTTGTTAAATACTGAGGAGGAACAATGCCCGTTTCTAGGTATTCTTGAGTCTGTTTACCTGCCGCATATTTAGCAATCGCTTCTTCGTCTACACCCAGCCTACCCATGATAGACTTAACTTCTGGCGGCATTCTATATTTAAAACGTTCAGGCGTCATGGAAGACGCGATGTCTAAGAAAGAAGTACCTGTATTAGTGGGGTCTACAGTTTGTAAGGCTATTACTTTCTCACCTTTTACAGTTTTTTTACGGAAAGATCCTTTAAAAGCATCTAGCCACAAAGCTTTTTCTTGAATACGAGCATCCGCAAGAGCGCGTTCTGTTTCAGAACGGACAATTTGACCTATTTCAATTCTAGCTTGAGGAGTGTCTTTAGTTATTTTGGCAATCTTAGCTGCTGCATCAGCATCAGCAAGAGCCATACGGCCGTCTAGTAATTCCTCAAATAGTTTTTTTTCTTGCCTAGCTGCTTCAGCTAGAGCTGCGGGAGAGTTAATATCTCGTAATTTACCTATTAGTTTTTCATAGGCAAGCATGGAAGTTAATCCTTGGTCAACTACTTCTGCTCCATACTTAGCATTTCCCCTTGCCAAAGTAGTTTCAAGCAATACAAGACCTGCCTCTCCCGTTTTTTGCGCACTCGATACCTTAACGCCCTCACGAGTAGGCTTTTCCAAAGCTTTAATAAGGGAAGGTATATCTGTACCTATGTTATTTAAGTAGGTATATAGACCATTTGCAGCACGTACTTCACGGGCATCAGCAGACATACTACTGGCAAGTGTTTTAGTAAAGTCTTTCACTGCTCCCGCAGTACTTGCTAAAAAACGACCTGGACTAAAGAAACCGCCTACAACTTCCGCTCCAAAACGTGGACCAGCTTGCCCTGGGAAATAAGCCTCAGAAGCACCTCCTGCAACACCAGCTCCTGCTCCGCCCATTATTTCTGAAATAAGGAAAGACTTAGGATACTTTCGTGCTGCTTCACCAATACCCGATACAAAACGTGCGACACGGTTAGCGTTCATTACAGGAATGCCAAATGCAACAGGCGCTGCTGCTATGGACTCGCCAAATGTCTTACCGCCTTCTCGGTAAGGAATAAGGTCTTCTCTAGGTACATCCGGAAATAACTGATCAGCATTTTGTGATGCTATTGCGCCTGCTGTTAAACCTACTCCAAAGCCAATAAGGCCCCCGATAGGCTTTGCTAAAGGACCCACGCCAGGAAGCACCGGAGGAGTTAAAGCTACCCCTGTACGGTATCCCATGTAGCCACTGCCCATTGCAGTTCCACCTCGGATAGCGCCTTCCTCTGTTCCGTAGCCTATTTCACGCCATTTTTCAGCTCCAGTAGGCTCTTCTGCAACAGCTATATCACTTATAGAAGGACCCTGCTCTGGGGTATTACCGCCATTAACCAACTGGTCTATCATCCCCGGATCACTAATTGGAGACGCAATATCCTCAATAGAAAGAGCAGGTCTATTATTATCTGACATTATTTTTTGTCCTCATTGGAGTATTACCATTCCACAAAAACTCAGCGCCAGGACCTAGTTTGGCGGCCTCTTCTACTGAATATATTTTAGGAGGCAAATCAAGTATCTTCAGAGCATTTTTCATCTCTTCGAGGCGAGTGGTCACTGCTTTACGCAATTCTACAGGAAGATTTTCATTCTGTAATTGACGTTCCGCAAGATTTTTCTCTTGTTCAATAAAGGCACCTACACCGATTAACCTGTTGCGCAATGCAGCAGGGTCATCAAATAATTGTGGCACAAGCCCTAAATCTGCTTTAATTTCTTCACGCTCTGTGTTACCAAATCTATCCGTAGTACGCAATGCAGATACTACACCATTAATGGCTGTTTCAGCATACGCACGAGCTTGGGTTACTTCAGGGAAAGAACCGCCTTGTCCAGGTATTCTTGCAGCACCTGCTTGTAATGCAGATACAGGGCCTGTCATTGATCCTGACAATTTCCATAGAGATGAGTTAGGGACAACAGGGGCTTTCGGAGCAGCGGCAGGAGCAGCAGCGGCAGGAGCAGCAGCCGTACCTCTCCGTTCATATGCAACAAGTGCTTTTTGAGCTTCTACATTCCCGTTCTTAGCCGCTTCTTGTAACTGAGTTAATTCTTCCGCAGGTAATTCACCGCCTGTCCATGTTCCCTCTACTTGAGGAGGAGTAACATCAGGGGATAAGGAAGCTAATTTTTTTCGTGAATTTACTGCTGTTGTGACATATTCAGGAAGCTGAGGGATTCTAGTAGTCATATTACCGCTGTAAGGGTCTATATACTGTGTAGGAGTCTGAACTATTTTTAATGCAGATTCAAATTTACGGTCTAATTCAGGGGATAAAGTGCCTTTAGCATACTCAGGAGCATACTTGTACAAAGCAGTATGAGCAGAGCCCTCTAGGCCTGTGCCAAATCCTTTATCACCAGTCTCTTTTAGGCTTTGTTTAAATACGTCTTTCCACATAGTGCGTTGACTATTGATAAGTTTAGTATTTTCGGCACGAATATCTTGGATATCTTTTTCAGTGGCTTGAAGCGCTGCCATTTTAACTGCACGGTCTTGTTTTTCAGCTTCTGCCGCAATGTTGCCAATAGCTGTAGGCAATGTACGAACAGCGCCGGCTAAACGGGCCATATTAGAGCCACGCATAGGACGACCTTGGTCATCCACGTTTGCAGCGTAGTTAAATGCACGGCTACTTAATTCTGCCAACATTTGAGCTTGGGACTGGTTTTTATTTACGCCAAGTAAGCTTTGGTAAAGAGGGATACGAGACTCCATTCCTTGTTTTAAATCAGGAACGGCTAAAGGCTGCTTAAGCATGTCTTGTTCTACCATATACTGGGCAGCTGCTTTCCAGTCAGCAGGGTAGTTATATGAGGATGTATCTTCAATAGGGGTTACGCCATCCTCTGCGGTCCCATCGCTAAAATGCTGTACATACCCACCAGTTGCCATGGCCACTGGTTCTTCAGGCATTGCTCCTTGGTCCATGGGCAACGCACCGATACCGCCCATACCTGCTTCTGCAGGCATGGCTTCTGGTGTCATGCCTGGCATGCCTTGTGGCATTGCAGCAGGGATACCGCCTTGTGGAGGCATTGGAGCAGCTTGTTGTTGAGCCAAGACAGGTTGCAATAAAGCAAGCACGTCTTCTGGTGTGTCTGCCGCAGCGTTGTAGCCTACTAAGTCAGCAAGTTCCTCGACCCGCGCATCGATAGAGCGCATGTCACCACGAAGGTTATTCATCAGAATTTCAGGTGAATTAGGACGACGGTCGGCTAGTTTCGCCGCCTCAACGTCATCTTTTTCGTATTCGTCTTCTGAATCGTCTTCTTCCATTGCATCCATGAAGCCTTGCATGATGCCAACGTTTTCTACGTCGGTCTCATCCGTTGCTTTTTTAAACATGGGTCGATCTGATATCTTAGATTTCATGGTATTTTCCTATTATTATCCAAATAAGCCGGATTTATTTGCTGCCGCTAGTGCCGTACCCGCACCTACTACAGTACCTGCTACTGTTTGAAAGGTAGATGGACTAGGTGAGCTAGATGAAGTCATTGTCATCTGGGAAGAAGGTGCGCCTTTATATATGTCAGATACAAAACCTAGCTGTTGGTATGGAGCCATTGCTTCTTGTAGGTCTGAATTACGTTTAGCGTCGATTTGGTTTTGAGCATTCTGTTGCTCAATTGAACCCAAGCCCGTCAATAAGTTGACATCATTAATATTACCACGTTGAGTAGCCTCTCCGATAGCCGCTTGTTGTGTACCTAAAGCACCAATACCTTGGCCTGCTGTAGTCAATGCATTCGCTCTATTCAAGTCCACACCTGCTTGTTGCGCGGTCAACGCACCGATACCTTGGCCAATGGCAGAGGTTTGACCTGCTGCATTATTGTAGATATTAGATAATGCACTGCCCACGTTACTTTGAGCAACGCCTGTGTTTGTAAGGCCTTGGGCCGCGGCAAGTTGACGTTGACGCTCTTGTTCAAAAGCCGTCATGCCTGCTGTTTGAGCTTGACCGTAGTTGGCAGATAAGTCTTGGAATACACGTTGAGACATTAAATCTTGAAGATTACGCTCTTGCTCAGCACGCTGCACGCCTTCACGAGTACCACCAAATGCGCCTGAACGAACCGCTTGAGCTGCCGTACCCTGTGCTGCAATGTCACCTTGACGACGCATTTCTTTCAATGCATTTTGCGTTACTTGCTCTTGGTATGGGTTCATGAAACGCTGTGTGGTAGCCGTGTCATAGCCGCCAGTTGCGGCATTGTAGCCTGTAGCACCTTGACCTAAAGTAGACATGGCGGCTGTTTGGCCAGGAACACCTGCACCAACAATACCACCAGCTAAATCAGAAGCGCTGCCCATAATACCTTGCGCTGTATTAAAGCCTGGGGCAACATTAACACCGGTTGCAATATCCGCACCTTGCTGAACTACGTTTTGGCCTTGTGTAATGCCTTGAGAACCGGCATCCATATACGGCTGCCAAGCGCCAATCCCTTGTTCGGCAAGTTTAATGCCTTGGTTTGTTTTGGTAGATAGACCCGCCGCTTCATAGGCAGGAAGATTTAAAGGAGTCTTATATAGTTTGTTTGCTTCCTGGAGAAGACCTAGTTTATAGGCCTCAATTTCCGGGGCTTCGCGAACAATCTGGGTGCTGGTATCTGTAGCCATTTATTTTCCTCTCTTTTCGAGCTGTTTCATTAAGGCGTACATACGTTTAGCGCCTTTCCTGCGTGATCCTTGGCCCATGGCACGTACTGCTTTGGCCGTGAATACAAATTCACCGTCTGATAACATCGCTGGGACAGAATCAGAAGTACCTGTACCTGGACCGGCTATTGGACCTGTTTTGCGAGGGAAATCCTCAAGTGATGCAATGCCGCCTTTTGCCATTGTAGCAACAGGACCTACAGGAGCAGGTACTGTCTTATACGCAGAATACATGTTTGCGTAAGGATTAGGGCCATACGAGGTACGAGTGCCACCAAAACTTAAGCCGTATTTATCAGGCTGCTGGGCAAGAAGGTCTGCGCCAGATGTTTTAAACATGTCCATGTTGGCAGGGTCTTCTGCTGGAACAGGTTTAAATGCACCCCCTAAATAGGCTGCACCTAGACCAACCGCGGCCATAGGGCCATAGGTAGATAGTAGGCCTGGAAGAGCTGCTTTGTATGCTGCATCGTATGCCGCAGTCTGCATGGCTGGAGTAGCCGTAGGAAGTTTAGCAACCAAATCCTGTACTGCTTTTACGCCTGCATCTTGTGCCGCGCCAGTTCCTTGCTCTTGGATAGCAGAAGGAGATATGTTTTTCCATGCAGCAGAAGCGGCATCACCATATTTACCGTCTTTAATTAAGTCCATTACGCCTGGGGTAGCAGGAGGCGTTGCTGCATTTTTAGCAAGTTGATCCATGTACGCATTGTCAATAGGAGCCGGCGTAGTGAAGGAAGTAGGTGCTGGTGCATTTACCGCAGGGGCCGCGGGCATTGGTGCTTGAGCCGCGGGCATTGGCGCTGGAGTAAAGTCCGGCGCCGCATTGTTATAGACATTTTCTACTGGAATATTTTGAATGCCGCCCGCAACATCCGGAACAGGAGCTGGAGGAGCAGGAGGAGCTAATGTGCTTAAGTCTGGTGCACCAGGAGCTGGAGTAGTCGGCGTAAAGCTGCCTTCCGTAACAGGAGCTGGAGTAGCTGGGCCAAATGCTTTCATTGCACCAGTAGTAACACCTGCTAGAGCACCTGATACGATACCGCCTTTAAGTGCTTGACCTAGTTTTTGGCCAGAAGCAAGGTTAACCAAGGTACTGGCAGCAAAGGTATTTACACCTGTAGCCACTGCTCCTGTTAAGCCCATGCCACCCGCTAGATTAAAACCTGCAGGGCCCATAAAGTATACAGCGGCCATGGTAAGAACAATCCTACCAATAGTGCTATTGGCAATGCCCTTAACTACTTTACCGATACCTTTTGCAACGCCTTTAACAGCCTTACCGATTTTCTTAAATGCTTTCTTAAAGAAACCATACTCACGAAGACCAGTATTAGGGTTGATTGTGCCACTACCGCCTCTTTCACGAAGCATGCGTGCTTCTTGCGGATTGATATGAGCTAACATGGTATCGCCACCACGGCCCATTTTAGCTAGTTCTTGCGAAATAGCTTTGGCATTAATAATACCGCCGTCTGCATAGGCAGGAACAGCAGGCTCAGGAGCTCTGTGCAACTCAAGTTGGTCAAGAGCTACGTTAAGCGCTGCAAAGAATGCAGGGTCAAACTGCTCTGGAAGCAAGTCTTCTGGCACGCCTTCTGCCAATAAACCCATACGGTCTTCTGCATAATCTTGTGGGGCAGCTAGGATGTTGTCTACCATCAACTGTAACGCATCAATTGCGTCAGGAGGTAAGTCCATGTTGGCTAGTTCACGAATAAACTGGTCCGCTAAAGCAGGGTCTACTTCAGCAATGCCGCCTAAGATGTCTTTGTTGAATTCGCGTGGGCTATTCTTCGCATAGCTTTCAATAACCGGACTGAATTTAGATGGGTCGATTTGACCGCCTGCTTCTTGAGGCGGTGCTTCGGGAAGCCCCATAATTCCTTGCATTTCTTCTGCCATGTTTAACCTTTCCCTAATACATAAATGGCCTCACAGGGCCGCACCTCGGTATAGGAGGCGAAGATGTTGTAATTATGAGCTATTTTACTAGTTCCTGTCTACTTCTAAGTAAGATAAATAGAAGTGAACTGGGGCTAATGTTGATGTAACTTTTAAGGTATCCCCTTCTGTTAAGACAAGAGGTACCCCGTTGAACACATCATAGGTCGAGTTTGTTGCAATAATCGTAGATTTTAATAGGTAATGCGCCGTGCTGCTACCGGCCGAGTACTGCGTTACAGTAACCGCGGTCCGTGATCCGTTGGCATTGGTTACACGCAATGAACGAGCCACCGCGGTGTTCGCTTCGGGGACCACGTAAATGGTTGTCTCCGTTGCAGCGAGTGGTATGACCACCTGTTTTAGGTATTTATTTGCCATGACTAAACAGCCCCATAAGAAGAAGATACAAAACTCACAGTCATAATGACTGAAGGTACGGCAGGCACAGGAGGAACAGCAGGGAAGCTTGTAATAACCAATCGGATATCAGACGCTGTCCACATTAACTGGAAATAATCACCGCTGTTCATGTCCACAAAGAAGTTCCAGGCTGGGATAAGTTCCGCATCCGAACCTGTTAAGGACACCTTAGACGCGCTATTAGGAACATCTACCCCATTTATTCTAGGCCAAATGTGCACGTGATCAGAACTGGCATTAGGCTTGTCTAATTGGATAGAAAACTGGAAGTTATACACGCCAGGATGGTCTACATAAATCCTTGACGGATTAGTCGGGTCTACATACACGCCGTTAGAAAATACTGTTGTGTTATAGGCAATAGGATAAGCCGTATTAATAACCGCAGCAGACTGAATAGTGGTGTCATAAAAGCTACCGTAAGGCAGCATCATGTCTGCTAGAGATGAGATAGCGTTTCTACCAATGCCTTCCATGAAACTAAAGGCATTAGCCTGATTAGTGTCACTTGTAGAAGCATAGGTGCTGTTTAACTGCAACACAATCTGCTCTAACGAGCGGACAAGCTGGTTGAACTGCTCTGGACTGTAGTTCTGCGTGGCGGCATTGGGTAGCCGGACGTTATTAATCTTACTCATCGTAAGCCGTCCGGTTGGATATCCACGCGCAAGGTACCAAAGCGCCAGTTGCCGTCGTGTGTTTCATTTTCCATGCTAATTGCAATTTGCCTGCCTCGCGCGCGAGTGTCTACTTTTTGCGTGGCTGGCGTAATGATGTAAGGGTCTAGTGAGCTGGTACTTGCAGGAGCTGAAGGGAAAGCACGTAGCAAGATATGGATAGTTAAATCACCGACAAAGTTCTTGTAGTCAGGGATAAAACGCTTCATAAATACCATGTTATCACCATCACCAATATCAAAATAACCAGAGCGAAGGTATGAGCGGATAGGGGCCTCAATGGCATTTTTGCCAGTCTCTTGGGTGTATACAAGAGCACGACCATTAGTCAGGCCTTGCACAGGATCCACAGGAGCGGCATCGCTGTCATAGAAGTATTCTGTGGCTAATGGTCTTGAGTATGTACCTACGTCTACCCATGAAGTTCTAGGCATTGTGCCAATAGACCAGGTGTTTTCAAGGTAGTTATACGTTACGTATCTATCTATGTAATCTTCTGTAAAGGAGCAATACCACCAGGTCACTTCATTGAACTGGGAGTTAACGCCAACGTGCACTTTTTGAGACTGAACAAGGTTAATGTCCTTGAATACGTAGTCTTGAACAGTACAGGCGATTTTCTTAACCGTACCATCAAACACGTAGAACGCCTCAACGCCCATCCACATTGCCACGCCGTTTACGTCAACGGCAGCATGAGGGCCGATACAGCCACAGTTAGAACCCAATTGAGAGAACCCAAATGTGTATGGAGGCCCTACATATTGCATACCATGCAATGAAGTGTCAGTAAAGATCAGTATCTGACCACGAGAACGAACGGCAGACACAATGCGGCTACCGTCGTTTAGACGCTGACCACCGGCCGTGTTAATCGCAGAAGCTTCAAATGATCCGATGTCTTCTTGGTTAGAGAAGCGCACATACATAGGGTCTTGAGAGGTATCGTCACCAATAACGGTCTCAGTACCAAAGCAGACAAGATGTCGGTCAGGAGTAGACACAAGAGCATACGTACTGGTAGTAGGAGCACCTGCAATCTGATGCGCTCTAGCTACTACACCGCCTGCAATTTCCCATATATACGTTCCGCCATTAACCAACTGACAGATGACGTTTTCACCGTAGGAGTCAAACTGCCATACGCGAGACAGCAAGGATTTACCCTTGGTTGATCCTGATTCGCGGGGCGTGCCCCATGTTGAAAGACCCCATGTAGCCGTACCCCAACCATAGTTAAAGTAGCTCAAATCAGAGCCAACGCTTATTTGATACGTTGCCTCGGCAGTGCCTGCGGCTACCGCAGTAGCTGTCGCTGGAACAGGGGACAATATGGTATAGGCATTGTCATTAATAACATTTTGTATTTCAAATTCTTGATTTAGACTTGCGTTAGGTATACCACCCGGTGTACCGGTTACGTCAGTAAAAGTCACGAAATCGCCAGGCGCAGCGCCATGCACAATGCTATTGACTGTAACAAGATTGCTTGTGTCTATCGTATCAAACGATACAGTAGGATCTACATGGCGAATAGGGGTAACATCCACCCAACCACTATTGATAAACGCATATAATTTACGGTCTGTACCAATAATGCTGTATGGAACGCCGTTCAAGGCATTCCATGTAAAAACCTCACTAGGCATGCCAATTAGGTATTGCGCCTCATCATTAAAATGTATCCAGCCGCCTGTCTTTTCTGGCAGGCCGTATTGGAAGCGAACATAGTCACAGTCGGTCCAGCCGCCTTCGGCGCCGTACTCCGTGTTCTGTTTATCAATACCTGGTTTTAATGCTAGTCGCAATAATGGCATGGTTACTCTTTCCTAAATAAAGCCGCTTCGTCTTTGCGTCGGTTGTCAAGTCCCTTTAAGACTTTACCGCCGGCTTTATTATACTTGAGAAGGCTCGCAATAGCACCCTCTTTATCCCCGCGATTAAGCGCTTGCCTGAGGGTTGAGCGCTGAAGTACGCCAAGACCGAGATTAAAAGAAAAAGATACAAGAGCGTCAAATTCATTTTGTCGAAGCGGAACAAGAATGTATTTGTTAACCCCTCGTTCAAATCGTACGACATCCTTAGCCAATATGTCATAAACCTCATCCAAAGTAAATGTTCTATTCCAAGAGTCCGGAAGTGTTTTACCGTCTCCTATCAAATGCCCAACGCCTACCGTCCAAAGTCCGGCAGGACATTTATAAGGCTTCTGTCTGACCCCTTCATGATGGGCCAGCATTTTTAGGCATTCTTTACTTACTTTCATTACTTCTTATTCCAGCCGGCAGTACCGAAGTAGAAGCCGATGATGGTGAATGTAATAGCCATTTCGTCAGAACTAAACACTAAGTTAAGCGCTGTAGACCAATCCACACCGGTGTTTATTGCCCAGACCAAAGACACTAAGTTGATGATGCATAGCTCACCCACAAATATCATAGCGATAGTAGGGCGAATGATGGCATTGAAGTTTATAACCCATTGAGAGGCTTTAGATACAATCGCTGTGTCGTGTGCATGTAAAGCTTCTGTCTCACGGATTTGCGCTTCGACTACTGTACTTTCGTATTCAATAGCTGCAATCTTTTCTTGTGATGCAAAGCCGGCAGCCGCCATAGCAAGTTCGCGTTCGTTCTGCAAACGAGCCATAGTGAGCTCGTGCTTTTGGTCGCCTTTCTGTTGAAAGAAACCTAGGATAGATGGAAGGCCTGCTGTCGCAAAGCCCATTAGACCTGATAGTATGGATAACATAATTAATTCCCTAGTGGATTTGATGTTGCTCGTTTAAGAGCTTTAAGTTGTGATTCTATGCCTTCACGGGTTGCTTTCATTTCTTCACGCACACCCATCAAAGACGCTGCTGTTTCACGAACGTTACCGTTAGTAATAGCCTTGGCTTCATTTGCTGTACCGATAGCGCTAGACACTTTTTCTTGCATAGACACAAGCTGATTGGAAGTTGTAACCATGCCGTCTTTAACCGTATTAACGGATTGTTGTTGCGCGGCCAATTGCACTTTTAACGCGTTTACTTCAGCTTTTAGTTCAGCATCATCATAAGGCTTGTTAGCCTCAATCATCTCAGTCGCCGCTATAACCCGGTTGTAAGTCGTTATTCCTACGTAGGCTGTTCCACCTATCATTGGCAAGATTATTGAAAGCGTCAGAAATATTGCTTTCGGTGATAAGTTGGAGTAAGACTCCTTGATTTCCTCTAAGCTCATACGGTAACTCCTGCTGGTATGCCAATGCGTCGTTCAATTGAATCTCCTGATTCTGCATTGGCTTGTTTAAAATTTCCAGGCTCATCACAAGCCCAAACCCTGGCACCAGTGTCTTCCCTGGCGGCACCGTTACTGGCGGTGTATTCGATGTTGTTCCACCCGCTTGAGCCGCAACTGGCGCCGCTACTGCTGGCGCTGTCGGTGTACTCGCTGACGAGGTCGCTGGTCCTTGGGTCGTGGTCCCTGCAGTGGGCGCAGGGGAAGCTGGTGTGTCTGCCGGCGGCGCTTCCGCAGGTGGAGGTTCCGCTGCTGGCGCTTCCATAGGAGGCGGTTCCGGAGGTGGCTCTGGAGCAGGTGCAGGAGGCATTGGTTCCGGGGTCACAGTCGCACTTAAAGGACTCGCTGGATTGACTGGACTGCTCATATTCGTTGGATTGGTTGCACTCTTCACGCAACTGTCCTGCGCCACTATCCAATCGCTCCATAGCGGCTCGCTGTACGGAGTCGAGCAACTCGATACTCTGTTCTCCGTTATTGATCCAACGAATCCCTCTTGACATGCTAAAGTCCTAACCTGCGTTGATACTGCACATGTCGCAGGATCTGGCGTGCAAGAATTCGATGTCGTTGACCAACTGCCTTCCACAGGCGAACCATACGGATCTGGGCAAGAATTGACCTTGCTTTGCTGTATTGAACCTGAGAAATGCGTAGGGCATGCTAAGGCTTGGCTATCAACAGTTGCTTGACACGTTGGAGGAGCTGCTTGGCACGACCTAGCAATTTCAAACCAACCGGAGTCGACTGGACTTCCGTAGGGGTCGGGGCAGTTTTGTTCCCTTTTGTACGTGACCGAGCCGACTTGGTTATTCCCACAGGTTTGCCTTTCTTCGGTGATGGCGCTGTAGGAGCAGGTGGGCGGATTGTCTGTACAATTGTTTGAAGTAGTGACCCAATCTGTAAAAGACTGGCTTTGACACTGATAAGTGCGGCTTTGATTGATTGCACCGCTTTGGTTAGGGCCACAGCTAATGGATTGGAACTCAACCCTGTCAGAACAAGCTGGAGGCTCTGGCGTAGCAGGTTGACCACACTCTGGAATGCCTGGGTAATACTGACACGCAATTTGCTGACAAGCAGCAATAGTTGTGCCTTGATCGACGTATAGACTGTTGTAAACAGGGCCATAAGACGACCACTGACTTGCGTAACAATTTGCATAAACATAACTACTCCTTAGAAGAATCAGGCAGAGGAGTAATAAGAACGAAATCTTTACCGTATATTTCCTCAAACCAGTTAGGGTGTAAATCATACCAAGCCTTTCTTGCTGCATCGCCAATCGCACCACCTATAGGACAAGGTGAACCAGACATCTCCATTGCTACCCAGTTTTCATGTGTAGCTGCACACGCCAAAGACACGGCTGCTACTTTTAATCCGCTATCACTCAAGAACTTCGCCCAACGGAGTCGAACGCAATTATTGTCTGTAATCATCGTACCGCCAGCTACAGAAAATACGCCGCCGTTAACAGCACCACTGACACCAATGCCGCAAACATCTTGAGAGAAAGCTGACATTGAAGGAGCCATTGCACTGCCGACAGGTTGACCCTTATAGTTAATTGTCGTTTGGTCCGCATAAGCCGCGGAGACCAGCATTAGGCTACAAATAAATAAAAATGCACTGACTTTTTTAAATTTCATAATTAACCCTCTACTTCTTCAACCCAAGTTAAATTTTCATTATCCCATATGTACAACTTTTCAGGGTCTGGGTACGGAATGGGGGGTTCCCAAAGGCATGTTTCTTTGTTCAGGGTCCACCCGTTATGGAAATTACACGGAATAAAAGCATCTAGATTTACGTCGTATGTATATCCAATCCCAGCATAATTTTTACGTAATTGGATACCGCCATCTGGCAGTCCATCAGGACCATAATGAATACCGCCATAAGTGTTGCGGGAAGTCTGTACCCATAAAGACGGATCTCCTACTGCACCAGAATCAATGAAATCTTGTTCCGCTACAATAACGTTTGTAACAATTCCGTCTTCTACTTTTGCAAAATGACTCATTCTTATTTCCTATTACGCGATTGATAATGTACCGGAAGACGTTAGATAAACAAACCCTCCAGACATATACATAGATCCCGTATAGCTAAAGTAGTTTGTGCTTCCGCCCACGTTAATAATAACAACACCCGATCCGCCTGCCCCGCCAAGTCCTGTACCAAAACCTCCGCCCGCTCCATTACCTGTATTAGCAGCACCGGCAGCGCCATTGGTGTTAGATGTACTGGTACCCCCTGCTCCGCCTTGGGCTATTGTTATCCCATACCCTGAAATAGTATACCCAGTTCCTGCAGCACCTGATGCGGCTCTGTTACCGCCTGCACTTCCTTTACCACCACCCCCGCCTTGATACCCTGCGCCTGAACCGCCCGTACCACCTGCATTACCTTGCCCTGAGGTGCCCGTACCGCCCGCTGAAGTGAAACCAGATCCACCACCTGAACCGCCCCCATTACCGGCAGCATTATACCCACCACCCCCGCCACCGCCTACAAGATTAAGGCCGTAGTAAACTGTAGTACCACCATTTCCACCGCTTTGGTTTAAACCACCGCTAGCTACACCGCCAGCTCCGATAGTTATGGGCTCTGAATAACCCTCTGTAAAGGTGCCTGTTGATACTAACATACCTCCCGCACCGCCACCACCACCATGCCTTGAACCGCCACCGCCACCGCCGGCAACAATCAGGTATTCCACGTTCGTATCAAAATCCACTGTGGCATTGCCCGTGAGGATAATGTTGTTGGTGATATCAGTAATGGCGCGACCAAGTAACAAGGTCGTTGAGCCAGCGAGTGTTAGCGTGCCATTACCAAGCCCATTATTGTGATAAACCCCTAATGTCCCTGCTGAGACAGTAATATCACCTGGACCAGATTTTGCGGCCGTTAGTGCAACGGTGCCTGTTTGACTTGCACCATTAATAGTCAAGGTGTTAGTACCAGCGTTAATCGCACCAGCATAAACAAGCGTGTTACCTGTTGTTGCAGCTAAGCCACTGCTGGCCGTGACTGTGATGCCGCGATTAGCATTGAGTATCATGCTGGCAGTGGCTTGAAGTGAACTACCAGCTACACTTAGGGTAATCGCGTTTGCCGTTACCGATACCGGCACAGGACCCAAATTAGCGTCTGAGCTAATCGATAAAATACCGCCTGCAATGTTGGTGGTACCTGTGTAAGTATTGACACCAGATAGGGTCAAGGTATTAGAACCAATTTTCGTCAAACCTGTTGACCCAGAGATCACACCACTTAATGTAATATCGCCATTTGTACCACCAAGTGATGAAGCTGTTGCGACCAATGTAATCGCACCTGCATAAGTACCGGATGTTGAATTACTGTTTGTTAATGGGCCACCA
>ERZ1034365.833-NODE-833-length-16500-cov-2.774341_pt1 | contig 16500 bp, 12 predicted proteins | sample MGYA00520615_ERZ1034365 | MGnify/ENA primary metagenome ERZ1034365 (study PRJEB33736, sample SAMEA104284505) | Azolla filiculoides | biome: Urban; feature: Water surface; material: Ditch water | place: Netherlands | collected 2015-10-28 | depth 0-0.1 m ... | reverse complement strand
GGTTCACGTCATAAGGGCCAATCGTGAGATCTGAGGGCAGATAACAGTTGGCGGCACTGTTGTCACAGCAGCCACCTGACTGATGAAACAGAACCTCTCCATGCTGGGACTTCATCTCTTCAATAAGAGCCAAAGCTTCTGGCGTAGCAACGACACGTTCAACCATGACTGCTCCTTGCAAGAAAAAATGGGGCGAATTGCTTCGCCCCTATTTTCAGTACTGTTTACGAATTACAAATTAGAAGAAACCCAACTTGCTTTCGCTGTAGCTGACCAACAAGTTCTTGGTTTGTTGGTAGTGGTCAAGCATGACCTTGTGTGTTTCACGGCCAATGCCTGACTCTTTGTAGCCGCCGAACGCAGCATGTGCTGGGTAGGCGTGATAGCAGTTGGTCCACACGCGACCTGCCTTGATGGCGCGACCCATGCGGTAGGCCACGTTGCCATTACGGCTCCACACACCAGCACCCAAACCGTAGAGCGTGTCGTTGGCGATGGCCAAGGCTTCGGCTTCGTCTTTGAAGGTGGTCACAGCCAACACGGGACCGAAGATTTCTTCTTGGAAGATGCGCATTTTGTTGTGGCCCTTGAACAAGGTGGGCTGCACGTAGTAGCCGCCTTCTAGGTCGCCGCCTAAGTGAGCTTGATCGCCGCCGATCAACAACTCTGCACCTTCTTGCTTGCCCAAATCGAGGTACGACATGATTTTGGTGAGCTGCTCTTTAGAAGCCTGTGCACCCATCATGCTGTCGGTGTCGAGTGGGTTGGCATGCTTGATGGCCGCCACACGCTTCAACACTTTTTCCATGAACTTGTCGTAAATGCTTTCTTGGATCAACGCGCGTGATGGGCAAGTGCACACCTCGCCTTGGTTGAATGCAAACAACACCATGCCTTCGATGGCTTTGTCGAGGAAACCGTCGTCTTTATCCATCACATCGGCAAAGAAGATGTTTGGCGACTTACCGCCCAATTCCAAAGTTGCAGGAATCAAGTTGTTAGCAGCAGCTTGTGCAATCACGCGGCCTGTGGTGGTGGAGCCTGTGAACGCGATCTTGGCGATGCGCTTGCTGGTGGCCAAAGGCATGCCGGCTTCACGACCAAAGCCGTTGACGATGTTCAACACGCCTGGTGGCAGCAAGTCGGCGATCAGCTCAGCCATCACCAAGATAGAAATAGGTGTGGACTCAGCGGGCTTCAACACCACGCAGTTACCAGCGCCCAATGCAGGGGCCAATTTCCATGCGGCCATCAGAATCGGGAAGTTCCAAGGAATGATTTGACCAACAACGCCCAAAGGCTCGTGGTAGTGATAAGCCACGGTGTTTTCGTCGATATCTGACAACGCACCTTCTTGTGCGCGCACGCAGCCAGCGAAATAACGGAAGTGGTCCACAGTCAATGGGATGTCGGCATTGAGTGTTTCGCGAATGGCTTTGCCGTTATCTACGGTTTCAGCGTAAGCCAACATTTCGAGGTTGGCTTCGATGCGGTCAGCGATTTTCAACAAAATGTTGGCGCGCTCTGTGGGAGATGTCTTACCCCATGCATCAGCTGCTTTGTGTGCAGCATCCAAAGCCAAGTCAATGTCTTTTGCGCCTGAGCGAGCGGCCTTGGTGTAGACCTTACCAGTTATCGGCGTGATCACATCAAAATATTGACCATCCACTGGGGCCACAAATTTGCCACCGATGAAGTTGTCGTAGTGAGCTTTGTATTGCACTTTTGCGCCAGCAGCGCCTGGGTTTGCGTAAATCATGTCATCTCCATTTTTTGAACATCAAGAATTTCCCTCTCGGGTATTTCTGATTTCGCAAGAGCTGTACCAGGCCTATCTCAGTGATTTCGTGTCGTCTTGTCACAGTGTTGTGTTCCGCAAGGACACACATGCTCCAACTTGTCACAATATGAAAATCATTTCATAGGTCATGCAAAGAATGCGCCGCTGCCACTGCAGAAGGATAGTTTTGCGCAGCAGAACGTTTGAGCCATACCAAGCTTTGCGCATCGTCACGCATTCGGCCGCGCCCTGTGCGCAACATCACTGCCAACGCATACTGCGCTTCTGCATGACCTGCGTTGGCGGCAATCTCAAAGCGTCGCGCGGCTTCACTCAAGTCTTGTGAAACGCCTCGACCTGCCTCGTACATCCAAGCCAAACGGGTTTGTGCTGTGGCATCCTCTTTATCAGCAAGAGCGCTGTAAAGCTTGGCCGCTTGCATGTGCTGCCCTTGTGCACTGAGTAAATCTGCTTGTTGAAGTGGCGTGGGCGTTTGCGATGGATCGCTGAGTTGCGCTAACAACGATGCTGCATCTTTGTCACCATGCTGGGAAGCTAGGGTGAGATACACACGCGCTTTAGTCGCGTCTTTGGCCAATAGCCCACCTGTGCTGTAAAGCAGGCCAAGTCTGTATTGAGCTTTGAAGTTATTGCCATTGGCTGCGCTCACATAGAGCGCTTCGGCTTTGGCCATGTTGCGAGGTTCACCCAAGCCATCTTCGGCCATCACACCTAAGTTAAACAAGGCGTCGCCATTGCCTACTTCTGCCAAGGTTTCCCATACTTCACGGGCCTTGGCATAGTGTGTCATTTTGAATTCTGCATAGGCCTTGTAGTTGCCCATAGCAGGGTTGCGCAACCAGTCTTGACGATCACTGTCTTGCGCCAGAGCACTCGATGCCAAGATACTGCCCCACAGCATGGCGAGGCATATCTGCACCCAGGCTTTGCAAGGCATCAATTACCTTTGATGGTCAACACCCAGCGCGCCAACAGGTTGATGTCTTCTTGACTCATATTGCCGTGTGCAGGCATAGGAATACGCCCCCACTTGCCAGATGAGCCATTGCGGATGGACTGTGCAAGAGATGCCGCTGCATCTTTGTCGTCGCCGTATTTAGCCGCTACTTTTGAATATGCTGGACCGACAATTTTTTCGTCCATGGCATGGCAACTCAAACAGCCATTGCTTTTGGCTAATTCTGCAGCAGCAGCTGTCTCTTTGGCGCTTAGCGCCGGAGCCGCATACGCCAAGTGCGTGCAGACCATCATCATTAAGAGTGTGATTTTTTTCATGTAGTTCACCTTGATTTAAAAAGGGGCTTCAGAGGGCTTGCGCCATCTAAAACCCCTTCTAGGATCAAACAGTTAGTCGATTACTTTGGCAGTTTGAATGTCCAAACAGAACCACCTTGTTCGAGGAAGTTGACCTTCTTGGCCACTTCACCGCCCCACAGCGGCACCGCACCGCCCCAACCAGAGACAACGCTCACGTATTGGTCAGCACCGTCGCTCCATGTGATGGGAGGAGCCACCACGCCAGAACCCGTTTGGAACTGCCACAACACTTTGCCTGTTTTGGCATCGGCTGCTTTGAGGTAACCCTCAGGCGTGCCCCAGAACACCAAGTCGCCAGCGGTTGTCAGCACACCGCCCCACAAAGGCGCGTTGTTCTTAACTTCCCAAGCCACTTTGCCTGTCTTTGGATCGATGGCGCGCAAGGAGCCAATGTGATCTTCAAACAAGGGCTTCATCGTGAAGCCAGCGCCCAAGTAGGCAGCGCCTTTTTTGTAGCTGATCGGCTCATTCCAAATGTCCATGCCCCATTCATTGGTTGGCACATAGAACAGTTGGGTCTTGGGGCTATAAGCCATTGGCATTTGGTTCTTGCCGCCCAAGAAGCCAGGAGCTGCAAAGACTGATGAACCCTTCTTGCCATCGGCGCTTGCCGTTGGATCGCCAGGACGGTTGGCTGGATCAAACACAGGGCGACCTGTTTTGAGATCGATGCTCGAAGCCCATGTGACTTTCTTCACGAATGGGAAAGCATTGATGAGCTTACCGGTCTTGGCATCGTTCACGTAGAAGAAGCCGTTACGGTCCGCCTTGCCACCAACGCGCTTGCCGTCCATGTCAAAGGTCACAAACTCATTCACGCCGTCAAAGTCCCAAGCGTCGTTGGGCGTGTTTTGGTAGCTCCATGCAATCTTGCCGGTCTTCACATCAATCGCCACGGTGGACGCTGAATACAAGTTATCGCCTTTACGCACGTGGCTGTTCCATGGGCCAGGGTTGCCCGTGCCGAAGTAAGCCAATCCTGTGGATGCATCGTAAGAGCCACCCAACCAAGTGGACGCGCCACCGGTCTTCCATGTCTCGCCTGGCCATGTGGCGTTGGTTGTGCCACTGATGCCGTTCTCTTTGCCGTCTTTGTAGCCCATGTGGCCTTCAACGGTTGGGCGTGACCAAACCAGTTTGCCAGTCTTAGGGTCACGTGCATCGACACGACCCACCACACCAAATTCACCACCAGACACGCCCGTCAAGAGCAAGCCTTCTGCAATCAACGGTGCAGCGGTGTAGCTGTAGCCCGCGGTGTAGTCGTCAATCTTCTCGCGCCAAACCACTTTGCCGGTGTTTTGATCCAAGGCGACCAACTGTGCATCCAAAGTACCGAAGATCACCAAGTTGTCGTACAGAGCGGCGCCGCGGTTGACCACGTCACAGCAAGGCATGATGCCTTCTGGCAAACGATGCTCGTATTTCCAAACTTTTTCGCCAGTCTTCACATCAATCGCGAAGATACGCGAGTATGAAGCCGTGACAAACATCTTGCCTTTGTAGACCAGGGGCTGAGATTCTTGACCACGTTGCTTCTCACCACCGAATGACATTGACCATACAGGTGCGAGCTTGCTCACGTTCTTGGTGTTGATGGTGCTCAATGTTGAGTAGCGCTGGCCTTGCGTGCCCATGCCCCAGCTCAAAACTGACTCTGTATCCGTCGCATCTTTGGCAATCATGGCATCGGTGACTTGCGCCGATACGTGGGCCGTGGCGAGCATGACAAGCACGCTTAGAAGTTTTCTTTTCACAGCAGTTCTCCTGTATTTCATCCAGTTAATAAATAAACGTGCGTTGACGTTTGTGCAATCAGTGCGGAAATAGCCGCCTCTTTCAAGTCAACTGATCCGTACAAAGCTGATTTGCAATACACATGCCAACTCGTCACGCATGTGACTTGCACCATCTCTATCGGGAAAACATCCCAAAACCCGTAGAAACCCTAGTGCGCATCCTTCACATTCAATACGGTTTGTCACAGTTGCTGTCACAGTTGTTCAAATTTGGAACACTGCTTGTTGCAACTTGATCAGCTTGCAACACGTGGGAAAGTGTTTGAAGCTCGCCATTCCCCATTTTTATGAACAACGAGTGCGGCCACTTGCCAATCCTTGGCCAGTTGTAAAGCGCGGGCATATCCCCCAACAAATAACACCTTGGTCAAAGCATCGGCTAATGCACACGAGGGAGCGGCCACGGTCACACTTGAAATATCTTGTGGCGAATAACCCGTGTGCGGATCAAAGATGTGATGGTGCTTTTTGTCTTGACTGAACACGCATTGGTCATCGGCAGAAGTAGCCACACTCATTCCGCTTAACGTGACACGCGTGAGCCATGCATCTGCACGGTGCGGATCGGCAATGGCCAAGGCCCACGGACGCTGCCCCTCGGCCAAGCCCAAGACTGACCACTCACCCGTATTGATCAAGGCATGCGCCACGCCATCACGCGCCAAACTGTCTCGCACCCGATCAGCGGCATAGCCCTGAGCGATGCCATTCAACGACACGCCCATACTGGGCTGCATAAACTTGATGCGCCTGTCGCTCACTTCCAAATGCTGCCAGCCAACGCGCTGCTGGATCTCGCTGACTTCTTTGGGGCTGGGCAATCGGTTTTCTTTTTGAGCCTGGGCATACAAATGCCACAGTGGTTGCACGGTCACATCAAATGCGCCCTGACTGCGCCGAGCAATGCGTTGACTAAGCTGCAGAACATGCAGCAACTCAACAGAAGGTTGTTGCAACACCCCCGCACGGTTTAGACGACTAAGCGCGCTGCTGGGGCGGAACAGGCTCATCTCATCTTCCACACGTGCCACCACGTTTCGCGCACGTTGCAATGCCTGACTCAAGACTGTTGCGTTCTCATGCGCCGCGCGAATAGACAGCACCGTACCTAGACCTGTGAAGGTCGTGTCACGCCAGTGCAACCGACTCTCAGAAGAGGCCAAGCACAGCGTGGGCAGCAAGCCTAATCCAAGACCCGCTTGCAGGAGTTGACGTCGTTTCATGGGCTCCTCCCTGAGGCGTTGTCGGCATGAATTGGGATCACTGCACGCTGCTCACGCCCCTCCAAAATTCGTGGCACGCACAAGCTGTCGTTCTCATAAATCACCACGCAATCCATGCACTGGAAACACTCGTCGTAATCCACCGCGCCCTGCTTATCGATGGCTTGGTAAGCACAGTCGCTGCGGCATCGCTGACAGGGCTGGCCGCATTCACTGCGACGGGCAATCCAATCCCAGCGCCTTAGCTTGCCGAGCACCCCCATTCCAGCCCCCAATGGACACAGATAGCGGCAATAGCCCTTGTACACAAACGAACTCAGAAGCACGGTGGCAACAGCCCAAACGACAAAGGGCCAAGCACGCACAAAATTCAAAGTGATGCTTGTTTTGAAAGGCTCAATTTCTACCAAGCGGTCCGTCCACGTCACAGACACCGCCGCGCTCAACAGCAAACCTGCTAGCACCACGTATTTCACCTTTTTCAGCCGCGTGTCCCAGCGCTCTGGCACACGTTGCCAGGACAAGCCAAAGCGTTTAGACACTTGGCTGATCAACTCTTGCAACGCACCAAACGGGCAGAGCCATCCGCAAAACGTGCCACGGCCCCACACAAAAAAGGTGAAGGCTACAAACACCCACAACACCACCGTCATGGGGTCATACATGAAAAACTCAAGGCTCTGCCCCGCCACTGCGGCCTGCACCACCGCCGTGAGGTTCACGATAGACAACTGCCCCTGCGCGAACCAGCCGATGAAACACAAAGTGAACAACAAATAACCACGACGAAACCAAGCCATGCGTTGCGGATGCCGCACCAGCCACGGTGGCTCACGCAGCGCCCACACCAACACAGCCAAGGCACTGAGCAACACGGCCAGCTCCCACCAGCGGTCTAACCAAATGCCATGCCATGTCTTCTGATCTGATTCAGCCATCTCCACGTAGTCGTGCGGCAGCTCGGCGGCGATGGCAAAACTCTTGGTCACCAACTCCGGAAACAACATGCCCTTGCTTCGCGTGACATGCAGTTCGTAGTTCAACGCCTGTGCGGGGTCTAGGCCTGCGGGGGCTATTACACGCACAGCCAACCATTGCGCATCAGCCAATTCGGGAGGCAAATTTAAGGCCACGTCCAAATCTAGATCGCGTATTTCGATGGGTAGCTTTTGCTGATTCAGCGACACACGATCAGGCACCGTGCCGCGCACAAAGTCTTCGCCCATCAGCGCGTAACGCCCCTTGGCCAAAATCAACAAGGCATGGTCGCCCGGGTCAAGACGCTGCTGCAAGTAAGCCCATTTGTCAGCAGTCAACAGGTTTTTACCGACAGAGGGAACGCTCAAATGTGCAACGTACACCTCAGCAAACAAATCGCTAGGGTTTTGCAGCGCCTCCGCATCTACCCCTTCACCGGCGGTATCTTTGAAGGCCTTCTCAATGTCACTGTTCTTCCATGTGGCGTGGTGTATCAAGCCTGCTTTGCGCAGGCCTGCCCAATCCATGGACTTGAACACATCAGGTCGAACTTTGGCGATCTGGTCTGGGTCGCGCCCCTCGCTGTAACCCAGCTTCGCACGCGCCACCTTCAGCGAAGCCGCCAACAAGGTCTGGTTCAAGATACGCACAGATGCCGTGGCCTTGGTCACGCCATCAATATAGACATTGGCGCCCGTTTCTTTGCCACTCTTGCTTTGACCTGTGCCGATCTTGATGCTTTGCTTCAAAGACAAGTCTTTGTATTGCTCTACAAACGCAAACAATGGTTTCTCGCCCAGCCCCTCTAAAAAAACGGGTTCGTGATGCGACAGCACGCGCACATCCATGAACTGACCATTGGGGTCCAACGCAATCAACAAATTAAAGGGCGTGCCTGAGAAGCCGGGAATGCTGGCGAAATCTTGCGATTCAAAGGCATAGGCTGCAATCGTGGTGGACGTGAGCTCTTGCCGATAAATCGGCCACACAGGCAAATCACGATCTTTCTCGCCCACCACCAACGGAGCGGGGAACGCCAGCTCCATCGCCTCGCGCGTCATCACCCCCGCATGTGCACTCATCAGGAACAACCCTGAGAGAAACACCACCATGCCTGTTAGAAGATGCGTCAACACACGAACCATCAATTGATCAACCTTGGTACACCTAGTTTCCGAATAGAACTGAAGTAGCACGAACGATGCCATCGTCCATGGAACACTTTTGGGTGGAATGGGTTTTGCTACTTAACTCATGAGACGACTGATTTAACAAACTTTGCAAACTGCGCGAACCATGAAATTTCATAAAAGCAACACACCTCATCACGCACTGACCGTTGGCGCGCTTCTTTGCCTCAGCGTTTTCCCTAGCTTTTCAGTGCATGCGCAAACCGTTGGCAACGAATTGAAAGAAATCGTCGTTCAAAGTGGCCGTTTGGAACAAAGGCAATTAGATGCACCCGCATCGGTCTACACCATCGATGCTGACACGCTGCGCAACTCGGGTCCGCAAGTGAACATTTCTGATGTGCTGAACCGCGCACCCGGCGTGGTGGCCCTCAACCGCAACAACTATGCACAAGATGTGCAAATTTCAATTCGTGGGTTTGGTGCACGTTCTGCTTTTGGTGTTCGTGGCATACGTTTAATTACCGATGGCATTCCAGCCTCTATGCCCGATGGACAAGGTCAAACATCCACCATCAGCATGACATCGACAGACCGCATGGAAGTGCTCACCGGCCCCCTCGCTCAGTTGTATGGAAACGCCTCGGGCGGTGTGATTCAAACCTTCACGCGCGAAGCGGGTGAAAAACCTGAAGCGCAAGTGAACTTGTACGCAGGATCATTTGGAATGCAGCGCACCGATTGGCAAATCAGCCAGCGCTCTGGCAATGTTGGCCTAGTAGCTGACTACAGCACCTTCTCAATTGATGGCTATCGGGCCAACAGTTCGGCTGAGCGCAAGCAGCTCAACAGCGTTATCACCGTCGATGCCAAGCCTGATACACGCATTAAATTCATCGTGAATGTTTTTGATATGCCCATCGCGAACGATCCTTTGGGTTTAACCGCTACACAACTGGCGGCCGATCCATCGCAGGCTGGCACAAACGCCCTTGCTCGAAGAACACGTAAAACCGTCAAACAAGAACAAGTAGGTGCAGTGGCCGAGCACCGCGTGAGCAGTGACCTCAAACTACAAGCCAGAATTTATGGCGGCACTCGCAGTAACTTGCAATATCAAGCCACCAATGCTTGGACAGGGCTTGAGCGCAAGTATGAAGGCTTCGGCTTGCAAGCGAATGGGAAAACTTCAGTGTTCAATGGACGAACCATGAACTGGGTAGTGGGCGCAGACATTGATCACGCACAAGAACAGCGCCAGGCAGGCACTGCTTCAGTCGGCGAAAAATCTGGCGCACCCAATCGCAACGAGCTCAATGAAGCCAGCAATCGCGACTACTTTGCACAAGCCAATTGGTCTTTGAGCGAGCGCTACACCTTGACCACTGGCGCACGCCAAAGCGAAGTCACACTGAAAAGCCGAGACGACATGCCCACGCCAGTTGATGGCTCAGGCTCTGTTACCTACAAAGCCACCAGTCCTGTACTGGGTCTGACTTGGCATGCACAAGACAACCTAAACCTGTACATCAACCAAGGGAAAGGTTTTGAAACACCCACCATGGTGGAAGCTGCTTACTCTCGCGATAGCAACAACAATTTTGTTGAGAAGTTCAATCCTAATCTGCAAGCCTCGCGCAGCAAGCACTTAGAGATAGGTTCCAAATGGTTGGCCACACCCAGCACAAGAATTGATGCGGCCTGGTTTCAAATCGACACGACCAACGAAATCGTTGCGGCATTGTCTTCTAACGGTAAAACAGCCTACGACAACGCAGCGCAAACCAAACGCGACGGCTTTGAGTTAGCCATCCGCAATCAACACACACCCCACTGGCGCTCGCAAGCATCTGCATCAGTGATCAATGCCACATACCAAGCTGGGAGCGCTAGCTACAGCCCACCCAATGGCAATAACCTACCTGCCATACCCAAACAGCAACTCTTCGCCTCGGTGCAGTGGTCTGAAAAAGGTTTTGCGCAAGTAGGACAAAAACCAAAGACTGGCTTGGAAGCAGGCTTAGATGTGGTGCATCGTTCCAGCATGTGGGCCAATGATGCCAACACCACCACAAACGCCGACTATGCCTTAGCCCCCAGCTATACCTTGCTCAACGCACGCGTACGTCAACGCTACCAAGTCGGCCCCGCTCGTGTTGAAGCCTTTATGGGCGTAGACAACTTGACCAACAAAGACACGGTGGGCTCAGTCATCATCAACCAATTTTCCAAACAGTATTTCGAACCCGGCCTACCCCGCTCTTGGGTAATTGGTGTGCAAAGCCAAATTCCACTCTAAGTGTTTCATACGTTTCATCTGAAGTTCATTCACCCATGAAAACCCATCTCCGTATTGCCAGCCTATGCTTGCTCGCCGCAGTCACATCCTCAGCGTTTTGTGCTGACCAAGTTTTTGTCACCAACGAAGGCAGCGCTGATATTTCTGTCATCGATGCAAAGACGCAGACCGTGAGTCAAACCATCGTCACGGGCGGCAAGCCACGCGGTTTAGCTTTGTGCAAGAACGATGTGCACTTGTATGTGAGCAACCAAAAAGACTCGCAACTGCAAGCCATTCACACACAAACCGGCAACATCGCCAAGACCCTGACACTCGGCGACTCGCCCGAAGCTGTGTATTGCTCACCCGATGGCGCATGGCTGGCCATTGCCAACGAGGGCAGCAACAGCGTGAGCTTTGTGTCTACCGCACAATGGAAGTTGATGTTTGACATCGTGGTGTCAGGCAAGAATCCAGAGCATGCGGTGTTTAGCCCTGATGGCCAACGCATGTTGGTGTCGGCCGAAGAGGCCGATCAAGTGGACGTGCTTGACCTCAAAACTCGCAAACAAATTGCCAGCATTCGCGTAGGCAATCGCCCACGCGGCATCGCGTTCAGCCCCGATGGCCACATGGCTTACGTAGCCGTTGAAACCGACAGCTTGCTAGTGGCGATTGACATGCAAAAACTCGCCGTCAAAGCCACGCTAACGGTTGGCGCACGTACCAACGGCTTGACCATGCACCCCAACGGCAAGTGGTTGTTTGCCAGCAATGGGGGCGATGCCAATGTGGCGGTCATCGACACACAAAGCTTCACCGTTCACACCAAAGTGCCTGTAGGTCTGCGCCCATGGAACATGGCCATCACACCTGATGGCAGCAAACTGTATGTGGCTGCAGGTCGCAGCCATGCAGTGACTGTGGTGGACGCCCATACCTTTACGCCCATCAGCACAGTACCTGTAGGCAAGCTACCCTGGGGCGCTGCTGCCAACTGAACGAAAGCAACTCATGGAAGAGAACAACGCAGAAGTCGCTGAATTGCACGACGAACCGTCGCGCTACACAGGCCTTGCCATTGCTCTGCATTGGCTGCTAGCCATCGGCTTGGTTTACCAACTCTGGCTGGGCGTGTGGATGGGCGACATCCCCAAAACGCCACCTGGCTTACGTGCTGAATGGTTCAACTGGCACAAGTCTGTTGGCATTGTGTTGGGCTTGCTCATTGTGTTGCGTGGGCTTTGGCGCTTGACGCATCGCCCACCAGAACTCCCAGACACCATGCCACTGTGGCAAACGTGGGCGGCGAACGCAAGCCATGCCGTGCTCTACATCTGTATGGTGGCTATGCCTGTGAGCGGATTTCTGGGGTCTAGCTTCACGGCATACCCCATCAAGTTTTTTGGCACACCGCTCCCTAGACTATGGGAAGCCTCGGCTGATTTGAAAGAGATATTTAGTGGCATCCACACGGCATGTAGCTACCTGTTCATGCTGATGATTGCCATACACATCTTGGCAGCTGTGTTGCACATGGTGCGACGAGATGGCATTGCCAAACGCATGCTGCCATGACACCCAAAGCCACGACGCCCGCTTGGCGCGACTTGCTTCGCGTGTTGGTGGTGGTCGCGTTGTTTTGGGCTATGGCAATGCAGTGGGAGCTATCTGAAAAACTTGCACTATGGCTACAAAGCTATGAACGTTTTCAGTTGGACGAAATTCCCTTGACACTGTTGGCCTTGTCCCTCGGCTTGGCTTGGTTCGCCTTTCAGCGCATGCACGAAGTGTCTGCACTACTCGAAGCCAACCGTCATCTCACACAGCGCTTGATCAGCGCACAAGAAGATGAACGTCGCATCCTTGCCCAAGAGTTGCATGACGAAGTAGGTCAAGCTTGCACAGCACTCCGCATTGAGGCCGCCTATATTGGCAAAGCCATTCACAACAACCCCAACGCAGCACTTGAATCCGCTAAGCGAATTGACCAATCTTCACTGCGCATGCACAGCCTTGCACGTGACATGCTCAAGCGCTTGCGTCCCCCAAACCTTGACAGTTTGGGTCTAGAAGAAAGTCTGAAAGAACTCTGCAGCAGTTGGGAACAGCACTGCCGCATCCAATGTCACACACTGATCAATGCTTTGCCGCATGATCTGCCTGACGCGCTCAGCACCACCATTTACCGTGTCACCCAAGAGGCGCTGACCAACATAGCAAAGCATGCCAACGCCAGCCAGGTCTGGATCAGTCTTGATGGCAGCCAAGATGTGTTGACTCTTTCCATCTCCGACAACGGGCAAGGTTTGCATCCAACGCCAAGCGGTTCTCATGGCCTTGGCCTCACAGGCATGCGTGAACGCATTGCCAGCTTGCAAGGACACATTCATTTTGAAGACGCACAGCCCGGCCTGCGCATTCACGTCCAACTTCCAATCACACAGGTGACTTCATGATTCGTGTCTTATTGGTCGATGACCACCCTGTCGTTCGTGCAGGCTACGCGCGCTTTCTGGAACAAGAAGGCGACATCACCGTTGTGGCCGAAGCTGGCTGCGCCACTTCTGGTTACATCTCGTACTTGCAGTATCAGCCCGACGTAACAATCTCTGACATTTCCATGCCCACAGTGGGGGGGCTTGAGTTGCTACGCAAAATCAAACTGCGCGATGCCAAGGCCAGAGTATTGATGTGCAGCATGTACGACGGCCGCAACTTGGTGCGCAGTGCTTTGGATGGTGGTGCGATTGGTTTTGTCACCAAAAACTCTCCACCTGAAAACTTGGTCACTGGTGTGAAGTCCGCCCACAACGGACAACGCTATTTGAGCGACGACTTGTCGCTCAACCAATTCGAACATGCAGCAGACGACGAAGCTGACCGCATTGCCCAACTCACTTTGCGCGAGTTAGAAATTTGGCGATTATTGGCACAAGGCTGCACATCCGCTGAATGCGCCGACCGATTGAACATCAGCCTCAAAACGGTAGCCAACAACCAAACGCAAATCAAAGAAAAACTTGCTGTCAACAACACAGCGGCGTTGGTCCATATGGCCCAACGCCACCAGTTGATTGATCCCGTGCTTAATTAAAGCTGTGGCGCATGCTCAGCCACACACTGCGTGGCGCACCTGGCGCGACTGACATCGAATGTTGCTCGCGTGTTGAGCTTGATACAAACTGCTGCCCATTACCGCTGAATGCAGCGGGACCCAACTGACCGGCAGTCGAATAACGACGGTCGAACAAGTTCATCACATTCAGCATCCATTGCGTATTTTTGCTAGAAGCGTAGCGTGCGTTCGCATTGAACACGGCATAACCTGCCGTTCTTCCCGAACCTAAGTGTTCATCACCATCGGGTTGGTGTTGGTTGTTCTCATTGCCACGGGCATACATGCCACCAAACGCAGTCATGCCCAGCCCTGTACTCCATGCTGGCGACCAAGCGTAATCTGCATGCAGTTTCAAAATGTGTTTGGGTGTCAATGGAATGGTATTGCCCGGCTGGATGGCAATATTGCCGTCGTTGTTGTTGGTGCTGTTTGAATCACCCCCAAGCACCTCACTGCTTTGATACGTTGCCTGCAACCATGTGTAGTGTGTCGCAAACTTGAAAGCACCCTGCTGGCTGTTCAAGCCCAGTTCTAGGCCTTGGCGCTGTGTCTTACCGAAGTTCTTGAAATAACCAAATGAGCTAGCGTCGGGTGCGGCAACAAACAAGATGTCATCCGTGCTTTGTGCATGAAACACGCCAGCTGTCCACTGCGTGTGTTGTGACCATGCACCGCGCAAACCTGCCTCCCATGTTTTTGTAATCACTTGTTTCAACGGTGGGTCACCTGCCATTGCATTAGGTAGTTTGCAAGCGTGAGCTGGGTCTGCACAGCCCAGCTCAATAGATGTGGGGGTGCGATTGCCTTCGTTGTAACCTAAGTATGACGTGAGTGCAGGCGTCCATGAATATGTTGTGCCGATTGCAGGATTGAATCGTTGGAACACATGGTTGCCATCCAAAGATCCCCCACCACCACCGGGCAGAATTTGATCTTCATTGATGATGCGCGTGCGGTTGTAACGACCAGACATAGTGACATGCCAGCGTTCATGTAAAGAAATGGTATCGGTAGCGAACACACTCCATGTGCTGGCTTTACCTTTCAGATGGACATTGGGATCCAACTCGTCAGCAAACACTTGTGTGCCAGTCACGCTTCGGTCTGGATTGATGTAGCCAAACTCACTGGACTGTTTAAAGTCAGTGCGGTTGGTGTCATAGGCAAGGCCTGCAGTGAACTGATTTTTGTAACCTGCCAATTTATCGAGCAACGTGACTTGGCCTGAGAACCCATAGTTCTTTTGCTTGGTTGTGCTGCGGTTGAGTAAGCCCGTGCAAACTGGCTCTGCATCGTCATCATCAGTTGCGGCTAGGCATGCAGAATTAGGAAATGCTCCGCCGCCCAACAGGCCTGGAGCGGTATCCAAGGCGTCGTCATTCACATCGCCATTAAGCGTGCGTGTGCTGATCGTGCGGTAATACGCATTGCCAGCAAACAAGGTGTTGTCATTGATCACATGCTTACCCGTGAGGTTAAGCAACGTAGAACGGTTATGCGTTTCGTCGGGCTTGGTGTAGATGCTGCGGTAGTCGTTGGCAAGCATGCGCTCTTCTTGCAGACCGTTACCGGTGAGTGCGTTGTTGGCGTGGCTCAGCGTCAGAGCGACATCGGTCGGGCCATCTTTCCAGCCCAGCTTGCCAAAGGTTTGGCGCACGCGTGATGGCGAGGCATCGCGCCAGCCGTCTTCATTAAACACGTTACCCGTGACAAACCAATGCAAGCCCTTGTCATTGCGCCCGCCGTGCTCTAACTCGACAGAGCGGCGTTGGTGCGAGCCGATCGTGGTTTGCACGGAAGTCCCCGCATGCGTGAGACCGGACTTAGTTTGAACAGCCAATGCGCCGCCCAGCGTGTTCAGGCCAAACAACGGGTTAGAGCCAGGCATCAAGGTCATGTTGCTGATGGCTGATCTAGGAATTAAGTCCCAGCTCACGACATCGCCAAAGGGCTGGTTCATGCGCACGCCGTCCATGTACACCGACAAGCCTTGGGGTGTGCCAAGCAAGGGGGAGGCTGTGAAGCCACGGTAGTTCACATCCATTTGATGTGGGTTACCTTGCACCTCATTCACATACACACCGCCCATGCGCTGGTTCATGAAACTAGACAAGTCCAAAGCTTGGCTATTCGCGAGATCCGTGCTGTTGGCTGTTTGAACGGCCGAAGGGATCTCAGACAAAGGCTGAGAAATTGCAGGAATTGGCATCGCGCCAACAACCGTGACCACTGGCAGCTGATCAACGGCTTGCGCTATGGCTCCTGTGCTTGTGCAGACAGCCAGAACTGCCAATGAAACTAATGTGGGGCGGATATTTTGCATACGAACTTTTCAAAATCAAAACCAAACAGTGAAGGCAATGCACCTTCAAAACATGGTTCTTAATTTAGACAGTTCGGCTCAAAATTCGTAGGGAATAAATCCCGCTCACCACAGCCAAAGCACTAGGTAAAACCCGAGCACCAGCCAGATTGCCACAAAGCACACAGCCGCCAGCCAGCTGCGCGGCTTGGCCAACAAGGTGTCGGCTTTGGCTCTAGCATTCGCCATCACCTCTTCTGGCATCAATCGCATGACCAACAACAAGCCCAAAGGCACGATGAGCAAATCATCCAAATAACCCAGTACGGGGATGAAGTCTGGAATCAGGTCTATCGGGCTGAGCGCATAGGCCGCGACCAAGCCCGCCAAGATACGCACCAGCATGGGGGCTTGAGGATCGCGAGCAGCAAAGTACACCGTCACCACATCGCGCTTGATGCCACGCGCCCATGTCTTCAGCCGACTGACAACCGAAGCTTGTGGTGGCGCTGTATCAGTCATATCCACAATGCTTGAAATGCCTTGCG
>ERZ1034365.831-NODE-831-length-16504-cov-3.142814_pt1 | contig 16504 bp, 14 predicted proteins | sample MGYA00520615_ERZ1034365 | MGnify/ENA primary metagenome ERZ1034365 (study PRJEB33736, sample SAMEA104284505) | Azolla filiculoides | biome: Urban; feature: Water surface; material: Ditch water | place: Netherlands | collected 2015-10-28 | depth 0-0.1 m ... | reverse complement strand
CCACTTGCCCTCGCTACCCAGGTCATCGACCAGCAGCAAGTCGGTGCGGCCACGCGCGTTGAGATCTGCAACGATATTGGATCCGATGAAGCCCGTTGCCCCAGTAATTATTATCACTTCAAATTCCTAAAAAAATAATAGCTACAGATTAGCCGACTGAATCCGCACCATGCCGGCGTAAGAACCGTTACTGGCCATCAGTTCCTCGTGGCTGCCCTGCTCGATGATGCGGCCGTCGGACATGACGCAGATCAGGTCGGCGTTGCGGATCGTGCTCAGGCGGTGTGCGATCAGAATCAGGGTCTTGGCGTGACGCAGATCCTCGATCGAGCGCTGCACCACGGCTTCGGACTCGGAGTCGAGCGCCGAGGTGGCTTCATCGAAGATCCAGATCGCGGCATCGCGGTACAGCGCGCGTGCAATCGCCAGCCGCTGGCGCTGGCCGCCCGACAGCAGGCTGCCGTTGGTGCCGACCGGCGCATCGATGCCTTCGGGCAGCTTGCCGACATGGTTCCAGAGATTGGCGGCGCGCAGGCATTGCTCGACCTTGGCCCGGTCCACGCCAAGCGGACTGGCATAGGCCACGTTCTGCGCGATGCTGCCATCGAACAGCACGATGTCCTGCGACACCACGGCGAAATGGCGCCGCAGACTGGCGAGCTTGAGCGACTCGATCGGCTGGCCGTCGAGCAGCACTTCACCGCTGTTGACATGGGCAAAACGCAGCAGGGTATTGACCACCGTGGTCTTGCCGGCGCCCGATGAGCCGACCAGCGCCACCGTGGTACCCGGGGCGATGTGAAGATCTAGGACGTAGAGCGAACGATAAACAACCTCCTCATATTGCACTGTGACCTGCTTGAAATCGATCCGGCCCTGGCAGACTAGCAGGTCCTGGGTACCGTGATCGGGTTCCTGCGGCGCATCCATCAGGCCGAAGGAGCCCCGCGCCGTGATCAGCGCGCTGTTGATCGGCTGGTAGACATCGGTCAGGTGGCGCATCGGCGAGATCGTCATCAGCAAGGCGGTGACGAAGGACACGAACTCGCCCACCGTGGCCGAACCCTGGCTGGCCTGCCACAGCGCCAGCGTGATGATGGTCGACACGCCAATCGCCGCCACCACCTGGGTCGCCGGCGTCACGAGCGAACTGGTCGCGACCTGCTTCAAGGTCATGCGGCGGAACTGGACCGCCTCGGCGTCGAAGCGCTTGAGCTCGAAATCGGCCGCGTCGAAGGTGCGCACGACACGCCAGGCGCGCGCATTGTCATCGACCGTGCCGACCAGGCGCTGCTGCGAGCGGTATTGCTCCTCGCCGACCTTGCTGAGGCGCTTTTGCACCAGCTTGATCGTGATGCCGAGCAGCGGCATCGAGACAAAGGACAGCAGCGTGAGCTGCCAGTTCAGATAGAGCAGGTAGCCGACCAGGAACATCAAGGTGGTCGCATCCTTGACAAAGGTGATCAGCGAGTTCCCGATCACCTGCGAGGCGGACTGCGGGTCGTTGATGACCTTGGTCACCGCCACCCCCGGGCTGACTTGGGTGAACAGCTTGGCATCGGCGCGCAGCAGCGCGCGCATGAGGTCGCGCCGCAGGTCGAGCACCATGGCCGAGGTGGCCGAGGTCATGACATAGGTGCCCGAGAAGTTGAACACCCCGCGCACCAGGAACAGGCCGATGATGATGAGGGGCACCGACCAGAGTGGGAACTTCAGGCCATCCTGGAACCCCGAATCGATCAGCTTCTTGAACAGCGCCGGGATGACCGGTTCGACCGCCGAGCCGAGCAGGAAGAACAGCAGCGATGCCCCGAGCATGCGCCACTGGCGCCGGGCATAGGCCATCAGGCGCCGGCCGGTATCCTTGAGTTCGGCCTGCTTCATGCCACCACCGCCACCTGGGGGGCCACAGCCGTGACCAGGTCCAGCACCTGCTCGACGGTCACGGCGGCCAGCGTGTCGGCCTGGACGTTGAACAGGTGCCCAGGGTCATGGTCCAGCGTGCGCCGGTGGCCGATCAGCACGAAGGTGGAAGTGCCCACGGCCGCCGCCACGTTGACCATGCCGGTGTCGTTGCCGACGCAGACATCGGCCAGCTTGAGCGCGGCGGCGCTGCCCAGCACGGGCGCATCCGTCAGGATGGCCAGGCCATGGCGTGCCGCCTGCGGGACCAGGGCCTCGATGTCCCGGGCCAGCTGCACCTCGGCCGGGCCGCCGAGCAGCACCACGCCGGCACCGCGCTCGATCAGGCGCCGGGCCAGTTCGGCATAGGGCTTGATGCCCCATTGCTTGTGGGTTTCGCTGGTCCCGATCGCAAAGGCGTACAGCGGCCGGGGCAGCTGGGCCAGGCGCTGCCGCATGACCAGCAGCTGTTCGTCTGGCACCTCGAGCCGGGGCACGATGGGCTGGGGGCAGAAACCCTGCAGGGCCATCAGCTCGCTGGCTTCGTGATAGGCCGCTACCGACGGCCCCTGGTAGGCGTGGACAAACGGGCCCTGGTTCAGGCAGATCCGCTGCAAGGGCTTGTAGCCAAAGCCGATCCGGATCGGGATGCCGCTCAGGGCGGCGATCAGGCCGCGGCTGATGCGGCCCGAGAACAGCACGATGCGGTCGAAACGCCCCTGCTTGAGTTGCTGCGCCATGCGCCACATGCCGAGCAGGCCGGCATGGCGTCCCTGGCGCTTTTCTTCGCGCCGCGGACGGTGATCGTGGTCGATCACGGCCTCGACCCAGCTCTCCTTGCCGATGAAGGCGCGCGTCAGCGTGGAAGGCTGCGCCACGATGGTGACCTGGCCGCCCTGGCTCTGCTCGGCAATCACCTTGAAGTACTGGATATGCCAGATCAGGTCGCCAATGCCGGTGTACTGCAGCAGGACCACGGTACGCGGACGCTTGTCGTTGGTGGGGAGCATGGATAAGCAGGAGGGGGAAAGAGGCTGGTATTTTGCCTGACGCCACCCGCCATCGATCGGACGGAGCCGGTGCAGCCGACGCAAGCCGGCTGCCGTTTACCCTGACAATAGCAGGATTGCATGTCTGGCACCCCGTCATGAATTCCCTCTTTTTGCACAATCTGACCGAGCAGGTCGCCCTGCTCCAGTCTCTGCAGCCGCTGGATGCCGCAGTAGCCCAGGCTGGCGCACTCGCCACGCAATCGCTGCGCGCCGGCGGCAAGCTGATGTTCTGCGGCAATGGCGGCTCCGCCGCCGACAGCCAGCATCTAGCGGCCGAACTGACCGGTCGCTTCATCAAGGACCGCAGGCCGCTGGCGGCGCTGGCGCTGTCCACCGACAGCTCGGCGCTGACCTGCATCAGCAACGACTACTCGTTCGACGAGGTGTTCGCGCGCCAGGTACAAGGCCTGGGTCGCGCCGGCGATGTGCTGATCGGGATCTCGACCTCGGGCAACTCGCGCAACGTGATCCGCGCGGTCGAGGAAGCCAAGGCCCTGGGCATGTCGGTGATCGGCCTGCTGGGCCGCGATGGCGGCGCGCTGCGCGAGCGGTGCGATGTGGCCGTCGTGGTCCCGAGCCAGGTGACGGCGCGCATCCAGGAATCACATATCCTGATCGGCCACACGCTGTGTGGCCTGATCGAACAGCAACTCGGCCTGGCGTGAGCGTGGAAATGACCGTGAATTCCTGCCCTGAAATAGCGGTGCTGGCAGCGCGGCGCGTGCTGGTGGTCGGCGACGTGATGCTGGACCGCTACTGGTTTGGCGCCGTCGAACGCATCTCGCCCGAGGCGCCAGTGCCGGTGCTGCATGTGCAGCGGGAACAAGACCGCCTGGGCGGCGCGGCCAACGTCGCGCTCAACGTCAAGACCCTGGGCGGCCAGGTGACTCTGCTGAGCATGCTGGGCCAGGACGAACCCGCGCAGCGGCTGCAGGCCCTGCTGCATCAGCAAGGCATCGCGACCGTGCTGGGGCAGGACCCGCGCCTGCAGACCATCGTCAAGCTACGCGTGATCGGCCGCAACCAGCAGCTGCTGCGCATCGACTTCGAACAGGAGCCGGTGCACGAGGTGCTGGCACAGATGCTCGCCGACTTCGAGCGCGAACTGCCGCTACACGACGTGGTGCTGTTCTCGGACTACGGCAAGGGCGGACTCGCGCATATCCCGCGCATGATCGAGCTCGCGCGTGCCGCCGGAAAACCGGTGCTGGTCGACCCCAAGGGCAGCGACTACGCGCGCTACAGCGGCGCCAGCCTGATCACGCCCAACCGCGCCGAGCTGATGCAGGTGGTGGGCAGCTGGCAGGACGAGGCCGAACTCGAACGCAAGGCGCAGTCGCTGCGCGAGCGCCTGGGGCTGCAGGCGCTGCTGCTGACGCGATCCGAGGAAGGCATGTCGCTGTTCGAGCCCGACCAGGTCTCGCATGTCAAGGCCCAGGTGCGCGAGGTGGCCGATGTCACCGGCGCTGGCGACACCGTGATCGCGACCATGGCCCTGATGCTGGCCTGCGGCCTGCCGCTGCAGCAGGCGATGGAGATCGCCAACCGCGCCGGCGGCCTGGTGGTGGCCAAGTTCGGCACCGCCACCGTCAGCTACGAGGAGTTGTTCGCATGAGCGAGCTGATGGACAAGGTCTGCCCACGCCAGGATCTGCCCGCGCGACTGGCGGCATTGCCGCGCCCGCTGGTCTTCACCAACGGCGTGTTCGACGTGCTGCACCGCGGCCATGTCAACTACCTGCACCAGGCCGCCGCGCTCGGCGGCTCGCTGATCGTGGCGGTCAACTCCGACGCCTCGGCGCGCATGCTGGGCAAGGGCCCGGACCGGCCGCTGAACCGGGCCGAGGACCGCGCGGCCGTGCTGGCCGGGCTGGCCTCGGTGGCGCTGGTGACCTTCTTCGACGAACGGACTCCGGTCGAGCTGATCCAGGAAATCCGGCCCGACCTCTATGTCAAGGGCGGCGACTACGACATGGAACAGCTCGAGGAAACCCGGGTCGTGCGCAGCTGGGGCGGCGACGCGCTGGCGATTCCCTTCGTCGACGGCTACTCGACCACCTCGCTGGTCAAGCGCATCCGTGCCGGTGATGGAGCTGGCGCCAGCGCGGCGGCCCCGCGCCAGGCGGCCTTCCTCGACCGCGACGGCGTGATCAACCTGGACCGGGCCTATGTCAGCCGCTGGGAGGATTTCGAGTTCGTGCCGGGAGCGATCGACGCCATGCGCCGGCTGAAGCAAGCCGGCTACGCGCTGGTGGTGGTGACCAACCAGTCCGGCATCGCGCGCGGCTACTACAGCGAAGCGCAATACCAGGCCTTGACCGCTGCCATGCAGCAGGCGCTGCTGGATGCCGGCGCCGCCGTCGATGCGGTCTACCACTGCCCGCACCACCCCAAGGGCCAGCTGGCCGAGCTGGCCATCGACTGCGACTGCCGCAAGCCGGCGCCCGGCATGATCCTGCGCGCCGCCAAGGACTTGAACCTGTCGCTGGCCGACTCGATCCTGGTCGGCGACAAGCCGTCCGACATCGAGGCCGCACGCGCCGCCGGCGTCGGCCGGGCCTATATCGTGCAGTCGGACAACGCCGAATCGACCACGGGTCTGGCTGGCGCCGATGCTGCCCATGCCGACCTGCAGTCCTGCGTCGCCGCCCTGCTGCCGGACTGAGCGGCCCCGATCCATGACCGCACAACGCTTCCTGATCGTCCGCACCTCCGCCATCGGCGACGTGGTGTTCGCCTCGCCGTTTGCCGCCGCGCTCAGGCGCAAGTACCCGCAAGCCCATATCGCCTGGCTGGTCGAGCCCGGCATCCACGAGCTGCTGGCGGCCGACCCGAACATCGACGAGCTGATCCTGTGGCCCAAGGGCGAGTGGAAACAGCTCTGGCAGCAGCGCCGCTTCGGCGAGCTGCTCGGCCGCGTGCGCGCCTTCGCCAGGCTGCTCAAGGGCAAGCGCTTCGACACCGCGATCGACCTGCAAAGCCTGCTGAAAAGCGGCTGGCTGACCTGGCTGACCGGCGCGCCGCGCCGCATCGGCCTGGGCTCGCGCGAAGGCAGCCAGTGGCTGATGACCGAGGTCATTCCCAAGGGGGGCGATGAGCGTCGGATCAGCTCGGAATACCGGCATCTGGCCGAGCAGCTCGGACTCGAGGTCGGCGAATTCCTGCCGCAGCTGCATGTCGCCGCCGAGACCCAAGCCCGGACCCAGGCCTTGCTGGCCGAGCATGGCCTGCAACCCGGCCGCTACGCGGTGTTCGCGCCGTTCACGACCCGGCCGCAGAAGCACTGGTTCGAGGATGCCTGGCAGGCGCTGGCGCCGCGGGTGCGCGATGAACTCGGGCTGACGCCCGTGATCCTGGGTGGACCGGCCGACCGGGCGGCGGCCGAGCGCATCGTCGCGGGCGCATCAGGCGTGGTGTCGCTGGCGGGCGCAACAAGACTGCCGGAAGCGGCGGCGCTGATCCAGCATGCGGCGCTGGTGATCGGCGTCGACACCGGCCTGACCCACATGGGCACCGCCTTTGCCAGGCCGACGGTGGCGCTGTTCGGCTCGACCCGACCCTACCTCGACACCGGCCGGCGTAATGGCCGGGTGATCTGGCTCGGGCTCGAATGCTCGCCCTGCCGCCGTCGTCCGACCTGCAACGGCGCCTACACCTGCCTGCGCGACATCCGCCCCGAACAGGTGCTCGAACAGGCGCGCGCCGCATTGGCGACCCAGGATCAGCCGTGAAGGTGCTGCACATCGAATCCGGTCGCCATCTGTACGGCGGCGCCAAGCAGGTGCTCTACATCATGGAGGGGCTGGCGCAGCGCGGCGTGGACAACCTGCTGACCTGCCCGCCGGGCGCGCATATCGCCGCGCCGGCGCGCGCCAGTGCCCGAGTCTTCGAGCTGCCGATGAAGGGCGACCTCGACTTCGGCCTGGTCGGTCGGCTGCGGCGGCTGATTGCGACCGAGCAACCCGATCTGGTGCATATCCACAGCCGGCGCGGCGCCGACCTATGGGGTGGACTGGCGGCCAAACTGGCCGGTGTGCCCTGCGTGCTGTCGCGCCGGGTCGACAACCCGGAGCCACGCTGGCTGGTCAGGCTCAAGTACCGCCTGTACGACCATGTGATCACGATCTCGCAAGGCATCCGCCAGGTGCTGCTGGCCGAAGGACTGGCTCCCGGGCAGGTCAGCTGCGTGCGCAGCGCGGTCGATCCGACGCCCTATCTGATCGACTACGACCCGGCTGGCTTCAAGGCGGCGCTGGGACTCGCACCCGACGCGCTGCTGGCCGGCACCGTGGCCCAGTTGATCCCGCGCAAGGGCCACCGCCATCTGCTGGCAGCATTGCCTGCTGTGCTGTCCAGACACCCCAGGCTGCAGCTGCTGATCTTCGGCCGCGGCCCGCTGGAGGCCGAGCTGAGGCAAGCCATCAGCGACCAAGGGCTGAGCGGGCAGGTGCAGCTGATGGGTTTTCGCGATGACCTGCCGACCTTGCTCGGCTGCCTGGACCTGCTGGTGCATCCGGCCGACATGGAGGGCCTGGGCGTGTCGCTGCTGCAGGCCTCGGCAGCGCAGGTGCCGATCATCGCCACCCGAGCCGGCGGCATGCCCGAAGCGGTGCGCGATGGCCTGAACGGCCTGCTGATCGAGCCCGGCGATGTGGCCGGCCTGAGTGCCGCCATGAACCGCCTGCTCGACGATGCCGCACTGCGCCAGCGCATGGGCCGGGCCGGTCGCCAGCTGGTGCTGGATGAATTCACCATCAATGCCATGTGCGAAGGCAACCTGGGCGTCTACCGCCATTTATTGGAAACACGCAAGCGATGAAAGTCCTGATGGTGCTGCACAGCCATGGCAGCGGCGGTGCTGAGCGGCATGCCCTGCAGCTGATGGAAGGCCTGCGCGAACGCGGCCATGAACCGATATTTGCTGGCCCCATGGACGGCTGGCTGGGCGACCAGGTCAAGGCGGCCGGATTGCGCTGGCACCATATTCCCCTGCACGGATTGGCCGATTTCCCTTCGGCCTGGCGCCTGTCGCGCCTCGCCAGGCGCGAGCATGCTGACCTGATCCATGGTCACCTGACCCGTGGTGCCTGGTATGCGGGACTGGGCGGGCGTCTGGCGGGCGTGACCAACGTGGCGACCGCCCACTCGACCAATGCCGGCAAGCATTTCGGACGTGCCGATCGCATCATCGCCGTGGCCAATGCGGTGGCAGATTTTCTCGCCAGCCGGGGCTACGATACCAAGCGCATCCGGGTCGTGCACAACGGCATCCCGGACATCGCCTCGTTGCCACATGCGGATCGTGACGTCACCCGAACAACCCTTGGCCTGGCGGACGAGCCGGTCATACTGATGGCCGCACGTTTTATCCACGACAAAGGCCACGACACCTTGCTGCAGGCCTTGTCCACTTTGCAGCAGCAAGCCTGGACATTGCTGCTGGCCGGCGATGACAGTGGCGAGCTGGGTCGTCAGCTGCATGCCCAGGCCAGGGAACTTGGCATCGAAGCCAGAATCCGCTTTCTCGGTCAACGCGAGGACATACCGTCCCTGCTGGCAGCATCCGACCTGCTGGTGGCGCCGTCGCGGCGCGAAGCCTTGTCGCTCGCCTTGCTGGAGGCATCGGCCTTTGGATTGCCTACCGTGGCGACCCAGGTCGGCGGCACCGGAGAAGTCATCCATGAGGGTCAAAACGGTTTTCTGGTGCCTCCCGACGATCCAGCCGCACTGGCAAGGGCGCTGGGTCCGCTGCTAGCAGACCGCGAACTGCGCCAGGCCTGCGGTGCACGCGCCAGAGCTCGCTTCGAAGCAGGCTTCTCTGCCGATCAAATGCTCGAAAAGACGCTGCAGGTCTACGAACAAGCTCTGGAGGCTTACCGGTCATGAAACCTGTGCAAATTCTGATGTACCACCGCGTCGGCGACTTCCCGGACCGGGTCAAGTCACATGGTGCACTCTACTGCCATCTGCCGCGCTTCAAGGCGCAGATGCAGATGTTCAAGCTGCTCGGCTATCAGGTCATCAGCCTGGACGATGCGGTGGCCGGTCTGGCCGGGATAATCAGGCTGCCGGCCAAGCCGCTGGTGCTGACCTTCGACGATGCCTATGTGGACTTCCTGGAACAGGCTGCGCCAGTGCTCAAGGCTCATGGCTACCCGGCGACCGTCTACGCGGTCAGCAGCCTGGTCGGCAAGACCTCATCATGGGTCGGCCCCGAAGGCCTTGAGCCTGCCCCGCTGATGGATGCGGCGCAGCTACGCGAAATCCAGACCATGGGCTTCACGGTGGGTTCGCACACGGTATCCCATCTGCGCCTGGCCGAGCAATCCGACGAGCGCATCCACAGCGAACTGCGCGACAGCAAGCACGCGCTGGAAGACCTGCTCGGCCGCCGCGTCGACCATTTCTGCTACCCTTATGGCAGCCATGACCTGCGCTGCATCGAAGCCGCCGCACAGGCCGGCTACCTGAGCGGGACCACTTGCCAGCGCGGAGCAGCCACGCCCCAGGACGACCCGCTGAGCCTGCCGCGCAAGGCTGTCTCGCGTGGCGACTCCCTGCTCGGCCTATGGTGGAAGCTGCGCTTCAAGGACACGCCGAAGCATCCGGCAATCCGCCGCCCTGGCCATGCGCCGGGTCATGCCACGCCATGACCCGCCTGCTCTACACCGCCCTGCTGCTGCTGCTGACTCCGTTCGCCCTGCTACGCCTGTGGCTGCGCGGCAAGGACAACCCCGACTATCGGCAGCGCTGGGGCGAGCGGCTCGGCTTCGTGCCGCTGCGGCCCGAGCGCCAGCGCCTGTGGCTGCACGCGGTCTCGGTCGGCGAGACCATCGCCGCCGCGCCGCTGCTGCGCGCCTGGCAGGCCGCCCACCCCGACTGGGCGCTGCTGGTCACGACCACGACCCCGACCGGATCGGCCCAGGTGCGGCGCCTGTTCGGCGACAGCGTCGAGCATTGCTACCTGCCGTTCGACCTGCCCTGGCTGGTGGCGATGTTCCTGCGCCGCAGCCGACCCAGCTTGGGCGTCGTGATGGAGACCGAGATCTGGCCCAACCTCTACGCTGGCGCGCAGCGTCGCGGGCTGCCGCTGATCATGGCCAATGCCCGGCTGTCGGACCAGTCGTTCAAGGCCTACCGCCGGCTGCGCTGGCTGGTCGCGCCGACCCTGCAGCGGGTCGCGCTGATCGCGGCACGCGGGCGCGAGGACGCCGAGCGCTTCGTCGCGCTGGGCGCAGCAGCCGGGCAGGTCGAGGCGCTCGGCAACCTCAAGTTCGACCTCGAGCGCTCGCCGCAGGTGCTTGCAGCGGGCCAAGCCTGGCGCGACTGGCTGGGATCGGGGCGTCCGGTCTGGATCGCCGCCAGTACCCATCCGGGCGAGGAGGAGCAGGTGCTGGCTGCACATCGTCTGCTGCTTGAGCAGCAGCCGCAGGCGCTGCTGGTGCTGGCGCCACGCCATCCGGAGCGCGCCGAGTCGGTGCTGGCGACGGTGCAGGCCGCCGGCCTGCAGCCGCTGCGCCGCAGCGAGCTGAGCCCCGCACTCCAGTTGCCAGCGCCCGGACTGCCGGCCCCTGGCACCGGAGCCGTGCTGGTCGTCGACACCCTGGGCGAGCTGATGGCCTTCTACGCCGCCAGCGACATCGCCTATGTCGGCGGCAGCCTGGTGGCCAACGGCGGCCACAACCCGCTCGAACCACTGGTGCTGGACTTGCCGCTCATCAGCGGTCCGCAGGTGTTCAACTTCCGCGAGGTCTATGCCGAGTTGCTGGCGCTGGGTGCCGTCACGCTGGTGGACTCGGCGGATGCACTCGGCCGAGCCGTTGCTGCCGCTTTCAAGCAGGGAGTTCCCAGCCCAGCCGCCAACCCGGCCGTCGCCAGCTGGATGCGCCAGAACCAGGGCAGCACGGCGCGGCTGATCGAACGCGCGCAGCTGCTGGCCGGTCTGTCGGCCTGATAGCGGACCCAGGCTGCCGGCAGACAGGCGCTGCCAGCTGACCCGCTCGCGGACCGACGGACGTTCAGTGCGCCGAAGCCCCGACCACCGCGTCGGGCTTGACGCGCAGCAGCAGCGCCATCATCTCGGCCTCGATGCGGTGCAGCGCGTCCTGGGTCTGGCCCTCGAAGCGCAGCACCAACACCGGCGTGGTGTTGGAAGCCCGGATCAGGCCGAAGCCGTCCGGCCAGTCCACGCGCAGGCCGTCGATGGTGTTGACCTGGGCCGGCGCGTCGAAACTCGCGATCGCCTGCAGCTCGGTCACCACTTGATGCTGCTCGCCGTCGCCGCAGGCCACGTTGAGCTCGGGCGTGGAAAAGCTGGTCGGCAGACCCTCGAGCAGCGCGCCGGGGTTGGCGTCATGGCTGACGATCTCGAGCAGGCGCGCGCCGGCGTAGCTGCCGTCGTCGAAGCCATACCAGCGCTCCTTGAAGAAGATATGGCCGCTCATCTCGCCGCCGAGCGGCGAGTCGACCTCCTTCATCTTGGCCTTGATCAGCGAGTGGCCGGTCTTGTGCATCAGCGGCACGCCACCGGCCTCGCGGATCACGGGCGCCAGGCGCTGGCTGCACTTGACATCAAAGACGATCTGGCCGCCCGGCACGCGGCTCAGCACGTCCTGCGCGAACAGCATCATCTGGCGGTCGGGGTAGATGTTCTGGCCGCTCGGGGTCACGATGCCGAGGCGGTCGCCGTCGCCGTCAAAGGCCAGCCCCAGGTCGGCGCCGGTCTCGGCCAGCTTGGCGATCAGGTCGCGCAGGTTCTCGGGCTTGGATGGATCGGGATGGTGGTTCGGGAACTCGCCGTCGACCTCGCTGAACAGCTCGACCACCTCGCAGCCGAGCGCGCGGAACAGCTGCGGCGCCGAGGCACCGGCGACACCGTTGCCACAGTCGACCACCAATTTCAGCGGACGCGCCAACTTGACATCCGAGACGATGCGCGCGATGTAGTCGTCCTGCACCGCCTGCTGGCGCACGCCGCCACCAGCGCGCCGGGGCGCATCCTCGGCCTCCATCGATTGGCGCAGCGCCTGGATCTCGTCGCCGTAGATCGCGCGGCCGGCCAGCACCATCTTGAAGCCGTTGTGGTGCTTGGGGTTGTGGCTGCCGGTGACCTGGATGCCGGAATGGCACAGCACATTGGCGGCGTAGTAAGTCATGGGCGTGGTGACCATGCCGATGTCGATCACCTGCACGCCCGCCTCGACCAGGCCCTCGATCAGCGCTTCGGCCAGCAGCGGGCTGCTGAGACGACCATCGCGGCCGACCGCGACCTGGGTCTCGCCCAGGCCGAGCGCGCGGGCACCGAAGGCCAGGCCGAGCGCGCGCGCGAAGCCAGGATTGAGCGCATCGGGCACGACGCCGCGGATATCGTAGGCCTTGAAGGCGGTGGCAGGAACTTGCATGAACTGGAATGCCTATGGTTGAAATGCTTTCCATTGTAGGAAATCCAGCCAACGGCTACATGTCAAAAGCCTGGGCGTATGATGGCGGACCACGCCCCTATCCAATGAACCTGGTCGATACCGCCCTTTACTCCACCCGCTGGCACAGTCCGATCGGCGAGCTGCTGCTGGTCTGCCACGAACAGGCCCTGTGCGGCTGCTGGTTCGGCGATCAGCAAGGCATTCCTGACTGGGCAGCGTCGGCGCAGCAAAAACCCGACCATCCGCTGCTGACACAGGCCTGCGCCCAGCTGCAAGCCTATTTCGACGGCCAGCGGCGCGATTTCGAGCTGCCGCTCGACAGCTCGGGCGGCACGGAATTCCAGCAGGCGGTCTGGCAGGCGCTGACCCTGATCGGCTACGGCCAAACGACCTCGTACGGCCAGCTCGCGCAGGCGCTGGGGCGGCCGCGCGCGGTGCGTGCACTCGGGGCAGCGGTCGGTCGCAACCCACTGGCCATCTTTCTGCCCTGCCACCGCGTCATCGGCGCCAATGGCAGCCTGACCGGCTACACCGGCGGCCTGGCGCGCAAGACTTTCCTGCTGCAACTCGAGCAAACCCAAGGACTCCTTTTCTCTTGAAATCCCAACCATCCCTGAACGCAGACTTCCTGCTGCTGGCCGCTGCCTGGGGCAGCTCTTTCCTGTTCATGCGCCTGGGCGCGCTCGAGTTCGGCGCCTGGAGCACCGCCGGCCTGCGCATCGGCATCGCCGCGCTGGCCATGCTGCCGTTGCTGCTGCTGCGTTGCGACCTGCAGCTGGTGCGGCGCAAGGCGGTCCCGCTGCTGCTGGTGGGCATGCTCAACACCGGCATCCCGTTTGCGCTCTACTGCTACGCGCTGCAGCACATCAGCACCGGGCTGACCGCGATCCTGAACGCAAGTTCGCCACTGTTCGGTGCGCTGGTGGCCTGGCTCTGGCTGCGCGAGGCGCCCAACCGCTGGCGCCTGCTCGGACTGGCACTGGGTTTCATCGGCATCACCCTGCTGTCCTGGCACAAGGTCAGCCTCGGCGGGGAGCAGACCATCTGGGCCGTGCTGGCCTGCCTGGGCGCCACCCTCTGCTATGGCATCAGCGCCACCTATACCCGCAAACGCCTGGACGGCGTGCCTGCGCTGGCGATCACTTCAGCCAGCCTGCTCGGCGCGGCAGCGGTACTCGCCATCCCGGCCGCCTGGAACTGGCCCGAGCGGATGCCGGGGCTCGAAGCCTGGGGCGCGCTGCTGGCGCTTGGGCTGCTTTGCACGGCATGGGCCTATGTGCTGTTCTACCGCCTGATCGCCGAAGCCGGGCCGGCCAAGGCGCTGACGGTGACCTTCATGGTGCCGCTGTTCGCGCTGCTCTACGGCGCGCTGCTGCTGGGCGAACAGGTCACGCTGGCGATGGCCGGCTACGGGCTGGTGATCCTGCTCGGCGTCGCGCTGTCGACCGAGTTCATCCAGCCGCAACGCTGGCTGGGGCGCCAGCCGCGCCACTGAACTGGCCCGAGGGCTTCAGTCTGCCGCAGGGGACCCGGACTGCACCGCCTCCTTGAGCTTGGGGCTCGCATGGAAGGTTACCACGCGGCGTGCGTCGATCGCCACCACCTCGCCGGTGCGCGGGTTGCGCCCCGGGCGCGGAGCCTTGGTGCGCAGCTGAAAATTGCCAAAACCCGAGATCTTGACATCCTGGCCCTCGACCAGGGTCTCGGCGATCAGCTCGAAAAAGCCATCGACCATGTCCTTGGACTCGCGCTTGTTGAGGCCGATCTGCTCGAACAGGATCTCGGACAGCTGGGCCTTGGTCAGGGCGTTGCCGCCCTGCTCTTCGCTCTGGTGCTCGTTGTGTGGCATGGCAGTCACTTTCAACGCAGGCGTGCGCCGACCTGCTGCTGCAACGCGGCCAGCGCGGCCTGCACCACGCCATCGATCTGCTCGTCGGTCAGCGTCGCTTGCGAGCTTTCGAGCGTCAGGCGCACGGCCAGGCTCTTCTCGTCGGCGGCGAGTCCGGGCGCCTCGACGCCCTTCTTGGCGCGGTAGACGTCGAACAGCACGGCCGACTTCAGCAGGCCCTCGACGTCCGAGCCACGAATGGCAGCCATCAGCGCGGCATGGGTCACCGACTCGTTGACCACGACCGCCAGATCGCGCTCGACCGGCTGGTGGCGCGGCACCGGCTGGGCCTGGGCCACATCGCGCGCCAGCACGGCCGGCAGGTCGAGCTCGAACAGCACCGGCGCCTGCTGCCAGCCTTCGGCCTGGCGCCAGCGCGGGTGCAATTCACCGACGAAGCCGATCGCCACGCCGTCGAGCAGCACGCGGGCGCAGCGGCCCGGGTGCATGGCCGGATGCTCGGCCGCCTCGAAGGTCGGCAGGCGCGGCGCCAGCAGCGCCTCGACATCGCCCTTGACGTCGAAGAAATCGACCGCACGCGCCGGCAGACCCCATTGCTGCTGCTCGGCATCACCCCAGGCCAGCGCGGCCACGCGCATCGGCTGGTCGAAACCGGCGACCGTGGTCTCGCTGTCGAGCACGCTGGCATCCTTGCGGAACACGCGGCCGAGCTCGAACACGCGCACGCGCGCGGCCTTGCGGTCGGTGTTGAACTTCAGCACGTTGAGCAGGCTGCCCAGCAGCGAGCTGCGCATCACGCTCAGGTGGCTCGCGATCGGGTTCAGCAGCTTGATCGGGTCGGCATTGCCGGCATAGTCGCGCTCCCAGCGCGCCTCGACGAAGCTGAAGTTGATCGTCTCCTGATAGCCCTGCTGCGCGAGCTGGCGGCGCAAGGCGAAGGCGCCACGGCGGCTCTCGGGGCGGACCTGTGCCGTCACGGGCGCCTGCGGCGGCGTGTGCGGCAGGTTCTCGTAGCCGATCACGCGTGCGACTTCCTCGATCAGGTCTTCCTCGATCTGCAGGTCGAAGCGGAACGAAGGCGGCGTCACGGTCACGGTGCCATCACCCTCCTCGACCGGCCAGCTCAGGCTGCGCAGCGCGTCGACGCATTGCTGCTGGCTCAGTGCCATGCCGATCACCTGGTTGGCACGCGCCACGCGCAGCGTCACCGGCTTCGGGGTCGGGACATTGACGACCTGGTCGACCACCGGGCCGACCAGGCCGCCGCAGATCTGCACCACCAGTTCGCTGATGCGCTCGAGGTGCTCGACGATCTGTTGCGGATCGACGCCGCGCTCGAAGCGGTGGCCGGCGTCGGTGCTGAAGTTGAAGCGGCGCGAACGGCCCGCGATCGCCTTCGGCCACCAGAAAGCGGCCTCGACGAAGACGTTGCGCGTCTCGTCGCCGACCGCGGTGGCATCGCCGCCCATGATGCCGGCCAGCGACTCGACCGCCTGCGCGTCGGCGATCACGCCGACCTGCTCGTCGAGCGTGACGGTGTTGCCGTTGAGCAGCTTGAGCTGTTCGCCGGCGCGGCCCCAGCGCACCTGCAGGCCGCCGTGGATCTTGTCGAGGTCGAAGATATGCGACGGACGGCCGAGCTCGAACATCACGTAGTTCGAGATGTCGACCAGCGCCGAGACGCTGCGCTGGCCGCAGCGCGCCAGGCGCTCGACCATCCAGGCCGGGGTCTGGGCCTGCGGATTGATGCCCTTGATGACGCGACCGGCAAAGCGGCCGCACAGGTCGGGCGCCTGCAGCTCGACCGGCAGGGCATCGGCGATCTGCGCGGCCAGGGTCGGGAAAACCGGGGCCTGCAGCGGCGCGCCGGTCAGCGCGGCGAGCTCGCGCGCGATGCCGTAGACGCTCAGGCAATGCGCCAGGTTCGGCGTCAGTTTCAGCGTGAACAGCTGATCGTCGAGCTTCAGGTAGTCGCGGATGCTGGTGCCGACCGGAGCGTCCACGGGCAGCTCGAGCAGGCCGGCATTCTCTTCCGACAGTTTCAGCTCGCGCGCCGAGCACAGCATGCCGAAGCTCTCGACGCCGCGCAGCTTGCCCTTGCCGATCTTGAATGGCTTGCCGTCCTCGCCGGGCGGCAGTTCGGCGCCGACCAGCGCGGCCGGAATCTTGATGCCGACGCGGGCATTGGGTGCGCCGCAGACGATCTGCAGCGGCTCGGCCTGGCCGACATCGACCTGGCACACGCGCAGGCGGTCGGCATTCGGGTGTTGTTCGGCCGCG
>ERZ1034365.829-NODE-829-length-16512-cov-2.613264_pt1 | contig 16512 bp, 15 predicted proteins | sample MGYA00520615_ERZ1034365 | MGnify/ENA primary metagenome ERZ1034365 (study PRJEB33736, sample SAMEA104284505) | Azolla filiculoides | biome: Urban; feature: Water surface; material: Ditch water | place: Netherlands | collected 2015-10-28 | depth 0-0.1 m ... | reverse complement strand
CAAGATCAACCTGCTGCATGTGCCCTACAAGGGCGCGGCACCGGCCATCACCGACGTGATCGCCGGCCATGTGAACGGCTTCTTTGGCGACATTCCGGGCCTGATCGGCCACATCAAGGGCGGCAAGCTCAAGCCCATCGGCATCGCGGCCGCGCGGCGCCACCCCTTGCTGCCCGACGTGAAGACCTTCACTGAAATGGGCGTGCCGGGCGTGGATTCCGACAACTGGTACGCGCTGTTTGCGTCCAAAGGCACGCCCGCGGCAGAGATCGACCGGGTCAACCAGGCCGTACGCCGTACGCTGGGTACCGAGTCGGTGAAATCGAAACTGCTGGCTTCCGGCGCCGAGCCGGCGCCGTCCACGGCGGCGGAGCTGAGCACGCTGCTGAAGAACGATTCGGCCAAGTGGGCGCGCGTGGTCAAGGCCAAAAACATCAAACCCGACTGAGCAGGCCCACCCCATGCGCATCGCCCCCATTGCCCCCGGCACCCGGCCCGAACTGGCCCCCCTCGAAGCGCAGATCCTGGCCCAGCGCGGCCGGATCTCGCCTCTGTACCAGGTGCTGCTCAACAGCCCGTCCATCACCCAGGGCTGGGAGCAGATGCTCTCGGCCGTGCGCAACCGCAGCAGCCTGCCGGCGGGCCTGCGTGAACTCGTGATCCTGCGTGTGGCCATTCTCAACCGCGCGCCCTACGAATTTGAGGCCCACGCGCCCATCGCGCTGGCCGCCGGCGTGCCGCAGGCCGCGGTGGACGCCACGCGCGTCGTGCCCTTGCCGGCGGATGCGCCGCTCTCGCCCGCCGAGGCCGTGGCACTGCGCCTGACCGACGCCATGACGCGCGACATCGACGTGCCAGACGCCTTGTACGACGAGGTGCGCGCGCACTTTGACGCGCAGGGGCAGATCGATCTGGTCGCCACGATCGCCGCCTACAACATGGTGTCGCGCTTTCTGGTGGCGCTGCACATCGGGCATTGAACATGGCCCGGCCCACCGATTTCCTGCTGCTGCAGTGCTCGCTGGAAGGCGGAGCCCGTGGCGGCCTGGCCGCAGCCGCGGCGCTGTTCTGCGCGCAAAGCCCAGTGCCCGTGCACCTGCACCGCCTGGCCTGGTCCGCCGAAGCGGGCGAGGCGTATCTGTACGCGCGGCTGGACGTGCCCGCGCCGCTGGACGCTGACGCCCTGGCGCCGCTGGCGGACTTGTTCCGGCAGGCCTTGCCCGAGGAGCAGGCGGTGCGTGTGTCACGGCTGGAGCAGGTCTTTGTGCGCGAGGGCTATTCCCGCTCTGATGCGCCGGTCTTTCACTACGTCGTCGAGATGGACCCCGACGCCGGCTGGATGCCCGAGATCGCCCGCTGGTATGACACCGAGCACATGCCGGGCCTCGCCGCCGTGCCGGGCTGCATCCACGCCATGCGGCTGCTCAACCACGACCACGGCCCGCTGTCGCTGGCCTGCTACGACCTGGTGTCCACTGAGACGCTGGGCTCGCCGCCCTGGCTGGCCGTGCGCGGCACCGCCTGGAGCGACATCACCCGGCCGCATTTCACGCACACGAAACGCACGATGTTTGAGGTCGTGCCCGCTAGCGCTGCGCCAAAGGAGATTGCATGACCCGTTCCGACACCCCCGATCGCCGCCAGTGGCTGCAGGCAACGCTGGCGGCCGGCCTGTCCACCCTGCCCTGGGCCGCCCGCGCGCAAGCCACCTGGCCCACAAAGCCGGTGCGTTTCGTCGTGCCCTTCGTGCCCGGCGGCACGTCGGACATCGTGGCCCGCACGGTGGCCAACGAGCTGACCCGCCAGCTCGGCAGCCCGGTGCTGATCGACAACAAGTCCGGCGGCGGTGGCGTGCCCGCCATGCAGGAGGTGGCGCGCGCCCCGGCCGACGGCCACACGATCATCCTGGGCCATGTGGGCTCGATGGCGGTGAACCCGTACATCTTCACCAACACCGGCTACGACGTGAACCGCGACTTCACGCCAGTCACGCTGCTGGCCAAGGTGCCCAGCCTGTTTGTGATCCACCCGGATGTGCCGGCGAAGAACTTCAGGGAGTTCGTCGCTTACGTCAAAAGCCATCCGGGCCAGCTGAACTACGGCTCGGCCGGCAACGCCAGCGCGGGCCACCTGGCCATGGAGTACCTGAAACTGGTCACCGGCATGTTCATGACGCACATCCCGTACCGCGGCACCGGCCCGGCGCTGACGGATTTGCTGGCCGGGCGCACCCAGGCCTTTTCCGCAGGCACACCCGCCCTGCTGCCTTACATCCGGAGCGGGCGGCTGCGGGCCATTGCCACGGGGACGCCGGCGCGCTTGCCCTCGCTGCCGGAGGTGCCCACGGTGGCCGAGTCGGGCTACAAGGGGTTCGAGTCGGTGCAGTGGTATGGCGTGATGGCCCCCGGCGCCACGCCGCCAGAAGTCGTCAAGCGCATCCAGGAAGAATGCCTGAAGGCGCTCAAATCCCCGGCGATCAGCGAGCGCTTCGCCAGCGAAGACGCCACCATCGGCGGCGGGCCACCGGCGGAGTTCGCGGCCTTCATCGCGCAGCAGCAGCGCCTGTGGAAAGACATCGTCGTGCGGGCCCGCATCAAGCCCGACTGAGCGCGGTGCTCAGTACGCCGCGCCGGGCGTGGCGGCGGGCGCGCCCTGGCCCACACCGAAGTCACTGGCCAGGCGCCGCGCGGCCTGGGCGTACAGCAGGATGTCCACGCCGGTGGCGACAAAAGTGCAGCCCAGCGCCAGATAGCGCCGCGCCAGCACCGGGTCGGACGTCAGCGTGCCGGCGGCCTTGCCCGAGGCGATGATGGCTTTCATGGCCTGCTCGATGGCGGCCTGCACGTCCGGATGGCCGGGCTTGCCACGGTACCCCATGGAAGCAGCCAGATCGGCCGGGCCGATGAAGACGCCGTCCACGCCATCCACCGCGCAGATGGCCTCCAGGTTTTGCAGGGCCGTCACGGTTTCGGCCTGCACCAGCAGGCACACCTCGCTGTCGGCGCAGTCCAGGTAGTCGGTGCGGGCGCTCCAGCGCGAGGCCCGGCCCACGGCGCTGCCCACGCCACGGAGGCCCAGCGGCGGGTAGCGCGTGGCACTGACGAGGGCGCGGGCCTGCTCGGCCGTATCGACCATCGGCACCAGCAGGTTGTGCGCACCGATGTCCAGCAGTTGCTTGATCAGCGGCACTTCGCCCGCCACGGCCCGCACGACGGGTTGGCCACGGTAAGGGGCAACGGCCTGCAGGGCGGCCAGCGTGCCGCGCAGGTCATTGGGCGCGTGTTCACCGTCGATCAGCAGCCAGTCGAAGCCGGCGGTGGCGCTGACTTCGGCCAGATACGGATCGGCCATGGACAGCCACAGGCCGATTTGGGGTTGGCGGGCAGCGAGGGCGGTTTTGAAGGGATTTGGGGCAGACATGGCGGGACGGAAGTGTGGGGTCCAGGAAAAATGGCGGGGCGAGCGGGCTCAGCCTGTCACGAGATGGTGGCCGGGCAAGGTGCCGGTGGCCAGGTAGTCACGATGTTGCGGGCCGTGGTGTGCGCCACTTGCAGTGCCGCGTCGCAGGTGACGCCTGCGACATGCGGCGTCAGCAGCACGTTGGGCAATGTCCGCAGCGGATGGCCGGCGGGCAGGGGCTCGGTGTCGAACGTATCGACCCTGGCGCCTGCCGGGTGGCCGGATTGCAGGGCCTGCAGCAGCGCGGCTTCGTCCACGACGGGGCCGCGCGCCGTGTTGATGCGCAGGCTGCCGCGCCGCAGGAGAGCCAACTCACGGTGGCCGATCAGGCCTTGCGTGCGCCCGTTCAGCGGGCAGTGCAGGCTCAGGATGTCGATCTGCGCCAGAAAGCGGTCCAGGTCGGGCTCCGTGGCGTGGTGGTCAGCCTGCCCGTGGGGCTGCAGCACCAGCACCTGGGCGCCGGTGGCGGCCAGCTGCTCGGCCAGCACGTCTTCGGTGATGGGCCCGGGCAGGAAGGTGATCTGCCCCGCCGCGGCGCGCACGATGTCTTGCGCAGACGGGGCCCAGTGGGGTGCGGTCACGACAGGGTGTCCAGGATCATGTCAAGCCGGCCACCCGTCAGGTCCATCGTGTGGGCGCTGCCGCCCGTGTAAGGCACGTGGTTGATCTGGACCTGCGCGCTTTGCCTGAACAGCCCGGCCGCCAGATGCAGCGGGGAGCCGTTGCCTGCAGAACCATAATTCAGCGCGTTGGGCTGGCATCGTGCAGCATCGACCAGCGAGCGCAGGTCGGTGTACGGCGCGTCTTTGGCGACGATCAGCGCCATGGGCACCACGCCCGATGGTGCCCACCGGCGTGAAGTCGGCGATGGCGTCATAGCCCGGCTTGGCGTATCGATGGATTGGCATGGTCGTTGTCTCCTTGTTTTTCATGGCGTCGAAGATTTTTTCGGGCATTGCAAGCCGGGCGCCTGGGCCGGTCCGCCGGCTTTTTTTCAGGGGCTGATCAGTCGAGCAGCCCCTGGCAGACATACTTGGTGTGCAGGTAATCGTCCAGGCCGTGCGTGGAGCCCTCGCGGCCATAGCCGGACTCCTTCACGCCACCGAAGGGCGCGGCCTCGGCCGCCAGCGCACCTTCATTGATGCCGACGATGCCGGTTTCCAGTGCCTCGGCCACACGCCAGATGCGGCGCACGTCGTTGCTGTAGAAGTAGGCGGCCAGGCCGAACGGGGTGTCATTGGCGGCCCTGATGACATCGGCTTCGTCCGTGAACCGCGTGAGCGGCGCCACGGGACCGAAGGTTTCCTCGCAGGCACAGGCCATGGTGGCGTCCGCGTTCAGCAGCACGGTGGGTGCGTAGTAGGTCGGGCCCAGGCCGGGCAGGCGCTGCCCGCCCGTGAGGACAGTCGCCCCCCTGGCCAGCGCGTCCTCCACATGGCGTTCGATTTTTTCCACCGCGCGTGCGTTGATCATCGGGCCAATCTGCGAGGCGGGATCGCTGGCCGGGCCCACCTTCAAGGCGGCCACCCGCGCGGCAAGTTTGGCCGCGAAAGCGTCGTGCACGCTGGCATGGACGAACACACGGTTGGGGCACACGCAGGTCTGGCCACCGTTGCGGAACTTGGCGGCCATGAAACCGTCCACGGCCGCATCCACATCAGCGTCGTCAAACACGATGAAGGGCGCATTGCCGCCCAGTTCGAGCGAGAGCTTTTTCAGGGTGTCCGCGCTGCGGCGCGCCAGGTGCTTGCCCACCGGCGTGGAGCCCGTGAAGGTGATCTTGCGCACGCGCGCATCGTCCAGCCACACGTCCACGACTTCGGGCGTCTTCTCGCGGGAGGCCGTGACGATGTTGAGCACCCCCGGCGGCACGCCGGCCTCCTGCGCCAGCAGCACCAGGGCCAGCGAAGTGAGCGGCGTGTCTTCGGCCGGCTTGCAGACCACGGTGCAGCCGGCGGCCAGTGCCGGGGCGATCTTGCGCGCAATCATCGCTGCGGGAAAGTTCCAGGGGGTGATGGCCGCCACCACGCCCACGGGCTCCTTGAGCGCGAACATGCGCCGGCCCGGCACGGGTGCAGGAATGATTTCGCCGTTCATGCGCGTGGCCTCTTCGGCGAACCATTCGACGTAGCTGGCGGCATAGGTCACCTCGCCCCGGCCCTCGGCCAGGGGCTTGCCCTGCTCGCGCGAGATCAGCTTGCCCAGGTCGTCCTGGTGGGCCAGCACAAGGTCGTTCCAGCGCTTGAGGATGGCGGCGCGCTGCCTGGCCGGCACCTTGCGCCAGGCGGGGAAGGCGGCGTGCGCGGCATCGAGCGCGGCCATCGCCTCGGCAGCACCGGAATCTGGCACGTGGGTGATGACCGCCCCGGTGGCCGGGTCGGTGACAGCCAGCACGGCGCCGCTGGCCGGCTGCCACTGGCCGGCGATGAAGTTGGCGCTGCGCTGCAGTTCGGGGCGGTTGAGAGTCAGTGGCATGAGATGGGGATGAGATGTGGCGCTGGAAATTTGCAGGCAGGCGTCTGCAGCTATTTTTCGACCGTGACGCTCAGCTGACGATGCCCAGGTGCCATGGCACGAATTCGTGGTCGCCCAGGCCCAGTGCTTCGCTCTTGGTGGGCTCGCCCGAGGCGTGACGCAGCAGGGCTTCGAAGATCCGCTGCCCCATCTGCGGCACATCGACCTCACCGTCAAGGATGGCGCCGCAGTTGATGTCCATGTCTTCTTCCAGGCGGGTGAACATCGGCGTGTTGCTGGCGAGCTTGATGGTGGGCGCGGGCTTGGAGCCAAACATCGAACCCCGACCGGTCGTAAAGCAGATCAGGTTGGCGCCGCTGGCAATCTGGCCCGTGGCGGCCACCGGGTCGTAGCCCGGTGAATCCATGAACACGAAGCCGGCCTGGTCAATGGGCTCCGCGTATTCGTACACCGCCTGCAGCGGCGTGGTGCCGCCCTTCATGGCCGAACCCAGAGATTTCTCGAAGATGTTGGCCAAGCCGCCCGCCTGGTTGCCGTGGCCCACCACGCCATTGAACTGGGCGTTCTGGCCCGCGGTATAGGTTTCCCACCAGGCCAGCCGGTCCAGCAGCTTCTGGCCAACGGCCGGGCTCACGGCGCGGCGGGTCAGCATGTATTCCACACCATGAATTTCCGGCGTTTCCGACAGGATGGCCGTGCCGCCGTGGCGCACCAGAATGTCCATGGCCGCGCCGAGTGCGGGGTTCGCCGTGATGCCGGAAAAACCGTCCGAGCCGCCACATTCCAGGCCGATCTTCAGGTGACTCGCCGGCACAGGCTGGCGCCGCGCGGCATTGGCCTCGGGCAGCATGTCCTGGATGGCGGCAATGCCGGCTTCGATCGTGGCGCGGGTGCCGCCGACGTCCTGCATCACCAGCGTGCGCATCATCTTGCTGGTGGGCAGGCCTTGCGACTCCACCAGCGACGCCACCTGGTTGCGCTCACATCCCAAGCCAACAATCAGCACCCCGGCCAGGTTGGGGTGGCGCGCATAGCCCGCCAGCGTGCGGCGCAGCACGTCGAAATGCGCGCTGGGCGACGACATGCCGCAGCCGCTGGTCTGCGCAAACGCCGCCACGCCGTCCACGTTCGGGAAGGCGGCCAGCCGCTCCGGCGTGAAGTGCGCGGCAATGCTTTTAATCACCGAGGCCGAGCAGTTGACCGACGACAGGATGCCGATGAAGTTGCGCGTGCCCACGCGGCCGTCCGGGCGCACAAAGCCCATGAAGGTGGCGCGTTCGGCCTCCGGCAGGTAGTCCACCGCGCGCACGTCCTGGCCGAAGGCCGGGTCGCGGTCGAAGTCCACCAGCGTCAGGTTGTGCGCGTGCACATGGTCGCCCGCCTCGATGGTGCGGGCCGCCACACCGATGACGGTGTCGTACTTGAGGATGCGCTCGCCCTCGCCAATCCGCCGGGCGGCTATCTTGTGGCCGGCGGGCACCTGCGCCCGGGCACGGGCACCGATCTCGGGCAGGTCCTGCCCCAGCGACAGGGCGGTCTTGGCAACCAGCACGTTGTCGTTGGCGTGCAGACGAATCAGGGGACTGACGGGGGTATGGGGCATGAGGTCAACGTCGGCTGGAGGGGCGGAGGGGCTGCGGATCAGCTTTTCAGCAGTTCCTTGAGTTTGAGCCGGTCAATCAGCACGGTCTCCTTCTGGTAGACCGCGCCAACGTACTTCTCGTAATCCGGGCCGTCCAGGTAGAGCACCGGTGCGTCAATGCGATCGGCCACCGCCTTGAACTCGGGGCTGGCCACCGCCACCCGGAAGGCATCGCGCAACTTCTTCGCCACAGCCGGGTCCAGCCCCTTGGGCGCACCGATGCCGTTGGGCGCATCCACCACCACGTTGTAGCCCAGCTCCTTTAGCGTGGGCACGTCCTTGAAGCGCGCGGTGCGCTGCTCGCCCCAGGTCGCCAGCAGCTTGAGCTTGCCCGCCTCAACGTGCGGCGCCCAGGAACTGGAGTCGGCCAGCAAGTCCACATGGCCTCCCAGCACCGCCTGCAGGGCGTCAGCGCCGCCCTTGTACGGCACGTGGTTGAACTGGATGCCGGCTGCCATGGCGAACTCCTCCATGCCCACGTGGGTGGCGCCACCGACACCGGCATGGGCGTAGGTCACCTTGCCGGGGTTGGCCTTGGCAAAAGCCACCAGTTCCACCAGCGACTTGAAGCGCGAATTGGCCGGCGCGGCAATGCCAAAGGTCTGCCCGGAGGTGCGGGCCAGGTACGTCAAGTCCTTCAGCGGGTCCAGCTGCAAGGTACCCAACTGCGAGAAACGGGTGACCGAAATCGGAATCTGGCCGATGGTGTAACCGTCCGGCTTGGCGGAGGCCATCGCCTTGGTGCCGATCATGCCGGAGGCACCGACCTTGTTTTCCACGGCAATGGCCTGTCCCAGCACGCGCGCTGCAACCTGGCACAAGGCGCGCATTGACTGGTCGGCCGTGCCACCGGCGGGCCATGGGCAGATGAAGGTGATGGGACGCTCGGGGTAGCCCTGGGCCAGAGCGCTGAAGGGGCTCAACAGCGCGGCGGCGCCGGCCGAGGCGGTGCCGACGAGCAGGCTGCGGCGCCGGGCGTTGACCAAGAGGGGGGAAGATTGCATGGCGTTGTCTCCTGACTGTGGGTGTTGAAGCTGGATTCTTCGCCTATTCGCCATAACAATCCAATCGATTTATTGAATTACTCCATAGCTTGAAAGTTATGATTCGGCATGACCCAGATTGACCGGGCCCTGCGCTCCAACCTCAAGCTGCGCCACCTGCAACTGGTGGTTGCCCTGGACCAGTTCCGCCACCTCGGGCGCACAGCCGAATTCCTGTCAGTGAGCCAGCCGGCCGTCTCCCGGATGCTCAGCGAGGTCGAGACCATGCTGGAACTGACGCTGTTCGACCGCTCCACGCGCGGCACCGAACCCACCGCCAGCGGCCAGGCCATCGTCCGTTTTGCGCGCTCGGTACTGGCCGAGTACGAGCGCACGCGCGATGAAATCGCCGCCGAAGCCAGTGGAGTCGCCGGGCGCACCCGCGTGGGCTCCATGGTGGTGGCGATGCCGGTGCTGCTGGCCGGCGCGGTCCGGCTGTTGAAAGAACGATCGACGCTGGCCACGGTGCTGGTGGAAGAAGGCGACCTCACCCACCTGCTGCCCAAGCTGCGCCTGGGCGAGTTGGACCTGTTCGTGGGCCGGCTGGAGCCCGGCTATGCCGCGCCGGACCTGGTGACCGAACCGCTGTTCAACGAACCCATGGTGGTTGTCGTCCAGCGCGGCCATGCGCTCACCCGCAGGGCCGCGCCCGACTGGCACGATCTGGCCGCCCTGCCCTGCGTGCTGCCGCCGCCCTGGGCGTCGCTGCGGGTGAAGATCGAGCAGACCTTCTACCGCCACGGTCTTCATCCGCCGACCGACGTGATCGAAACCGCCTCCTTCCTGGCGCTGACCACCTTTGTCCAGACCCGGGGCGCCGTCGGCTTTCTGGCGCGCTCGGTGGCCCGCCATTACGCGCAGGAAGGCTGGCTGGCCGTCCTGCCCATCGCCGTACCGTTCGAGCTGCCACCGATCGGGCTGATCACCCTGCGTGGGCGTCGCCTGACGCCGGGTGCAGAGCAACTGATGGAATGCCTGCGGTTAACCGCGCAGGCCACGCAAAACCTGGCGCCCGGGTCCAGCCCCAAATAACCGGCTGCGGGTTGCCATGGCTGCCCTGGCTTGCCGGGACGGGTCGCCAGAGTGGCCCCAGGCCCGGCAGAAATTTCACCAACACCCGACAATCACACCCATGAAACAACTTCAAGACATTGCCCTGTCCATGCTCGATCTGGTGGCCGTGCGCGAGGGCGGCACAGTGGCCGATGCGCTGGCGATTGCGCTGCGCACCGCGCAGCATGCCGAGTCGCTGGGCTTCACCCGCTACTGGCTGGCGGAGCACCACAACATGGCCGGCATTGCCAGTTCGGCCACGGCCGTGCTGGTCGGCCACATCGCGGGCGGCACCCAGCGCATCCGCGTCGGCTCGGGTGGCGTCATGCTGCCCAACCACGCGCCGCTGGTGGTGGCCGAGGCCTTTGGCACGCTGGCCGAGCTGTATCCAGGCCGCATCGACCTGGGCCTGGGCCGCGCGCCCGGCACCGACGGCCCCACCATGCGCGCGCTGCGCCGCGACCGGGTGGAAAGCGAGCAGGATTTTCCGCGCGACGTGGCCGAGTTGCAGCGCCTGCTGGCACCGACGCAGCCCGGCCAGCGCATCATCGCCATGCCCGGCGCAGGCACCAACGTGCCGATCTGGTTGCTGGGCTCCAGCCTGTTTTCCGCGCAACTGGCCGCCGAGCGGGGCCTGCCGTATGCCTTTGCCTCGCATTTCGCGCCGCGCCTGCTGCTGCAAGCCATCGACCTGTACCGCCGCAACTTCCGCCCGTCGGCCACGCTGGCCGCGCCCTACGTCGTGATCGGGGTGCCGCTGATCGGCGCGCCCACGGACGAGGAAGCCGAGTTCCTGGCCAGCAGCACCTACCAGCGCGTGCTGGGCATCCTGACCGGCGACCGCCGCCGCCTGCAGCCCCCCGTGCCCGACTTCGCCGCCCGTCTGGGCGCCCAGGAACGCGCCGCCATTGGCGACTTTCTCGCAGCCGCCGTCATTGGCGGGCCGGACACGGTGCGCAAGGGCCTGGCCCGTCTGGCAGAAGTCACGGAGGCTGACGAGTTCATGCTGGTCAGCGACGTGTTCGACCCTGCGCTGCGCCTGCAATCCCTGGACGTGGCAGCGGCAGCAATGGCGGGTTGAGGTCCGACCGGCGAAGGCTTTTCAGCCCTCTTGCGCCGCGCGCGCTTTGTCGGGCGAGCCTTCCAGCCCGGCCAGCAGCGCCTGGCTGTTGCCGGGAATCACCATCTGGAACTTGTTGTCCACGAAGGTGTAGTCAAAGTAGCCCATGCGCGCCAGCGGCTGGATCTTCAGCACGTCAATCAGGCCGTTGGGGTCGATGGCTTCGTCGTCGATGTGCACAGCCACCACCCGGCCAAACACCACATCGGCCGTGCCCATCGGCGGCACGCCGGGAAAGCGCAGCGTGTTCAGGTAGACGCACTCGAACTGGATCGGCGAGCCCGCCACCCGCGCTGGCTTCACCTTGCGCGAGGGCAGTTTCACCAGCCCGGCACGTTCGAACTCGTCCACGCCGTGCGGCAGCTCCTCGGCCGAAATGTTCACCGCGTCGCGCAGCGCGTAGGTGGCCATGTTCCAGACGAATTCGCCGGTTTCCTCGGCATTGCGCACCGAGTCCTTGCGCTGGCCGCCCGTGTCCTGGTTGGCCGAGAACATCACGATGGGGGGATTGAAGGTCACGTTCTGGAACTGGCTGTACGGCGCCAGGTTGTGCCGCCCCTGCCCGTCCACCGTGGAGATCCAGCCAATCGGCCGGGGAATCACGCAGGACTTGAACGGATCGTGCGGCAGGCCGTGCGGGGTGACGCCGGGCTCGTAATACATGGTTTTTCCTTCAGAAACGGTTGGGATGGACAGGTGGCATCAGGCGGCTTTCGAGCCCCTGCGCCAGCCCTCTGATTTTGAAGCCATCCGGCGCCTGCCGGCACGCCCGCCAGTGACAATCCATCCCATGCAAGCCCACCACCCCGCCATCCTGTTCCCGATGTTCGCCCTGGCCGGCTGGACCTTCCTGATCCTGCTGCTGATCGCCATCACCCGCATCCACGCCGGTCTGTGCGGCCGCATCGTGCCGGACGATTTCCGGCTCGGCGAATCCGCTGCCGTCCCCGAGCGCGTGCGCCTGCCCAACCGCAACTACATGAACCTGCTGGAGTTGCCCATGCTGTTCTACGTGGTGTGCCTGTTGCTGTATGTCACCGGCCAGCACAGCGCCGCCACGCTTGCGCTGGCCTGGGCGTATGTCGGCCTGCGTGTACTGCACAGCCTGATCCACCTGACATACAACCACGTACTGCACCGCCTGGCGGCTTTTGCACTCAGCAACGCCGCCGTGATTGCGATGTGGGTGCTGGCGGGGCTGGGCGTGGCGTCAGGCGCGGGCGCCTGAGTCCGTCGGCGCTGGCAGGACAGCCGAACGGCTGGCCTGAAGCCATTAATTTACATAGCAAGCAAAGACCATTCCACGCTGGGATAGTGCCATTTCAACCCGGATTTATCCCATGCGCCCGCACCAGGCAGTCGCGCAGCAGCTGGGTCACGCGCGGGGGCGTGGGGGAGCGCCGCGTGATGCCCGAGAAGCGGCAGGCGTAGCGGAACAGGTCGGCCTGCACGGCGCACATCTGGCCGGCGCGCACGAAGCCTTCGGCGTAGTGGTCAGGCAGGAAGCCGAGGAAGCGGCCGCTCAGGATCAGCGTGGCGACCGACTCCTGGTCGAATCCGGTGGCGTCGCGGCGCAGGCGCTCGCGGTGGGCCAGGTCCATGTTGGGCGAGTGGTAGCCCAGGCCGGCGAAGTCGTGGGTGCGCAGGCTGTCCCAGGTCAGGGCGGTGGCACCGGCGGCGAACAAGGGGTGCGCGGCGCCGCAGTACAGCAGCATGGTTTCGCCAAACAACTCGTCGTAGGCCAGGCTGTCGGAGCGGCGGTGCTCGGGGATGATGCCGAGCTGGAACTGCCCGTCCATCACACCGCGCTCGATCAGGTTGAGCGAGCCCACATGCAGGTTCAGCGCCACCTCGGGCGCCTGCGCGCGGAACAGCGCCACGGCCTGGGCGATGCGCGCCTCGGGGTTGCTGGCGGTCTTGTCGAACACGGCCAGGTGCAGCTCGCCGCCCATGCGCTGGTGGATGTCGTCCACGCTGGCACGAAAGGCGTCGGTGGAGGCCAGCAGGCGCAACGTCTCGGCGTGGATGCGCTCGCCCTCGGGCGTGAGCGCAAAGCCGGCGCGGCCCCGGCGGCACAGCGTCAGGCCCAGGCGGGTTTCCAGGTCCTTGATGTGGCGGCTGATGGTGCTGGTGGCAATGTTCAGCTCCAGCTCGGCGGCCGCCATGCCGCCGCACTCCACCACGCTCTTGAACACGCGCAGCAGGCGCACGTCCATGTCGCTGATCTGGCCCAGCACGGCGCGCTTCTTTACTTGCATAGATCCTCAACTGAACATGGATAAATGGAACTTTATAAGAGTAACAGCCGCATCAACAATGCGCCTTCGCGCCCGGCGTCCGGGCGATCCCCAACCGACTGAGAGGCCCCCCATGGACATGACCGATGCACAACGCCTGAACCCCGCCGCCGGGCGCCTGGACGCCGACTGGCTGGCCGCCCACTGGATGCCCTACACCGGCAACCGCGACTTCAAGGCCAACCCGCGCATGATGGCGGGCGCCAAGGGCTGCTACTACCAGGACGCCGAGGGCCGCCCCATCTTTGACGGCCTCTCCGGCCTGTGGTGCACCGGCCTGGGCCACGGCCGGCAGGAGCTGACCGACGCGGTGAGCCGCCAGATGGCCACGCTCGACTACTCGCCCGCCTTCCAGTTCGGCCACCCGCTGTCGTTTGAGCTGGCCAACCGCATCACCGGCTTCATGCCCGACGGGCTGAACCGCGTGTTTTTCACCGGCTCGGGCTCGGAGTCGGCTGACACGGCGTTGAAGATGGCGCGCGCCTACTGGCGCACCAAGGGCCTGGCCAGCAAGACGCGCCTGATCGGCCGCGAGAAGGGCTACCACGGCGTGAACTTTGGCGGCATCTCGGTCGGCGGCATTGGCGCCAACCGCAAGCTGTTTGGCCAGGGCGTGGAGGCCGACCACCTGCCGCACACGCAGCCGGCCGCCGGCTCGTTTTACCGGGGCATGCCGCCCACGGGCGCCGAGTTGGCCAACCGCCTGCTGGACCTCATCACGCTGCACGATGCGTCGAACATCGCCGCTGTCATCGTTGAGCCGTTCTCCGGCTCGGCCGGCGTGGTGATTCCGCCGGTCGGCTACCTGCAGCGCCTGCGCGAGATCTGCACGCAAAACAACATCCTGCTGATTTTTGACGAGGTCATCACCGGCTTTGGCCGCGCGGGCGCCTGGACCGGTGCCGAAGCCTTTGGCGTGACGCCCGACATCCTGAACATCGCCAAGCAGGTGACCAACGGCGTGCAGCCGCTGGGCGCGGTGATCGCCAAACAGGAGATCTACGACACCTTCATGGCCGCTGGCGGGCCGGACTACATGCTGGAATTCGCGCACGGCTACACCTACGGCGCCCACCCGGTGGCCTGCGCGGCCGGCCTGGCCGCCCTGGACCTGCTGCAAAAAGAAGACGCCGTGGGCCGCGTGCAGGCCCTGGCCCCCCACTTCGAGGCCGCCGTACACAGCCTGAAGGGCGCCAAGCACGTCACCGACATCCGCAACTACGGCCTGGCTGCCGGCTTCACCATCGACGCCCTGCCCGGCGAGCCGGCCCGCCGCCCGTATGAGATTGCCATGGCGATGCTGAAGAAAGGCTTTTACGTGCGCTACGGTGGCGACACCATCCAGCTCGCCCCGCCCTTCGTCTGCGAGAAGGCCGACATCGACCGCCTCATCAGCGCGCTGGGCGACACCTTCAACGAAAGCGCCTGAGCCCTTCTAATTACTCCCGTATCCATAGCAAACAATGACCCATTGACGATGGGATACGGCGAAAAATACCAAGAAATTACCTTATGTCCACCATCGGTCACCTCATCAACGGCCAGCGCGTCAGCGGCGGCACGCGCAGCCAGCCAGTTTTCAACCCGGCCACCGGCCAGGCCATCCACACCTTGACGCTGGCTGACAAGGCCACGGTCGAGCAGGCCATCGCCTCGGCCGAAGCCGCCTACCCGGCCTGGCGCGCCACGCCGCCGCTCAAGCGCGCGCGGGTCATGAGCAAGCTCAAAGTCCTGCTCGAAGACAACGCCGACGCCATCTGCAAGCTCATCACCGAAGAGCACGGCAAGGTGCTGAACGACGCCCTGGGCGAGCTGCAGCGCGGCATCGAGAACGTCGAGTACGCCAGCTACGCCCCCGAGCTGCTCAAGGGCGAGCACAGCAAGAACGTCGGCCCGTCGATTGACAGCTGGAGCGAATTCCAGCCGCTGGGGGTCACGGCCGGCATCACGCCGTTCAACTTCCCGGCCATGGTGCCGCTGTGGATGTGGCCCATGGCCGTGGCCTGCGGCAACACCTTTGTGCTTAAGCCGTCGGAGCGCGACCCGTCTTCGGCCCTGCTGATTGCCGAGCTGGCGCTGCAGGCCGGCCTGCCGCCGGGCGTGCTCAACGTCGTCAACGGCGACAAGGAAGCCGTGGACACGCTGCTGACCGACCCGCGCGTCAAGGCCGTGAGCTTTGTCGGCTCCACCCCGATCGCCGAATACATCTATGCCACGGGTTGCGCCCATGGCAAGCGTGTACAGGCGCTGGGCGGGGCCAAGAACCACGCGGTGGTGATGCCTGACGCCGACATTGGCAACGCGGTCAGCGCCCTGATGGGGGCAGCCTACGGTTCCTGCGGTGAGCGCTGCATGGCGATCCCGCTGGTGGTGGCGGTGGGAGATGGCGCAGCCGATGCCGTGATTGCCGGCCTGAAGACCGAGATTGCCAGGATGAAGGTCGGCCCCGGCACTTCACCCGGCATGGACATGGGCCCTTTGGTGACCAGGTCTCACTTCGAGAAGGTCAAGGGCTATGTGGACCAGGGCGTCAAAGAAGGTGCCACGCTGGTGGTGGATGGCCGCGGCCTGAAGGTGGCCGGCCATGAAGACGGCTACTTCCTGGGCCCCTGCCTGTTCGACAAGGTCAAGCCCGGCATGGTGATCTACCAGGAGGAGATTTTTGGCCCTGTGTTGGGTGTCGTGCGCGTGAAGACGTTGCAGGAAGCCATGGACCTGATTGATGTCCATGAGTACGGCAACGGGACCTGCATCTTCACCCGCGACGGTGAGGCGGCACGTTATTTCACCGACAACATTCAGGTCGGCATGGTGGGCGTGAACGTGCCCTTGCCGGTGCCGGTGGCCTACCACTCGTTCGGTGGCTGGAAGCGCAGCCTGTTTGGCGACCTGCACGCCTACGGACCGGATGCGGTGCGTTTCTACACCAAACGCAAGACCATCACCCAGCGTTGGCCCTCGGCCGGTGTGCGCGAAGGCGCGGTATTTAGTTTTCCCAGCAGCCGCTAAGTAGCCGCTCGGACGCGGCACCGAGCAGGCCAAGCATGCTTGGTCAGGCTTGCTTGAGCACGCTCACCTTGGGTTCATCATCGGCCAGGACTTGTTCGGCCCAGCTCCGCAACTTGCTGGCATCGGCACGCAAAATTTCTTGCTTGATGGCCAAAATTTGGGCCGGGTGCATAGAGAAGCTGCGCAGCCCAAGCCCCAGCAAGAGTTTGGTCATGCTGGTGTCACCCGCCATTTCGCCGCAGACACTGACCGGCTTGCCCTGCCGCTGACCAGCCGCAATGGTGTTGGCCACCAAACGCAAGACCGCCGGATGCAAGGGGTCGTACAGGTGCGCCACGGATTCGTCGGCCCGGTCAATGGCCAAGGTGTACTGGATCAGGTCGTTGGTTCCAATCGACAGGAAATCGAAGTATT
>ERZ1034365.827-NODE-827-length-16521-cov-2.983277_pt1 | contig 16521 bp, 31 predicted proteins | sample MGYA00520615_ERZ1034365 | MGnify/ENA primary metagenome ERZ1034365 (study PRJEB33736, sample SAMEA104284505) | Azolla filiculoides | biome: Urban; feature: Water surface; material: Ditch water | place: Netherlands | collected 2015-10-28 | depth 0-0.1 m ... | reverse complement strand
CAAAAAATTGTAATCAATTCATGTTATGGTGGCTTTGGCGTTTCAATCAAAGCCTTTGAACGGTATCTAGACCTTAAAGGCATTACATATTATAAATGGAAAAATTCTGTGGATATGAATATGTTTACCACGGTGCCACAGAATGAATATGACGAATACAATAATGACCATTTTTTGAGTTTATATCACATTGACCGTGATGACCCAATTTTAATACAGATTATTGAAGAAATGGGTGTTGATGCTGATGGCCATTACGCCGAATTAAAAATTATTGAAATACCTGATGATGTCAAATGGTACATTGAAGATTATGATGGTATGGAACACGTTGCTGAAGTGCATAGAACCTGGCCTTAAGGAGACCATATGAAAAATTACCTACTAAGTTTTTTACGTTATCTAAATGTTTTCAATCACGTTAAATTAAATTTTCCAACAAACAAATGCACTGGAAACTGCAATCAAGGCCGCACTTGTGATTGCAAAAAAGTAGATTGACAAATACCACTTTTTGGTATATAATGGTTTTATAAATTATTTGAGGGAAATGTGATGTTAGCCAATAAAAATAAAGAAATTGTAAATGGTGTTGATAGTTTTAGTGTTTCCATTTTAGATAATGGTTTCACAATAGAATACACAGGCAACAATAATGATAATAATTGGGTTACCAATAAGTTTATTGTTGGTGATGTTGATAAACTTTGTGAATTAATCCGCGGTGTAGTTAAACTTCCGCAAGCCTAAGGAGATAGTATGTTTAAAGATATAAATTGGTGGACAGTTGGTTTGTGGGTATTAATAGGCTATACTATTGGAATGGCTTATTTTCATTTTGATAGTGGATTCGTTTACTCGTTGATTGATGGCTTAACTATTTGGGCTGTAGCAATGATTGGTCGGTTTGAAGCATTACGACAATTGCAAATAGATTTTGGAGTTGAGTGATGACTGAACACATTGCTAAGGTTCAATACGATGAGCATAATGAAAATTATTACATTGTGTTACCCGATGAAGTGACAAGTGAACTTGGTTGGGAAGAAAATGAAAGTGTTAGTTGGTCTGATAATGGTGATGGGAGTTTTACGGTGAAAAAAGTAGAAAACAAAGTGTGGGTGTTGGTTGAGTGCATACAACAACATCGTATGCGTTATGTGGTTGAAGCGCCGGCGGACCAACCCGAATTGGCGTTAGATGTGGTAACCATGAATCAGGCAAAAGAGTTCTCACAGAAAGACCTTGGTCAAACAATTGTGTCACACCGAGTTGTGTCTGGCGGAGAAGCCTTAGATATTTGTGATGAAGACAATGATTATCTGAAAGATTGGACTGATTCCAAGAAAATAGAAGTGTTATTCACCAAAGAAGGTGATATGTCTGACTATGACGAGGAATTTCCTGTATGAAAGTATACCTGTCCGGTTACCGAAACCATTGGGTGAGTCCTTACACCATCATGGGTGGTGTATTGTTTTGGAAGAAATGGACTGACCCAAAGTTTGACCTATATGATGATGAAAATGATTATTTGGTTAAATGGTTAGACCCAGCTTGTGAATTATTGCAAAAGGTTTTAAACTTTGTGCATCCTCGTATTGATTATGTTAAGATTGACAAATATGATACATGGTCTATGGATTCAACGCTAGCGAAGATTATTCTTCCGATGCTTAAGGATATTAAAGCTGCAAAATGTGGTGCACCTAGCACCGATGACAAAGATGTACCTAAACATCTACGTAGCACATCTGCTAAACCTAAAGAAAATCCATGGGACACTGATGAGTTTTGGTTTGACCGTTGGAACTGGATACTTGATGAAATGATATTTGCCTTTCAAAGTATTGTTGATGACAATTGGGAAGACCCATTCTATACCGGTGAGGTCGACCATATAACTGAACCATGTGAATGGGATGCCGATGGTAAACCAACTCTACACAAAATGGTGAAAGGTCCAAATCATACCCACAAATATGATAAAAATGGTTGGTTGAAAGTTGAGAAACGCATTCAAAATGGCCTGACATTATTCGGCAAATACTATCGTGGACTTTGGACATAATGAAATTATTTTTAGATTGTGAATTTACAAACTTTCAAGGCCATTTGATTTCTATGGCCTTGATTGACGAGAACGGTAAATCATTTTATGAAGTGGTCAATTTTAATCAGGTTGACTGCCATGAATGGGTGATAGATAATGTGATACCTATTCTATTAAAACAACCTATGCCGTATGAGGACTTCCAAAGAAGCCTCAGAACTTTCTTACGCCAATATGATACGATAGAAGTTATTGCAGATTGGCCTGAAGACTTCTGGCACTTTACACAAGCACTATTGACTGGGCCTGGAATGATGATGGATATACCAAAACTCACCATGACAATGGAACGTAGATTAGATTACGTTAGTGATATTCCACACAATGCCTTAGAAGATGCTATAGCAATCAGAAAAGCTTACTTTAAAAAATATACCCCTTAAAGGAATTAAATATGAAAATTGGAATTATTGGTGTTGGTTTCGTTGGTACAGCCGTCAAACTAGCGTATGAGGCTGCTGATATTGACACCGTATGTATTGATGAACACAAAGGTTACTATGCTACGTATGATGATGTTATGGACTGCGAGGCTATTTTCGTGTGTGTGCCTAGTCCCGTAGCGGAAGATGGTTCATGTGATACGTCTTACCTATTAGATGTGATGAATAAATTGAAAGACTATTCAGGCATCATCATATCTAAAGTCACTGCACCACCCACAGTCTATACGGAACTAAGCAAAACATATTGCAATTTGGTTCATGCACCTGAGTTCTTGACGGCCGCCAATGCTAACGAGGATTATCGAACAGGTCAGTTTGCTATCATCGGCGGTTACGACCCTTGCACACAAGATGCAGCCCGCATCATCCGAATGGGTCAACCTAGAATTCATGCTATTCAGTATGTTTCAATTGGTGAGGCGAGTTTAGCTAAGTATGCAATCAACACCTACTTAGCAACCAAGGTCATATTCAACAATGAATTACATAACCTTGCTAAGTCTATTGGTTTGAGTTACACGGCAGTTCGCCATGCCATTGCCTTAGATACACGAATAGGTCTTTCACATTTGGATGTTCCAGGTCCTGATGGTCAGTATGGTTTTGGTGGTGCTTGTTTCCCTAAAGACACCAGTGCCTTGTTACACTTTGCTGAACAGAATGGTGTTGAGTTGTCTGTATTGAAATCTGCCGTATTGACTAATAAAACGTATAGGAGTGATGTATGATTTTTACATTTGGATTTATAATGTTATTGATTGGTTATATTTGGTACCGTCAAACCGAATACAGTAAAGATTGGCGTGATGCCGTTCAATTTGCTTTGATGGCCATTGGGTCATTAGCCGTATTGTTTAGTTTATTGACACTCGCTGTTAGATACCTGCCTTAATTATTACCGCTTGACAAAAATGGTAACAATATGTATAATGGTATTTCAATAGTTGATAAGGCATCTATATTATGAGTTTGACTAAAACACAAGAACAATTTGTTACGATAATGGAAACCAAACACGGTCAAAGTGCCGTGGTTGGCCGAACAGATTTGAAACAAATTGCGCAAGAAAACAATCTTGGTTTTCCACACTGGTTAACCAAATCTCCATTCAAAATTGGTAAGAACCAATTCAAAGTACCAACGAGTTCACACATGACACCATTGACACCTCAACCTGAAATGGCGGTCGTAATGATGCGTCAACCTAAACTCGTTGATGATTCCGATGTATCAATTCCAGAAAAATATCCAGACTATGTTCCTTTCGGTTTCTACAATGACCTAAAGAATATCATTAAGTCAAAACAGTTCTATCCTGTGTTCATCACTGGTCTATCCGGTAACGGTAAAACTTTGATGGTCGAACAGGTTTGCGCTGACTTGAAACGTGAATGTATCCGTGTCAACGTATCAATTGAAACAGATGAATCCGATTTACTTGGTGGTCCGACATTGGTCAACGGTAACGTAGTGAACCGTGATGGTCCTGTGATTACCGCAATGAAACGTGGCGCCATCTTATTGATTGATGAGGTAGACCGTGGTTCAAATAAACTAATGTGCTTACAAGGCATCTTAGAAGGTAAACCTTACTACAATAAGAAATCTGGTGAAGTGGTACGACCCGCAGGTGGTTTTTCGGTGATTGCTACTGCTAACACCAAAGGTAGAGGTTCTGACGAAGGCAAATACCTATCACAAATCTTAGATGATGCCTTTTTGGAACGATTCCCTATCACGGTAGAACAGGAATATCCTGACACCAAGACTGAACGTAAAATTCTTAAACCTCTAATCAGTGATGAGGCATTTGTTGAAAACTTAATCAAATGGGCTGATGTTATCCGTAAGACCTACGATGAGGGTGGCATTGATGAGATTATATCTACCCGCCGTTTGGTTCATATTGCTAGGGCTTTGGCAATCTTTAATGATAAAAAGAAAGCCATTGAATTGTGTGTTGCTCGTTTTGATGAAGACACCAAGACATCCTTTTTAGATTTGTATTCTAAGATTGAGAATCCAGAACCTGAGGGGTTTGTTGAACAACCTATCATTACTGAAGAAATACCATTTTAAGGAGTAGAATATGAGAGTATATAATAAAATTGCCGTTGTGATGAAATCCGGTGAACCTGTTACGGTTGACCAGTTTAAAACTGTATTTGCTGGTACTAAAGTTGAACCAGTATTGTATCGATTGAGTACCTATATTTGGAACATTAAGAAAAATGGTGGTATTGTCAAGGCTGTCAAAGATGGCCGTAATGTTGTTGGATACCAATTGATTAATGCTAACGAGTTTGACCCGAAAGGTTATTGGGTTGGTAAACAGGAGACTGTATAATGCTACATGCACCCATACTTTTAGAATTTGATGTGAAGAACACCACGCATCGCCAACACTATCATTATTTTATGAAGAATATGAAATGGAGACCTAGTGCACCTAAGTTTGTATTAGAGAGTCCATTTGTCAATATACCTTTAATGATACAACACAAACTTTTAGAATTTTATCTCAACAGTGAATATAAGGAAAACAAATGAAAACAGATTCAAATTACCGAATGTCTAAACAAATTAAACGTACCTTGAGTACGATTATGGACCGCAAGGAGAGAAACATATATAAGAGAGCGGCGATTGATGCTGATGCGAGTTGGCAAAAAGGCAGCTGGGTAATTTTAAAAAATGGTAATGATAAGGAGTAATTATGGCTACATTAATTCAAGTAGAATCAAAAGAGAAAAACTGTTCGGTGATTGTGAACCTAGACCACATTATGGAGATTGCACCTTTATCTGCCGGTGGGTGTGCTATTCGCTTCATAGCTGATGGTGGTAAAAACGTCCGTGAAATCTTTGTAAGTAATGCTTATACAGAATTCAAACAATTTGTGTTAGAAACAGTAACATCGGAACATATCTCAAAAAAAGTTGAGGAGTTGTCCAAACTCCAAAAAAAACTAGGACCTAAAGAACCAGTTGCCCTTAAAACCGGTGACGATGTTCCAGCCTTTGGTGGGTAATATATGATTAATGAAAGTCAACAGAGCTGGACTCTCCAGCAATTCTTTGACCATTACACTAAGCTAATCGAATCCAAACACCCCTTCTCATTCGTGAGGTGGGGTGATGGTGAGTTAGCAGTTGCTTCAGGTCAACCAGTCGGTGAGCAATCACTAGTAAATCAAAACAAAGAATGGGTATTCAAAGAAGGCGGCCGCACCAAATTGGGTGACGCTTTATTGGAATCATTGAAACTGCAAGGTCCAGATAACCATTATGGTTTACCTTGTCGTTGTTGTGCTTCTCAATCGGAACACATGGCTCTGATACCACTCATCACCGAGTCACCTGTTGTACCTAACACAATCTTTGGTAATGCTAACTATGCTAGGTTTATTGAATGGATTAAAACATTGAATGATAAAGGTATATCCGTATCATTGGTGGTAAATCACTTAGCACAAGATAATCTAGACAAATATCCATTTAGGGTTAATAAATTCTGTCCGGTTCCATCAAATTGTATTCAAGAGTTTGAGCGTAATAGTGACAGATTAATTGAAGGTGTTAGAGAGTTTGCTGAATCATTTAGTGGACATTTCGTGATGGTTGCTGCAGGCCCAATGTCAGAAGTATTCATTACTGAAATGTGGAAAGCTAATCCGCGCAACATTTACTTTGATGTAGGTTCATCACTAGATGTTTACACTAAGGCGGGTGTCCTGGACATATCCAGACCACACCATGACCCGAATAATCACTATGCTCATGTTGAATGTAGAATGACTGGACCCTTTGCGAGACCTTACTAATGTATCAAAAAGAAATTGAATTCTTTTGGCCACTCACAGAACAAATACCGTTAGATTTGGATTATAGTGTCTGTGTTAAACCGTCTATAGCCATTACAACCAATAATATTGGTACTAGGTTTCCTGTTACCGATGGTAATAACCTGACATGGACAACAACACTTACGGCTTCTGAGGTTACAACAGACACATTAACATTGACGGTTGACAAGACACCTAGTTATGTGAGAAAATGGCTTTATAAATTATTAAATATCAAATGGAAATTAAAATAATATATGGCGAAACAACCACGAAGTTATGCAAATGATGACAATTCAGAACAACCAGTACAACCCAAATCAAATACATTAAGAATTAAATTAGGTGATTTAAAATCATTTGACCCACTAAATTCTTTGATGTGTATAAACGTGGTGATTATTTTATTGGACTATTTGGTAGTCCAGGTGTAGGTAAAACATTTCTTACATTATATAAAGCACTTGAAGAAGTATTGGATCCAGGTATTTCTTTTAATAAGGTTGTGGTGGTTCGTTCAGCTGTACAAGTTAGGGACCAAGGTTTCGTGCCAGGTGACCTAGATGAAAAGATGAAAATCTATGAACAACCGTATAGAGAAATCTGTCAAACTTTATTTGATAAACCTGATGCTTGGGACCGATTGAAAGAACAAGGTAAATCTAGGTTCATTTCTACTACCGCTATTCGGTGTATTTCAATAGATGATGCTATTATCATTGTAGATGAATCACAATCAATGACATGGCATGAGTTATCATCTGTTATCACTCGAACAGGTCATAGGTCTAAAATTATATTTGTCGGTGATTTGAAACAGAATGATTTACTTAAAAATAAAAACGATGTATCTGGTTTAAAAGAATTCTTGCGAGTGGCTGAAACCATGAAAGAGTTTACTAAAATAGAATTTACATCTGAAGATATTGTTAGGTCATCATTGGTCAAATCTTGGATTGTAGCATGTGAGAAATTGGAAGTTTAATATGAATATCTTTTATCTTAGTCAAAACCCCGTTGAGTGTGCTCAAATGCACAATGATAAGCATTGCGTAAAGATGATACTTGAGTCAGCTCAACTATTATCTACTGCTCATCGTGTGCTTGATGGTGTTGAAACTGTAGGTCTATCTCAATCTGGCCGTAAAAAGAAAATATGGAAATTGGCTAATGATGAATTGGATACCAAATTATATTCAGCAACACATAACAATCATCCTTCAGCAATATGGGTTCGACAATCTAAAAATTATTATGTTTGGTTATTTAATTTGTTTTGTAGTTTGATTGTGGAATATAGACACCGTTATGAAAAAGTCCATAAATGTGCTTCAATGATTGACACATTGGCTAATATACCGGTCAATACACCAGACATTGAGTTTACTGAACCAACACCAGCGATGCCAGATGAATGTAAAGTACCAGGTAATTCGATAGCATCATATCGTAGTTACTATATAATGAACAAAGGCCATTTGGCATCTTGGAAAAAACGAAATACACCGGAGTGGTATACAACATGAAAATAATAGATAATGCTTTCTCATTAAGTGATAGGTTGACTTTATATGATTATATAATCAAACAAGACTTTTATTTGGGCTGGCCAGATACGAATAATATCGAAGACGGTGATAAAAAATATTTACATTCCAATTACACCGAAGAGCAGGTTAACAAATCTAAAATTTTAGAAATGATAAATGGGAATGAGGAAATAAAAAACACACTTGAGGGTAAACAGTGTGTAAAATGTATTGTTAATTTATCTATTCCCACTTATAGTTTTCGAGCACATACACATCCCGGAACAACCATAGTTTTATGTTATGTTAATTTAAATTGGAAAAATGATTGGTTTGGTGAAACCGTGTTTTATGATAATGAAGACAAAGAAATAATTAAATCAATATCTTATACACCAAATAGAGTTGTGATTTTTGATGGAGACACACCTCACGCTTTACGTCCACAATCTGCAGCTGCTCCAGATTATCGTTTCACTATGGCCTTATGGTATATCAACAAATAAAAGGTTAAAAGATGCCCAATTATGATATGAGAAATAAAGAAACAGGTGAGATTGTTGAACACACAATGTCATACACAAAGTTAGACCAATTCTTGGTGGATAATCCACACTTAGAGAGGTATCACTCAGCCGCTCATTTGCCGGTGATGTCTGATGGTGCTCGTATGTCGGTACCTGGTATTGGACAACCCGATGCTAGGTTTGAGCGTGAGATTATTGGCCGAATTAAAGAGAAGGTGCCAGGTAACACACTAGCACAAGGACATAAAACAAAGATGCCTAGAGAATGGTAACTTTCAATTATTGCCCACCTAAAGTTCTTGAGGAACTATCAGCTGAAACGACTCAATACGGTAGAAAGTATCTGCTACCTGATGGTTCTAAAGTGCCGTCTATCACCACCGTTCTTTCCTATTTTAAAAAGGATATCATACAAGAATGGCGCAATCGTGTTGGTGAAGTTGAAGCTAATCGTATCAGTAAGCAGGCCTCAAACCGAGGGACAAACGTCCACACTCTTTGTGAAAAGTATTTGAACAACGAGACCAATTATGCTCGTGGTGCGTTTCCAGACGCTTTGGAAATGTTCTCAACGATGAAAACTGAGTTAAATCGTATAAATAATATACACTATCAGGAATGTGGTCTTTATAGTACCGCATTGGGTGTTGCCGGACGTGTTGACTGTATTGGTGAATTTGATGGTGTTCTATCTGTCATCGATTTCAAAACTTCCCGTAAAATCAAAACATCTGATATGATTGAAGATTACTATATGCAAGAGTGTTTCTATGCTTTAGCGTATGAAGAATTAATCGGTGAACCAATACACCAATTGGTCACCATCATGGCAGTTGAAAACGAAAAACCGTTGGTCTTTATACAACCAACCGAGAAATGGATTACACCATTAGTTGATTGTGTAACCGAATATAAAAGGACCCATAAATGAAGAATTTAGTATTTCTGCTGTTGTTACCGTTGACAACACTTGCAACCCCATTGGATGACAAATGTCCACAATTTGCGCCTTATGGTGCACCGATAGGTAAAACAACCACAGAATATTTGTGTCGAACCAATTATGCAATCCAACACAATAACGAAACCAAGACTGCTTACTTTGTTTTAGAGCATGTAACTTTGGAGTCAATGACAGGTCCAGCTAAACGCAAAGATGACTTCAGGCCTGATGGTCAAGTACCTAAACAATTTCAAGCCACGCTAGCGGACTACGCAACAGAAGGTAAAACTTACGACCGTGGTCACATGTCACCCGCAGGTGATAATACACAGAATGAAAAGATTATGTCTGAATCATTCTTATTGTCTAATATGGTTCCACAAATCGCCAATAACAACCGCGGCATTTGGAAACAATTAGAAACTAAGGTAAGAACATACGTATCAACTACAAATGATTTGTATGTGGCTTCTGGTCCAATCTATGATGCTGGTTATAAAACTATAGGTCCTAACAAAGTTGGTGTACCAACCAGATTGTATAAGATTGTAATAGATTCTAAGAATAACAAAGCATCAGCATACATTTTCCCAAATACTGCATTACCTGTAGCAGATATGGAGAAATTCAAAGTAACCATTGCTGACGTGGAAAAAGCAACAGGTATCAATTTCAATCCAAAATTAACAAACAACTCATTAGAATCCGCAAAAACTTGGTAATTATGCTTGACAGAATTGGTATAATTATTATATAATAGCCGTATAGTAAAAAACAGCGTAAACTCTAAAGTAATACATGTTGGACGGCGGTTCGATTCCGCCCATCTCCACCAAAAGATATATTGAGGCATCTAGAAGCCATTGGTTGTGTACCGATTTTAAGTATGATATATCTTTTGATGGGGATGACCAGGTTTCGACAGCGTGGGATAGGATAAGAGCGCTCGACACAGAGAGTCGTAAAAAGTAAACAAAAAGTAAACGCAAACGATAGCGAATACGCATTGGCCGCTTAGGTAGCCTAGGGTTCGGTAGGTTCCTCGTAACAGAATACCTACCACTTGTTTAACAATTAGGAGTAAAAATGAAGTATTCAATTTTATTAGTAACACTACTTGCATCTTTAGGTGTTAATGCAGCCGAACAACCAACACAATACGCACACATTCAATACACATTTCGTGATACTGTAGGTGACAATAGTGCTGACCCAAATCGCCAAGGTATGAATTTTACTTTTGGTAAAACCGTGAAACCTGGTATCACTTTAGATGCTGGTAGTCAATTCCGTACAGAGAGATTGAATAATAATCAAGGTCAAAATACCAATCGATTAGAAGTGGGTGCCACAGGTACATATGGTGTATTAAATATTGTAGATTTATATACACGAGCTGCTATGGGTCAGAAATTTACACAAGATGAAGACCACGCATATTATAGTATTGAATCTGGCGCCAAAATGAATTTGACTCCTGTATGGACAATTAAAGCTGGTTATCGATATCGTGATAGTTTTGATAATTCCTATTCAGATAGGACGAATACAATTCGTTTAGGAACTGAATATGCTTTAGATAAAACATCAGCCCTCACTTTGGGTGTCGATAGAGCTTACGGAGATAGTGATTTCGTAGGTGTCAATGCCGGATATCAAATCAAGTTCTAAGGAACTAGGGAGACTTCGGTCTCCCACCCCTCCCCAATAAAACAAGGATTAAAAAATGAAAAACACATTAATACTGTGGGTGTCATTGTTTACGCTCGTGTTTTCAAACTTTTCATTTGCTGACAACCAAGTAATGTGTCTAGCAAAAAACATATATTATGAAGCTGGTGCGGAATCTTTTGATGGTAAATTGGCAGTTGCTCAAGTAACCATTAATCGTACCAAATATGATGGTTATCCAAGTAGTGTTTGCGGTGTAGTTAAACAGAAACGTAATGGGACTTGCCAGTTCTCATGGTTCTGTGATACACCCAAACCAATTAACAAGAAATCTAAAAACTGGCAAGATTCTCTACATGTGGCTAATTTATTCTTGACACACAAAATGTCTTATGATAAACTAAGTGATGATGTAATATTTTTTCATACAGTTTCTTCACCCTTTACGTGGGTTAACCGGTATCAAAAACACACCATCGTAGGTAATCATATATTTTATAAACCAAAGAAGAAGATTAAAGCATAATGCCGACCAAAGAAGAGATTAAGAATTTTTCATTATTGATAGAGAGTATGGCCAGAACATTACAATGCACACACATAGATGCTATCGTGGACCATTGTAAGCAAACTGGATTTGAGATTGAAGTGGCGTCAACCCTAATCTCTCCTAGACTTAAAGGTATAATTCGTGATGAAGCTCACAGTATGAACATGTTGAAGAAAGAAGGGGCTAGTTTGCCGATATGAGTGAGAATGGTGGATATGCAACCTTTGCTCTGTTCCACACATTACACTTACATTTTACACAGAAATCATATGATTACTTTAAATATCATGGAAAGTGTAATATAGGAAAAGACGCATTTTTAAATCGTAGAGATAAGTATGTATTCTATGCTTTGTCCCGTAAATATAACCTTAGCGAGGCTAAGGACTTATTTGTGAGTAATTTGTTTGAAAAACCGAAATGTTGGATTGGCGACATGAATACAATGGAAGCTGATGAAGTATATAAAAAATATCAAAAGAAAATACAGAGCTTGACATACGTGTTTTCTAATGATATAATTGACCTCTTTGATAAAGTAGAAAAGCCGAATGACATTATTATGGTTAAAGGTGGGCAAGAACCTATTTTATTAAAAGAACTATATTATGGGAACATAGCTGCGGAAACACTCATTATCCTGAATCGTTTCTTAAAGTTCACAGACATGTGGAATGAAAAGATACAAGATGATGTGGTGTATCCGGAGTTTATGTTCAAATTGAAGAAGTATGAACCATTTGTATCTTATGATATAGAAAAGTTCAAAACAATCCTTGTTGATAAAATTAAGGAGTATAAATAATGATGCAGTATAAATCAATTAACGTAGATAACAATGTAAAGGTAGATTAAAATGAGTAGTTTTGCAAATTTAAAACGTAATACAGGCAATATTGAGAAATTAACTAAAGCATTAGAACAAATGAATTCCACTTCAGGTGGCAGTGATTCAAATGATGATAACTTTTGGAAATGCGAGACAGACAAAGCTGGCAATGGTTACGCAGTAATCCGTTTCTTACCCGCTCCAGCAGTTGACGGTGACGATGGATTGCCATGGGCTAAAGTGTACACACACGGCTTTCAAGGCCCAGGTGGTTGGTACATCGAAAACTCCCTCACAACACTCAATGAAAAAGACCCAGTTTCAGAATACAATTCTGAATTATGGAACTCTGGCATTGAAGCAAACAAAGAAGTGGCACGTAAACAGAAACGCCGTTTAACGTACATTTCTAATGTATTGATTATTGAGGATCCTAAGCATCCAGAAAATAACGGTACTGTTAAGTTGTTTAAATACGGTAAGAAAATCTTTGATAAGATTACCGAAGCAATGAATCCGGCTTTTGAAGATGAGAAACCAATCAACCCATTCGATTTATGGTCTGGTGCAAGTTTCAAATTAAAAATTCGTAAAGTTGAGGGTTATCAAAACTACGATAAATCAGAATTTGAAGGCGCTTCAGCCTTATATGATGGTGACGATGACAAACTTGAGAAATTATGGCAATCTGAGCATTCTCTAAAAGAATTCTTGGCACCAAAACATTTCAAATCGTATGATGAATTGAAAGTTCGTTTACACCGTGTTCTTGCAACAAATCCTGTGTCGGCCACCGCCTCACAAGTTGCACCAACCGTTAAACAAACAACAATTGAATCCGTTAAAGTTTCACCTGTTGCAAGTACAGCAGTAGATATTGATAAACCTTGGGCAGATGACGATGACGAAAATATGATTATGGACCATTTTGCAGCATTAGCTGAAGAAGATTAAAACTAAGTAATTAGTTAATCAAAAAGAAACCCACCTTAATCGGTGGGTTTTTCGTTTTATACTGGTCTGACATTTTGAAATTGTAATCGTGTCAACACAGCCTCATCGTTTCTCACTCTACCACCACCTCCAGAACCGCCAGAGACCCCGCCATTATTCACAACGTTTGTGGTCTTATTAACTATCACAGGTGCTGATGATTTTGCGCTTGGACCTGCTAGGTTTTGATTCTCTTTAGTAGCGGCCGCGGCTCTTGGTCCTAATGAAGAAGGTGGAGTTTTTTGAGGCGTAGCTGTCGATTGAGTCGCTTGCATATGAGCCTCTTGTTTAACACTTTGTACAAACTTAGGGTCTTTCATGGCGTCAGCGCCATATTCATTGGATAACTTCTTATAAATTTGTTCTTCAGTTTGGGGGTTAACTGTATCTGGCACTTTAGTTGCTGTTTGTCCGACTGATTTAGGCGTAATACCTTTTTGTGTTTTCCATTCTTCAAATGTAGGACGTTTTTTGCCTTTATAATCTTTCAGTTCAACTTCTGTTTTATATTGTTGATATGGGTCAGTTTTCTTAAATTGTTGATACTTTTCAAACTCAGCCATTTCAGCCGTGCGTTGTTTAGTTACATCTTGACCTGTAAATTTATTTACAATTCAAAGTTTGGGCTTTAAATAAGCGGTTTTCATAGATTATGATTTTGCAAAAGCAATTAAAGGCAGCAAATCTTGTTGGTCGGCCTTTTTTACTGCTTTTATATATTCTGCCCTTACGTCTGTTGCTTTCACTAAATTGGTACTTCCCCAAGAGAAGAACTTTTCATTGTATAATTTTTCCATTATCAAGTCTGCCATCAATCTGGAATGCCTTCCGTTACCATTAGCAAAACAATGGATGCTTACTAAACGATGTTTAAAGCGAATTGCGATTTCCTGCGAATTATAGGTTTTGTTTTGTGTCCAATAAATAGCATCATCTAATAATTGCTTCAATTCAACACCAATTAAATAACTCTTAATACCTATGTTTTTTTCAGAGGTTCTAAATGTTCCTGCCCATTTCCAAACGTCTCCATACATTCTTTTGTGCAAATCTTTGATGAACTTTTCTGAAAACAGTTGCTCTGCTTTTAGTTTTTTACCAAAAGTCCATTGAATCGCCTTTTCTATATTGAGTTGCTCAAATTCGTCTAATTCTTCCCTTGTTGTGATGGATGATATTTTTAATCCTTCTTGTTCATCCTCACTCAAAGGCGTTTGCCCTTCTATGTAATTAATATTTAGTCCCATAAATATTTTGGCATTTCATGTTTGATTTCTGCTGTTTTTTGTGCAATGGCTTTTTCAATTCTTGATTCCGAATTTTGTTGGTCTTCCAATGTCATTGTATTGTTTGTTCTCATCACTATTTCAGTAGCTAACGCTGCGGCACGTTTTTCTATCATTTGTTCTAACGATTCGTGTTTGGAAACAAAACCATATACCAATTGCATATCCATTGCATTAGCAACGTCTCGCAAGGTATTCAATGATATAGTTCCAGCTATTTCTCTGTTTTCCAATTGCCTTATATTTTGCGCGGAAAAATTCATTCTACTCCCTAATTGACGTAATGACATTTTCAATGCAGTACGCACTGTTTTAACCCATCCTTTTGTTGGAATTTTATTTTCTTTAAGTGATTCAAATTCTTTTAACTTTTTATCTACTTGTTCTATTATCAATAGTTGTTTTGTATTTTTCATAAACCTTTAGATTTAAAATCGAATTACAAATGTAAACCTTTAGATTTAAATAAAAAAATTATTTTAAACTTTTAGATTTAAAAATTTTAATAGATTAAAAAAAACTAATTCTTTGTTTAGTATAAGCTTTTTAGGAAAGTATCCTAAAATTTAATCAAATGAAATTTTACACAATACGCTTTCAATAATTTCTAATTCTTTATAAAAACGGTTAGACATTTCTCTTGTTAGGTGTACTTTAAAAATCCTTAATCGGCTTTAAACAAGCTAATTAAGGATTTTTTTAATTTCCAATACAATTTTTGAAACTAGATTAATCAGGCAAACGAAATGTAGAATAGATTTTAAATCTATTTTTCTGATTAGTGTCACAATTCACATCATGACAAAGGTGTTGAATACGTATACTTTGATTTAGGTTTTATTTAAACCAGTTTAGTTTAAATTTTTGTGTTGGTTTGATAAGTAATCTTTAGGGGAATAGTTAGTCTGCTTTTTAAAATAGATAAAAAAAGAATTATAGGACTTAAACCCTACTTTGTATGCCAATGCATCAAATGTTTTTGACGCTAAAAAATTATTGCTTATTAGATGTAACGAATCATTAATTTTGCAGTAATTTTTGTACTCAACGAACGACAACTTACAGTGGTATTTAAAAATATACGCTAAATGACTTGAAGGGATATTTAAACTATTAGATAAATCATTAATTGAATAATTTGAATCTCTAAAAGGAGTTTCTTTTGCAACAAAATTGTCAATTGCAATTATATATGAATTTGTTTTATTTGCTATTTTAGTTTGTAATTTAAACTCTTGCTTGTTTGATATATTTAGAATGGTTGGTTCCCAGATAAAATCATTTATTTTAATTTCATTATTTAAACCAGCTATTTGTTTAATTAATTTTGGATATCCAAAAAGAATTTCGGGACTCATTAGAATTTTCAAAAAAACAAAAAGTATTTGCGTCAAATATTCCAGTAACTAATGGTATTGAATTACTACATTCTACTTTTATTATTCCTGCCCAGTTTTATATCTACAGAAGAAGTTTTTTAGAAAAAAATAATCTTGACGTTTTTTGGACTTTGACAGGAGAGAAACTTTCTTATAAATCAAATGATTATGATAACAATTATTGGAAATATTTAAGTGGCATATATTATTTAGCAGGAGATGAAGTAAAGGGTAAGATTTGTTCTTTTAATAGAGATTAAATATAAAATTTATGGAAATTAAATTTTTTCAGGCAGAATGTGGAGATGCAGCAAGCATAAGATTTCTTGGTAACGATAATAAATATCATAATATATTTATTGACGCAGGTTATGAAAGAACTTTTCGTCATGCGTTAGAGACCGAAATTCA
>ERZ1034365.826-NODE-826-length-16525-cov-3.881749_pt1 | contig 16525 bp, 14 predicted proteins | sample MGYA00520615_ERZ1034365 | MGnify/ENA primary metagenome ERZ1034365 (study PRJEB33736, sample SAMEA104284505) | Azolla filiculoides | biome: Urban; feature: Water surface; material: Ditch water | place: Netherlands | collected 2015-10-28 | depth 0-0.1 m ... | reverse complement strand
GTGTCGCGGCTGGCGCCGCCCGCGCACCGTGGTGCCGCCCTCGGCGTCTACAACACGCTGCAGTCGCTGGGCTTCTTCGTCGGCGGCGCCGGCGGCGGCTGGCTGGTCAAGACCCAGGGCGGCCTGGGAGTGTTTGCCGCTTGCGCCGCGCTCAGCGCGCTCTGGTTGCTGATCGCCTGGCCGATGCAGGCGCCGGCCGTGGCCGGGCCGGTGCGGCACTGAGCGACTGCTGTTTCGGCAGGCCCCGTGGTCATGAAAAGTTGTCAGGCCAGCTTTTCCAGTGCCAGGGCCAGCCCCGGCAACCCGACGATAGCCAGCGCCAGCACCGCCAGGGCAGAACCGTCTAGACGGGCGCCTTGGCCAGTGGGCAGGGCGTCGACATGCTGCACACCGTAGTCGGCCGAAAAGGAGGTAAAGGCATCGATGCTGGCGGAGCCGTGGCCGCTGTGGGTCGGTTGGCGCTGATATTCGGTCGAGTAGGAGGTGAAGGTGTCCATTTTAGTATCCAGGAATCTTATGATTTGTATACAGAATGGTCGGATGTTAGCGTAAACCCTGATGTCAGAGAAATTTATTTTCTGAATGGGTATGATCATGTTTGGGAATGGATGGGCGATCCAGGTGCGCTGAATTCCACCAGTCAGCACCGAACTGGCCTTGCAGCCACTCGATGAAGCGCGTGACCTTGGCGGGCACCAGGCGCGGCGAGGGGTAGACCGCGTGGATTTCCTGCTGTGGCAGCTGCCAGGCATCGAGCAGTGGCGACAGCTTGCCCTCGGCGAGTGCGGCCTGCGCGACATAGCGGGGTAGCGCCGCGATGCCAAGCCCTTCCAGCGCTGCCTGCAGCAAGGTCGACAGGCTGTTCGAGCGTAGCGGTCCGCGTACCGCGACCGATTTCGAGGCCCCTTCGCCGCCGCTGAAGTGCCAGCGCGCATCGCCTTGCACGGTGCTGTAGATCAGTGCGCTGTGTGCCGATAGTTCATCCGGGCTGGTGGGAGTGCTGTGCTCGTGCAGGTAACGCGGCGCGGCCACCACTGTCCAGGGATTGAGTCCGAGATGGCGCGAGCCCAGCGTCGAGTCCGCCAGCCGACCCATGCGGATCGCCACGTCAATGCCTTGCTCGACCAGGTTGACGTAGCGGTCGTCAAAGCTCAGGTCGATCTGCAGGCCGGGATTGAGCCGCATGAACTGCATCACCAGGGGCGCCAGCACGCGGCGGCCGAACGCGACCGAACTGCTGATGCGCAGGGAGCCCTGGACCTGGGTCTGCAGCAAGGCGGCGACCGAGGCGGCTTCCTCGGCGTGGTGCGTGATCAGCTTGCATTTCTCGTAATAGAGCCAGCCGATCTCGGTCGGTGTGACGCCATGTGTCGAGCGGTACAGCAAGCGGGCACCCAGCTGGGTTTCCATGCGCCTGACCTGCTTGGTCGCGGCGGGCTGACCGATGCCGATCTCGGCCGCAGCCTTGCTGAAGGATCCGAGATCCACGACGCGCAGGAATAACCGCAGGGTCTGAATGCTTTCCATGATGAGAGGATCAAGTGCGGTGATGGTGTTGTGTATTCCACCATGGAATAAACGAAATGCGCCAGAGCGGTCTTCTGCGGGCGTCGTGCTAGGGCCAACATGGGACCCATGACAAGCCAACCCACCGATCAGAGGAGAATGACATGTCCCAAATGAAAGCCGCCATGGCCGCCGTGCTGGTGATGGAAAAGGAAGGCGTGACCCAAGCCTTCGGCGTTCCTGGCGCCGCCATCAATCCCCTTTATGCCCAGTTGCGCGCACGCGGCACGATCTCGCATGTGCTGGCACGCCATGTCGAGGGAGCCTCGCACATGGCAGAGGGTTATACCCGGGCCAGGGCCGGCAATATCGGGGTCTGCATCGGCACCTCGGGGCCGGGAGGCACCGACATGATCACCGGCCTCTATTCCGCCCAGGCCGACTCGATCCCGATCCTGTGCATCACCGGTCAGGCGCCCAAGGCCCGCCTGCACAAGGAGGATTTCCAGGCGGTCGACATCGCGACCATTGCCCGGTCCTTGACCAAGTGGGCGACCACGGTGCTGGAGCCAGCGCAGGTGCCGCGCGCCTTCCAGCAGGCCTTCCACCTGATGCGCTCGGGTCGGCCGGGGCCCGTGCTGCTCGACCTGCCGTTCGACGTCATGCAGGCCGAGATCGAGTTCGACATCGAGACCTACGAGCCCTTGCCGGTCTACCAGCCCGCCGCCAGCCGCAAGCAGATCGAGAAGGCACTCGACATGCTGCAGGCCGCCGAGCGGCCGCTGATCGTCGCCGGCGGAGGCATCATCAATGCCGATGCGGCCGGCCTGCTGGTCGAGTTCGCCGAGCTCACCGGCATTCCCGTGATCCCGACCCTGATGGGCTGGGGCAGCCTCCCCGACGACCACCCGCTGATGGCCGGCATGGTCGGCCTGCAGACCAGCCACCGCTACGGCAATGCCAACCTGCTGGCCAGCGATTTCGTGCTCGGCATCGGCAACCGCTGGGCCAACCGTCACACCGGCAGTCCCGAGGTCTATTGCAAGGGACGCCAGTTCATCCATGTCGACATCGAACCGACCCAGATCGGCCGCATCTTCACGCCCGACCTCGGCATCGTCTCCGATGCCGGCGCCGCGCTCAGGTTGTTCGTCGAGGTGGCGCGCGAGCGTCATGCCGCCGGCCGGCTGCCCGATCGCCAGGCCTGGGCCGACCAGTGCCAGGCCCGCAAGGCCTCGGTCGAGTACCTGCGCAAGACCCATTTCGACACGGTGCCGATGAAGCCGCAGCGCGTCTATCAGTGCATGAACAATGCCTTCGGCAAGGACGTCACCTACGTCAGCACGATCGGCCTCAGCCAGATCGCCGGTGCCCAGTTCCTTCATGTCTACGCTCCGCGCCAGTGGATCAACTGCGGCCAGGCCGGCCCACTGGGCTGGACCGTGCCGGCCGCGCTGGGCGTCTGCGTGGCCGATCCGCAGCGCAAGGTGGTCGCGCTGTCGGGCGACTACGATTTCCAGTTCATGATCGAGGAGCTGGCGGTCGGTGCCCAGTTCAAGCTGCCCTACATCCATGTACTGCTCAACAACAGCTATCTGGGACTGATCCGTCAGAGCCAGCGCGGTTTCGACATGGACTACTGTGTCCAGCTGGGTTTCGAGAACATCAATTCCCCGGCTGGCGAGGCCGCCGCGCAGGGCTATGGGGTCGACCATGTGAAGGTGGTCGAGGGCCTGGGTTGCAAGGCGATCCGCGTCCAGCGCCAGCAGGAGCTCGCTCCCGCCATCCGTCAGGCCGAGGCCTGGATGGCCGAGTTCCGGGTGCCGGTGGTGATCGAGGTCATCCTGGAGCGGGTGACCAATATCGCGATGGGAACCGAGATCGACAATGTGGTGGAATTCGAGCCGTTGGCCAGTACGCCCGCAGACGTGCCGACCGCCGTCGCGCTGCTCGACTGAACCGGCAACAGGAGAACGATAGTGCCGAAATTCGCAGCCAATCTCACGATGCTCTTCACCGAGCTGCCTTTTCTCGACCGTTTCGAGGCCGCTGCGCGCGCCGGCTTCAAGGCGGTGGAATTCCTCTTTCCCTATGCCTACGATCCGCATGAGCTGCGGCGCCGGCTCGATGCCAATGGCCTGCAGCTGGTGCTGCACAACCTGCCGTCCGGCGACTGGGACGCCGGCGAGCGCGGCATCGCCTGCCACCCGGACCGCACCGAGGAGTTCCGCGCCGGCGTGGCACGCGGCATCGAGTATGCCCGCGTGCTCGGCGTGAAGCAGCTCAACTGCCTGGCTGGCAAGGCGCCGGCCGGGGTGTCCGAGGCCTTGTTGCGCCAGACCCTGGTCGACAACCTGCGCCACGCGAGCGCCCAGTTGAGGCCGGCCGGCCTCCAACTGCTGGTCGAACCGATCAATACCTTCGATATCCCGGGCTTCTATGTCAACCGCACGCAGCAGGCGATCGAGATCCTCGACGAGGTCGGCGCCGACAATGCCTTCGTGCAGTATGACATCTACCATGCGCAGCGCATGGAGGGCGAGCTGGCTGCAACGATGCAGCAACATCTGGGCCGGATCGGGCACATGCAGCTCGCCGACAACCCGGGCCGTCACGAGCCGGGCACGGGCGAGATCAACTACGCCTTCCTGTTCGCGCATCTCGACCGCATCGGCTACGACGGCTGGATCGGCTGCGAGTACAAGCCCGCGACCACGACCGAAGCGGGCCTGGGCTGGATCCAGCCGCTCGCCGGCTGAATCCGACGCCATCCCCCCTCAATGGAGACAGACACAATGAGCACCCATTCCCTCAAGATCGGCTTCATCGGACTCGGCATCATGGGCGCGCCCATGGCGGGCCACCTGCTCAAGGCCGGCCATCAGCTCTTCGTCCACACCCGCGGCCAGATGCCGCCCGAGATCGCCGAAAGCCGCGCGACGCAATGCCTGAACGCGCGCGATGTGGCCGAGCGTGCCGACATCATCATGACCATGGTGCCTGATACCCCTGACGTCGAGGGCGTGCTGTTCGGCGCCCATGGCGTGGCCGAGGGCCTGCAGGCCAGCCCTCGCAGCGCTGACGGGCAACGCGGCAAGGTGGTGGTCGACATGTCCTCGATCTCGCCGATCGAAACCAAGGCCTTCGCGCAGCGCATCGAGGCGCTCGGCTGCGACTACCTCGACGCGCCGGTCTCGGGTGGTGATGTCGGCGCGCGCAATGCGACGCTGTCGATCATGGTCGGCGGCAAGGCCGAGGTGTTCGAGCGCGTCAGGCCGGTGTTCGAGTGCATGGGCAAGAACATCACGCTGGTGGGCGACAGCGGCGCCGGCCAGACCTGCAAGGTCGCGAACCAGATCGTCGTGGCGCTGACGATCAACGCGGTCGCCGAGGGCCTGCTGTTCGCCGCGCGCGCCGGTGCCGATCCGGCCAAGGTGCGCCAGGCGCTGCTGGGCGGACTGGCCAGCTCGCGCATCCTGGAGGTGCATGGCGAGCGCATGATCAAGCGCACCGTAGCGCCGGGTTTCCGCATCGCGCTGCACCAGAAGGACCTCAACCTGGCGCTGGGGGCGGCGAAGTCGCTTGGGCTGGCGCTGCCGGGCACGGCGCAAGCGCAGCAGCTGTTCAGCGCCTGCGTCGCGCATGGCGGCGCGGCCTGGGACCATTCCGGTCTGGTGCGCGCGCTCGAGCAGCTGTCCAATTTCGAGATCGGCCAGCCGGCCTGAGCCTCGCGGCAGACAACCGAGTCGAAGAGGAGAGAGATGAGCCACCCCCCCCATTCCGAGCCGTCGCAGACCTTGCTGCGCCGCATGTTCGATACCGCCATCGCCTCGGCGCAGCCCGCGCTGTGCGTGCCGTCGCACCTGCCCAGCCGCAGCGAGCTCGGCGCCGGGCGTCTGATCGTGATCGGCGCCGGCAAGGCTTCGGCCGCGATGGCGCGCGCGGTCGAGGAGCACTGGGACGGGCCCTTGTCCGGCCTGGTGGTGACGCGCTACGGCTACGGCGTGCCGTGCGAGCACATCGAGATCGTCGAGGCTGCGCACCCGGTGCCCGACGCGGCCGGGCTGCACGCGGCCGAGCGCCTGCTGCAGAGGGTGCAGGGCCTGGGTCCGGACGACATCGTGCTGTGCCTGATCTCGGGTGGCGGCTCGGCGCTGCTGCCGCTGCCCTTGCCCGGCCTGACGCTGGCGCACAAGCAGGACCTGAGCCGCGCGCTGCTGGCCAGCGGCGCGACCATCAGCGAGATCAACTGCGTGCGCCGCCATCTCTCGGCGATCAAGGGCGGTCGCCTGGCCGCGGCCTGCCATCCGGCGCGCGTGATCACGCTGCTGTTGTCGGACGTGCCGGGCGATGACCCGGTGGACATCGCCTCCGGCCCGACCGTGGCCGACCCGACGAGTTGCACCGACGCGCTGGTCATCGTGCGCCGCTACGGCATCGACTTGCCCGAGCCGGTGCGTGCAGCGCTCGAGAGCGGGCGCGGCGAGTCGGTCAAGCCGGGCGACGCGCGCCTGGTGCGTGCCGAAACGCGCATGGTCGCGACACCGCAGCTGGCGCTGGAGGCCGCCGCCGCGGTGGCGCGCGAGGCCGGCTACGCCGCGCATATCCTGGGTGACGCGATCGAGGGCGAGGCCAGCGACGTCGGCAAGGTGCTGGCGGGCATCGCGCGCCAGGTGGCCGGGCGCGGCCAGCCCTTCACGCCGCCTTGCGTGCTGCTGTCCGGTGGCGAGACCACGGTGACCGTGACCGGGCAGGGCCGGGGCGGGCGCAACGTCGAATGCCTGCTGTCAGCGGCGATCGCGCTCGGCGGCCAGCCGCGCGTGCATGCGCTGATGGGCGACACGGACGGGGTCGACGGCCAGGAGGAGATCGCTGGCGCCTGCATCGGTCCCGACCTGCTCGCGCGTGCCTGGCAGCTCGGCCTCAAGCCGCTCGAGCGCCTGGCCGACAACGACGGCCACGGTTTCTTCGAGGCCCTGGGGGCCTCGGTCGTGACCGGCCCCACCCTCACCAACGTCAATGATTTCCGCGCCCTGCTGATCGAGGCCGCGGACCAATGAGCCGCACCAGCGAGGCCGCCAGCGGGCCGCCTGAATAGCCGAGATTGAGGCTCCAGTTGCCGCCGTTGCTCGATTCCTTGGCGGCCATGGCGGCGCCCAGGCGCCAGCCACCCCAGTTCGGCCTGTGGTGTTTCATGCTGTCTGGAGTGGCTGGCTGCGGGATGGCTCAGTGCGCCTCGGCCGTCTTGGCGGCGTTGATCGCGGCAAGCTCGTCGGCCTTGCCGCCGTTGAAGAACAGGTTCAGCAGCACCGCGCTGATCGACGCCAGCAGGATGCCGGACTCGATCAGCGGGTGGATGCCGTGCGGCATCCACTGCAGGTACTTGGGAGCCACCAGCGGGATCATCCCGAAGCCGATCGAGATCGCGACGATGAACAGGTTGTTGCGGCTGCTCTTGTAGTCCACGCTCGCCAGGATGCGGATGCCGGTGGCGGCGACCATGCCGAACATCACCAGTCCGGCGCCGCCCAGCACGAAGGTCGGCAGCGATTCGACCAGTGCGGCCATCTTGGGCAGCATGCCCAGCAGGATCATGATCATGCCGGCGGCCACGCAGACATAACGGCTCTTGACGCCTGTCACGCCCACCAGGCCGACGTTCTGCGAGAAGCTGGTGTAGGGGAAGGTGTTGAAGATGCCTCCGATCACCGTGCCCAGGCCGTCGACGCGCAGGCCGGCCGCCAGTTCGGTGCGTCCGATCTTCTTGTCGGTGATGTCGGACAGGGCCAGGAACATGCCGGTCGACTCGATCATCACGACGATCATCACCAGCGTCATGGTGGCGATCAGGATCGGATCGAAAGTCGGGGCGGCGATCTCGAACGGCAGCACGAAGTCGAACCACCTGGCCTTCTCGACCTTCTCGAAAGTCATCAGGCCCATGGTCGTGGCGGCGATGGCCGCGACCACGATGCCTAGCAGCACCGAGATGTTGGCGACGAAGCCGCGCCCGAACTTGGCAATCAGCAGGATGGAGACCAGACCCAGCGCCGCGATGCCGATATGTGGCAATTGCGCGTAGTTGGGATTGGGAACCGAGGGCGACAGCGACAGGCCGGCCGGCAGCTGTGGCACGGCGCCGGAGCCGGACAGTGCCTTGACCTCGTTGAGCCATTGGGCATGTGCCGGATCGACGATGGCTGGCGCGGTCGGGCCCACCGGCACGCCGAAGATCCAGTTGATTCCCACCCGCATCAGGCTGATGCCGATCACCGCGATGATGGTGCCCGTCACGACCGGCGGGAAGAAGCGCAGCAGCCGGCTGATCACTGGCGCCAGCAGCATGGTCACCATCCCCGCGCCGATGATGGCGCCGAAGATGCGGCCCGCCCCTTCGACGCCGGGCATGGAGCCGGCCATCGCCACCATCGGGCCGACGGCGGCAAAGGTCACGCCCATCATCACCGGCATCCGGATGCCGAACTGGCGCGTGAAGCCGAGGGCCTGGATCAGCGTCACCAGACCACAGCAGAATAGGTCGGCCTGGATCAGCATCACGATCTGTTCGGGGCTCAGCTTGAGTGCTCGGCCGATGATCAGCGGCACTGCCACGGCACCGGCATACATCACGAGCACATGTTGCAGGCCGAGTGTGGCGAGGCGGCCGGCGGGCAACACCTCGTCTACCGGATGGACTGGATTCGGTTTCATCTTTGTCTCCTTGCGTCAACTCTGTCTGGAAGGGATGCGCTTCGAGGGAATGCGCCTCTGCTCGAGGCGTCTGTCATGGCCGCTGCGTCGAGGCGGCGGCCGGGGTCAGGTGACAGCAGACTGGCGTTCCTGTCTACCCGATTCAGTGCAGCGGGGCTCCGGCTTCGAACCAGCGCTTGATCAGGGCTCGTTCGTCATCGGTGATGCCGGTGGCGTTGTTCTGCGGCATCAGCTTGAGCACGACGGCCTGTTGATAGACCGAGAGCGCGTGCTTGCCGATCAGTTCGGGTTCGTGCAGCGCCACGCCCTTGTTCTGCACCTGCGCGTTGTGGCACAGGGTGCAGCGTTGCTCGATCACGGCCCGGACTTCGCCGAAGCCGACAGGCTGCCGGGACGCGGCGGGCGCTGTCGGGCTCTGCGGCGCCAGCGCCCAGGCCAGGCCCAGCAGCACCGCGATGCCGGCCAGCGCGTGCTCCCAGGGGGTGCGGCGGCCCAGCACATGGGCGCGGTGACGGGCGACGAAGCTGTGGCGGATCAGCGCGCCGGCCAGCATCAGCAGCACCAGCACCAGCCAGTTGTAACGAGTCTGGTAAAGCCAGCCGTAGTGGTTCGAGATCATGGCGATCAGCACCGGCAGCGTGAAATAGGTGTTGTGCACGCTGCGCTGCTTGCCGCGCTTGCCGTGGATGGGGTCGACCGGCTCGCCCGCCCGCATCTGCGCCACCACCTTGCGCTGTCCCGGGATGATCCAGAAGAACACATTGGCGCTCATGGCGGTCGCGATCATCGCGCCCACCAGCAGGAAGGCCGCACGTCCGGCGAACAGCTGGCAGGCCAGCCAGGACGCGAACACGATGAAGCCGAATACCAGTCCACCGACGATCAGGTCGCCATTCCTTTTCTGGCCCAGCGTGCGGCAGATGCCGTCATAGATCAGCCAGAACGCGGCCAGGAATCCGAGCGAGGTGGCAATTGCCACTGCCGGTGACCAGTCGAACACGCTCTTGTCGACCAGGAAGCTGCCGGCGTTGAACAGGTAGAGGAAGGTGAACAGCGCGAAGCCGGTCAGCCAGGTCGAGTAGCTTTCCCAGTAGGACCAGTGCAGGTTCTGCGGCAGCGGCAGCCACTTGGGTGCCACCAGGTACTTGTTCGAATGGTAGAAGCCGCCACCGTGCACCGCCCACATCTCGCCATCGACGCCCTTGGCCTTGAGATCGGCGTGCTCGGGCGGTGACAGGCTGTTGTCGAGCATGACGAAGTAGAACGAGGCGCCGATCCAGGCGACCGCGGTGATGACATGGGCCCAGCGCAGCAGCAGGTTGGCCCAGTCGAGCAGATATGCGTCCATGGCAATTCCACGAGGTGGTGCAGAGGCCGCTAGCACTCTGCAAGCACCTCACCACGGCGGGCTCTGTGAGGAGGGGAGGTCGCAATCGTGAGGCCAGTCTGGTGGGACGGTGTCACGAGCTCCGCGGCGACATGAAATTATTGTATACACATTGCAGGCACCAAGAACCTAGGGGTTTCCCGGTTCTGGCCCATTTCGGTTCACGATCCGCGATAGGTCGAATACGCCCAGGGGCTGACCAGCAGCGGCACATGGTAGTGGCCGCCAGCATCGGAAATGCCGAAGTCGATCGGCACGCTCTCGATGAAGGCCGGCACCGGCAGCGTCACGCCGCGCGCGCGGAAGTAGGGCGCGACGTCGAACAACAGGCGGAATCGTCCGACCGCCATGGTCGTGGCGTCGAGCAGCGGGCCGCCGTCGTTGCGGCCGTCGCTGTTGAGCTGTATCTGCCTGATCGTCACATAGCGATCGCCCTCGAGGCGCTGCAGCGTGACCTGCATGCCGGCGGCCGGGCAGCCGTTCATCGTATCGAGCACATGCGTGCTGAGGTGTCCCATGAGTACTCCTTCTGGCTGGGGGAAAGCAGAGCCTGTCGCACCTGATCCTTTGACATTGGGTCGACAGTCGACTTTTTTCTAAAAAATTGTATACACTCTAGCACAGCAAGTCACACAAAGTTATCCTTCTCATGTCACGCAAGAAGCAAGTCGCCTCCATTCCGGTGGGTGTCAGTCCGGCACGGCAAGCAAGTCCAGGTCCTGCTGCAGCCGAGCAGACCTTGACTGGTGTCACGCAGCGCATCGTCGTGGCGATCACCGACGCGATCGTCGAGCGTCGCCTGATGCCGGGCACCAAGCTGGCCGAGCAGAAGATCGCCGACATCTTCGAGGTCTCGCGCACCATCGTGCGCCAGGCGCTCAACCAGCTCTCGCGCGACCACCTCGTCAAGCTCGAGCCCGCGCGCGGAGCCTTTGTCGCCACGCCGAGCATCGAGGAAGCACGCCAGGTGTTCCAGGTCCGATCCATGCTCGAGGGTGCGATGGTGCGCCAGCTCTGCGCCGGCATCACCGACGCCCAGATCAAGGCGCTGCGCCTTCACCTGCAGCAGGAGCGCGAGGCGATTTCGCGCAGTGACGTTCCGGGCCGAACCCGCCTGCTGGCCGACTTCCATGTGGTGCTGGCCCGCATGCTGGGCAACGAGGTGCTGGCCGAGCTGCTGGTCGACCTGCTCGGCCGCAGTTCGCTGATCTCGCTCATGTACCAGAGCTCGCACTCGGCCCGCCACTCGCAGGACGAGCACGAGCGCATCGTCGATGCGCTCGAGAAGCGCGATGCGCGCGCCGCCATGCGGCTGATCGAGCAGCACATCTCCAGCGTCGAGCGCAACCTGCAGCTCGATCCCAAGAGTCCCGACCTGGCCGCGGTGCTGCGGCCCCAGTCCTGAACCAGCCGCTCGCTGGCCCATCTCTTCAGTCCCTCCATCTGCCGTCATGAACCGACTCGAATCCACACCATCCCGCTACCCGCGCGATCTGGCCGGCTACGGCCGCAATCCACCGCACGCCGGCTGGCCCGGTCGTGCGCGTGTCGCGCTCCAGTTCGTCCTCAACTACGAGGAGGGCGGCGAGAATTCCGTGCTGCACGGCGATGCCGGCAGCGAGCAGTTCCTGTCCGAGCTGTTCAACCCGGCCGCCTACCCGGCGCGCCACCTGAGCATGGAGGGCATCTACGAGTACGGCTCGCGCGTCGGGGTCTGGCGCCTGCTGCGCGAGTTTGAGCAGCGCGGCCTGCCGCTGACCGTGTTCGGCGTCGGCATGGCGCTCGAGCGCTGCCCCGAGGTCACGGCCGCCTTCGTCGAGCTCGGCCACGAGATCGCCTGCCACGGCTGGCGCTGGATCCACTACCAGAACGTCGACGAGGCCACCGAGCGCGAGCATCTGCAACGCGGGCTGGCCAGCATCGAGCGCCTGACCGGCCAGCGCCTGGACCAGTCCGGCACGGTGCATGGCGCCGGCTGGTATACCGGGCGCGACAGCCCGCACACGCGCCGCCTGGTGGCCGACCACGGCGGCATCGAATACGACAGCGACTACTACGGCGACGACCTGCCGTTCTGGCTGCAGGTCAGGAAGACCGATGGCGCGCTGGCGCCGCACCTGGTCGTCCCCTACACGCTCGACTGCAACGACATGCGCTTCGCTCTGCCGCAGGGCTTCAGCCATGGCGATCCCTTCTTCCAGTACCTCAAGGATGCCTTCGACGTCCACTATGCCGAGGGAGAGGAGCGCCCGGCCATGATGAGCATCGGCATGCACTGCCGCCTGCTGGGCCGCCCGGGCCGCCTGCGCGCGCTGCAGCGCTTCCTCGACTACGTCGCTCGGCACGATCGAGTCTGGGTGACGCGCCGCATCGACATCGCCCGCCACTGGAGGGCGACTCATCCCTTCGATCCTGCCACCGCATTCCTGTGGGAGTAAGCCTCATGCCCCTGACCTTGCAACAGATCAACGCCGCCAGCGTTGCCGAGTTCACCGCCTTCCTCGATGGCACCTATGAGCACAGTCCCTGGATCGCCGAGCGTGCTGCCGCCAGCCGTCCCTTGGCCAGCCTGGCCGCGCTCAAGCGCGCGCTGGTCGAGGTGGTGCGCGAGTCGGGTCTCGAGGCCCAGCTCGGCCTGATCCGGGCCCACCCCGAGCTCGCTGGCAAGGCCATGGTCGCCAGGACGCTGACCGCCGAGTCGACCCAGGAACAGGGCAAGGCCGGCCTGACCGACTGCACGCCCGAGGAATTCGCTCGGATCCAGCAGCTCAACGCCGACTACAACGCCCGCTTCGGCTTTCCTTTCATCCTGGCCGTGCGCGGTCCGCGCGGCCAGGGCCTGGACAAGGCGCAGATCATCGCGACCTTCGCGCGCCGGCTGCAGAATCATCCGGATTTCGAGCGCGCCGAGGCCTTGCGCAACATCCACCGCATCGCCGAGATCCGCCTCAACGACAAGTTCGGCGTCGAGCCCGGGCTCGGCAACCGGGTCTGGGACTGGTGCGAGCAGCTGGCCCAGCACAGCGAGCAGGACGGCGCGCTGACCGTGACCTATCTGAGCGATGCCCATCGTGCCTGCGCCCAGCGCATCCTGCACTGGATGAAGGCCGATTGCGGTTTCGACGAGGTCGAGATCGACGCGGTCGGCAACGTGGTCGGCATCTACCATGGCCAGGATCGTGCAGCCCCACGCCTGCTGACCGGCAGCCACTACGACACCGTGCGCAACGGCGGCAAATACGATGGCCGCCTCGGCATCTTCGTGCCGATGGCCTGCGTGCGCGAGCTGCACGCCCAAGGCCGGCGCCTGTCCTGCGGCATCGAGGTGGTGGCCTTCGCCGAGGAGGAGGGCCAGCGCTATGCGGCGACCTTCCTGGGCTCGGGCGCGCTGACCGGCCAGTTCGATCCGGCCTGGCTGGATCAGATCGATGCCCAGGGCATCACGATGCGCGACGCGATGACGCATGCCGGGCTGTGCATTGCCGACATTCCCAGGCTCAGGCGCGAACCAGCCGCCTACCTGGGCTTCGTCGAGGTGCATATCGAGCAGGGGCCGGTGCTCAGCGAGCTCGACCTGCCGCTGGGCATCGTGAGTTCGATCAACGGCAGCCGGCGCTACATCGGCGAGATCATTGGCCAGGCCAGCCACGCTGGCACCACGCCGATGGGCCTGCGCCGCGATGCCGCCGCCGCCGTCGCCGAACTGGTGCTGTTCCTGGAGCGGCGTGCCGCCTCGGAGCCCGACCTGGTCGGCACGGTGGGCGTGCTGGAGGTTCCGAACGGTTCGGTCAACGTGGTGCCGGGTCGCTGCCGCTTCAGCCTCGACATCCGTGCCACCACCGACGCGGTGCGCGACGCCTGTGCCGCCGACACCCTGGCCGAGCTGCAGCGCCTGTGCGAGCGCCGCGGCCTGGGCTACCGCATCGAGGAGACCATGCGTGCGGCGGCAGCGCCCTCGGCGCAGGCCTGGCAACGGAGCTGGGAGCAGGCAGTCGCGGCGCTCGGTCTGCCGCTGCATCGCATGCCGAGCGGCGCCGGCCATGACGCCATGAAGCTGCACGAGATCATGCCGCAGGCCATGCTGTTCGTGCGCGGCCTGAACGGCGGCATCAGCCACAACCCGCTCGAATCCACCAGCAATGACGATGCCGAGCTGGGCGTACTGGCCTTCCAGCACCTACTTGAACAACTAGCCACGGAGACGAAATGAAGCATGACACCCTCTATCAGGCGCTCGATGCCTGGATCGACCAGCACTTCGACGAGGAGGTGAGCTACCTGCAAGCACTCGTGCGCGTGCCGACCGACACGCCGCCGGGCAACAACGCGCCGCATGCCGAACGCACCGCCGAGCTGCTGACCAGTTTTGGCTTCGAGGTCGAGCAGCATGCGGTGCCGGCGCAGCAGGTGCATGACTACGGGCTCGAAACGCTGACCAACCTGATCGTGCGCCGCCGCTACGGCGATGGCCCCACGATTGCACTCAATGCGCATGGAGATGTCGTGCCGCCCGGCGAGGGCTGGACGCATGACCCCTACGGCGGCGAGGTCGTCGACGGCAAGCTCTACGGTCGCGCCGCTGCGGTCAGCAAGAGCGACTTCGCGAGCTACACCTTCGCCTTGCGCGCGCTCGAAGCCGTGGCGCGCGCGCAGGGCGTCGCGCTCAAGGGTGGCGTCGAGCTGCTGTTCACCTACGACGAGGAGTTCGGTGGCGAGCTCGGTCCTGGCTGGCTGCTGCAGCAGGGCCTGACCCGGCCCGATCTGCTGCTTGCCGCTGGCTTCAGCTACCAGGTCGTGACCGCGCACAACGGCTGCCTGCAGATGGAGCTCACGGTGCACGGCAAGATGGCCCACGCCGCCATCCCCGACACCGGAGTCGATGCGCTGCAGGGTGCAGTCCAGATCCTCAATGCGCTCTACGCGCAGAACCAGCGTTACCAGCAGATCACCTCCGGGGTCGAGGGCATCAAGCACCCCTACCTCAACGTCGGGCGCATCGAGGGTGGCACCAACACCAACGTCGTGCCGGGCAAGGTCGTGCTCAAGCTCGATCGCCGCATGATCCCGGAGGAGAACCCGGTCGAGGTCGAGGCCGACATCCGGCGCGTGATCCAGGAGGCTGCTGGCGGCTTTCCAGGCATCAGCGTCGAGATCAGGCGCCTGCTGCTGGCCGAATCGTGGCGCCAGCAGGAAGGCAGTGCAGCGCTGGTGGCGGCGCTGCAGCGCCACGGCGAGGCGGTGTTCGGCGAGCCGATCCCGACCTCGGGCACGCCGCTCTATACCGACGTCCGCCTGTTTGGCGCTGCCGGCGTGCCGGCTGCCATCTACGGTGCCGGTCCGCGCACCGTGTTCGAAAGCAATGCCAAGCGTGCCGACGAGAATCTGGACCTGAATGATCTGCGTCGCGCCACCAAAGTCATTGCGCGCAGTCTGCTGGACTTGCTGACAACAAGCTGAGGACGCAGACGGTGCGCAGCCATCGCACCAAACGATCTGGCCCGTTATTTGCTAATAAGTGCAGGTGCATTTGCACGTTACCAAATAAAGGAATCAGGATGAACATCGTGAATTGGAAATGCGCTTCGGTACTGCTCGCTATCGCAGGCAGTTGCACAACAGCCCAGGCTGCGGACTGGAGCGACACCTCCATTGGCTACCGCTACGGCACCGACTTTGCTGAGCCCACCAACCCCAACAAAATCAGCAAAGACATTCTGAATCTCACGCATGCCAGTGGCTACAAATACGGCAGCAACTTCTTCAATGTCGACATGCTGCTGTCCGACGACAAGGACCCCGCAGCATTTGGCTCGGGTAACGGCGCACAGGAAATTTACGTGGTGTACCGCCACACACTGGACATTGGCAAAGTGACAGGCAACCCGATTAAATTCGGACCGGTACGCGGCGTCGGCGTGGTCGCTGGCTTTGACTTCAACACCAAGACCGACGTCGGCTACAACTCCAAGAAGCGCATGTTGGTGGCTGGCCCCAGCCTGATGTTTGATGTGCCCGGCTTTCTGAACGTGGCACTGCTCGCTCTGTGGGAAAGCAATGCGCCCTACAACACCAAAACCGGTGTTTCCACACCGCGCTACGGTTACGACGCGCACCCCATGCTGAGCGTGACCTGGGGCATTCCGGTGATGGGCGGCGCGGCGCCTTTGTCGTTTGAAGGCTTTGCCAACTTTATCGCCGACAAAGGCAAGAATGAATTCAATGGCAACACCGCTGCCGAGACCAATATCGACATGATGGCCATGTTTGATGTCAGCGGTCTGGTCGGTGCCAAACCCAAGACCCTTCGTGCCGGCCTGGAGTACCAGTACTGGGAGAACAAGTTTGGCAACAACAATTCCAACGCCTTCTACAAGGGCGGCGCCACGGCTAACACCACCATGGCCCGGGTGGAATACCACTTCTGATCGTTGACACACCGGTTATCCCGCTGCGCAGCACCCCGGTTCAAAAAGGCCGGTGGCGCTGCGCGTGCGATGCCGTGGCCTAATGCCTGCTGAATCTGCCGGGATGCAGGGTGCGCTTGCGCCATGCCGGGCATCGTTCTTGCTTAGAATGAATTGACTAGTTTTTTGGAAGTCTCCTTATGAAAAAGCGTATCTTGTTGCAAGCCAGCGTCCTCTCCGTATCCCTGTTGCTCGCCGGTGCGGCGTCCGCCCAGACCACGCCCATCAAGTTCCAGTTGGACTGGCGCTTTGAAGGCCCGTCGGCCCTGTTCCTCACACCCGTAGCCAAGGGCTATTACAAGGACGCCAAGCTCGATGTCACCGTGGACGCGGGCAATGGCTCGGGCGGTGCGGTCACACGCGTGGCCTCGGGTGCGTATGACATGGGCTTTGCCGACTTGGCCGCCCTGATGGAATTCCACGCCAACAACCCCGATGCGCCCAACAAGCCTGTGGC
>ERZ1034365.823-NODE-823-length-16547-cov-9.195628_pt1 | contig 16547 bp, 10 predicted proteins | sample MGYA00520615_ERZ1034365 | MGnify/ENA primary metagenome ERZ1034365 (study PRJEB33736, sample SAMEA104284505) | Azolla filiculoides | biome: Urban; feature: Water surface; material: Ditch water | place: Netherlands | collected 2015-10-28 | depth 0-0.1 m ... | reverse complement strand
CGATAAATATTGCGAGAAGAAATTTGGTATTAAAAGCGTAAACGATGTGCTTGAACCGTGCGACTTCTTCGATAAAGGGGTGTGGTTTAGGGGAATTGCTGATTTGCTTATTGTTAACGGTGAGACAGCACGAGTTATTGACTACAAGACCAACAAAGATGCAAAGTACGCGGATACTAGGCAGCTTGGACTGCTTGCCGCTTGTGTGTTTCTCGAGTTTCCAGAAGTGAAAGACATCAAAGGTGCACTGATATTTGTAGTGTGTGGCGCCTTAGTGAAACAGGAATATACATTTGAGCGACGATTTGATATATTTGGGGCACTAACTCCACTGCTGGCTCGTAGAGAAACTGCATACGAAACTGGCGTGTTTAACGCAAACCCGAATGGGCTATGCAGACGACATTGTGATGTACTGTCTTGCCCACATAATGGAAAACATAGGTAACAAGATGCCAATTAAAAAAGAGAATCGTGACTATAAACATGAAACAGCTCTTGAGAAGAAACGCCCAGGAGCATCCGAAGCAAGAGCAGAACGGCAACGCGCTCGTAGAGCACTCGATAAAAAAGGTGTAGACCGCACTGGTAAAGATGTTGCACACGTAAAAGCCTTGTCAAAAGGTGGCTCAAACAAAGACGGCTATTTCTTGTCAGACAGAAAGAAGAATCAAAGTTATGCAAGAGATAGTAACCATAAACCTAAAAATACATACGATAAAAGAGGATGAGAGTAACAACACGAGGCGTAGAAAAGCTAGCGCAAGAAGCAGGGATTTCAGAGTCAATGATAGAGCGCCACATTGATGAGTTGGTCTCACTAACACTGTTGATTGCAAAACGGGAACGGAAGCTATGTAAGCGAGTGATTAGAGCGTGGTACTTCGATAGGAGTTTAAATAAGCCACCTTTGTTTGATGTACTCGAAGATATAGACGAAGATTTAATTTAATAACGATTCGCTGCCGTAAGCAGATTGAGGAGAAGCTATGGAAATTATAGGTAATAAAGCCCTGCGTTTTAAGGCTCAGAACCCCAGTAGAGTATCTGAATTTATCCCAAAGAGTAAGGTAGTTGGTGATGATGTCATAGTACATTGGGGTCTTGATGAGTGCATGGTGCTCAAGAATATGGGTGTTAGCGGTATTCCATCACCTATCAACAAAGACTATAAATGGCATGGGATATTTAAACCATTCGCGCATCAGAAAGAAACAGCCGCGTTTCTCACGCTACACAAGAGGGCATACTGCCTCAACGAGATGGGTACTGGCAAGACAAGCAGTGTGCTGTGGGCGGCGGATTACCTGATGGATAAAGGTTATATAAAGCGAGTGCTTATTGTCTGTCCACTGTCTATTATGCACAGCGCGTGGAAAGCTGATGCGTTTAAAACCATTATGCATAGGTCAGTTGGTATTGCACACGGTACAAAGGATGTGCGTGAGGCTGTCATTAGAGGGCACAGTGAGATTGTGGTTATTAACTACGATGGTATTGTCTCTGTTATGGACGCAATCGAGAGAGCTGAGTTTGACCTTATTGTTATTGATGAATATAACCACTATAAAAATGCACAGACACGCCGCTGGAAAGCGATGAACAAACTGGTTAAGGCTGACACTTGGCTTTGGGGTCTTACAGGCTCACCTGCCTCTCAGTTGCCTACAGATGCATATGGCCTTGCTAAACTAATGAACCCAAATAGCGTACCTAAATTCTATAACGCATTTAGAGATGACGTGATGCTCAAGGTTACGCAGTTTAAATATGTACCACGCCAAAATGCAATGGATATGGTGTTTAAGGTGCTACAGCCAGCAATTAGATTCACAAAAGCAGAGTGCCTTGATTTGCCACCGCGTATGTATATAACGCGAGAAGTGCCTATGTCAGCGCAACAGAAGAAATACTACAAGCTGCTCAAAGAGCAAATGATTATCGAAGCCGCAGGGGAAGAAATATCCACAGCAAACGCTGCTATCAATCTTAGTAAGCTCATGCAGATTGCGTCAGGCAACGCTTATGCAGATAACAAAGAGGTAATCGAGTTCGATTGTAGCAGCCGCCAAGAGGCACTGCTTGATATTATTGAGGAAGCAAGCAAGAAAGTAATTGTGTTTGCTACGTTTAAGCACTCTATATCTATGCTTGAGGATTTGATGAACAGAAACAATATTCCTGTTGGGGTTATTCACGGGCAGGTATCGCTGTCTAAACGGTCTGCATTGGTAGATGAGTTTCAAAATACACCAGAGCCGCGTGTGCTTATACTACAACCACGAAGCGCAAGTCATGGGATTACCCTTACAGCGGCTAATGTTGTTGTATGGTGGACACCGACACCTTCTGTTGAGACGTACCTACAAGCAAATGATAGGGTTCATCGTGCAGGTCAAGATGCGCCATGCACTGTTATACACTTGTGTGGATCGCCAGTAGAAGAAAGATTTTACAAAACACTTGAACATAAGGGGAATTTATTAGATGATTTGTTAGGTTTATATAAAGATGTACTCACACTTTAGGGAGGCGTAATGCCTATTCTTACGATACTACCTATGTTGGCTATACTTGCTATGGGGTTACTAACAGCGTCACTTGTTATCTTATACTTGTTCGTTAAAGAGCTACGCGGTGAAGATGAAGAAGATGATTAAGTAGTAAATAATAGTTGACAATAGCTTAAAGTATCACTATAATATTACCATCGTTGAAAGAGACGGTTCCCCCACGAAACGGGGTGGTTTAATTGGAGGCATTTATGACTGATGTAACGGCGGAAAAGCTCGTTGAAATATATGTAAAGATAAGAGATAAACGGGCGCAGATTCAAAAAGATTACGAAAAAGAAGACGGCAGGCTTAAAGAACAGTTAGAATTAGTGACTGGAAAACTGCTTGATATATGTAGGGACACAGGCGTTGAAAGTATGCGTACCCATGCTGGTACTGTATCTAGGTCCGTTACAACTCGTTACTGGACGAGTGATTGGGCTTCAATGTATGAGTTTATTAAGGAGCATGATGCAGTAAACCTGCTGGAGCAACGTATCCATCAGGGAAATATAAAATCGTTTTTAAACGAAAACCCAGAGTCAGTCCCCAAAGGACTTAATTCTGATAGTCGATACACAATTAGAGTAGTGAGAGCACGAAATGGATAAGAGTCAATTATTAACCGTAGACCAGCTAGCAAACTTCTTGCAGGTATGCCCAGAAACGGTACGTAGGTATGTGAGAAATGGCGACATCAAATGTGTGAAACTAGGTAGAGCACATAGATTTAGCAAAGAGCAAATCGAGGATTTTATCAATCGCTTTGCTGAAAAAGATTTAGGGGAAGAACCTAAAGAAGAAGATGACGATGTGAGCGAGCAAGATTCGCACGACATTGATGAAGAAAATTTAGATTACGACAACATTTAATTGGAGAATTACTATGAGTAACATGACATTATTTTCAAATGGCGCAAGCGTACCTGCATACTTAAAAGAAGTTGCTGACGACGTAACCGATACCCTTGCAGGTAATAACAACCAATACAAACGTATCTCTATTAAAGGGGGCGTTTGGCGCATGGTAGTCAATGGAAAAGAAATTTCAAAGAACGAAGATCGCTCAATGAACTTCATCGTAGTGGCGGCGTCACCTACAAACACTAGAACATTCTACGCAAAATCCTATGTGGAAGGTGAAGCGCTACGTCCAACCTGCTCGAGTATTGATGGAACAAAACCTGATGCTAACATCGAAGAACCGCAAGCAGCTACCTGTGCGGCCTGTCCACAAAACATCGCGGGGTCTGGTGCTAACAACAGTAGAGCTTGCCGCTTTAGTCGTAGACTTGCTGTCATGCTTGAAAACGATATGCGTGAAGAAGCAGATGTGTATCAGCTTGTGGTACCAGCGCAGTCACTGTTTGGTTCAGGTGAGAGTGGTAAATTACCCCTGATTGCTTATGCACAGTTCTTAAAAGCAAACAACGTACGTATCTCAGGGGTCGTAACAGAAGCGAGATTTGATACAAATTCTCCTACACCTAAACTTACTTTCCGTGCGGTTCGCCCCTTAACCGAAGAAGAGTATTACTTCACAAAAGAAAAAGGCAAATCAACTGATGCACTAAACGCAATTAACTTAGACCCTACTACGTTAGATAAAGGCGCTGCACCTACACCTGCTCCCGCCCCAGTAGCGAGACCACAACCAAAAGTGGTGGAAGCCCCAGTAGTTGAGCCTGAGGTTGTAGAAGAACCTAAGAAGCGCGAAGCTCCAGCTAAGAAAGTAGAAACACCTACTAATCTTGAAAGCCTATTAGAAGAATGGGAAGACTAAGCTACCCATGAAGCGAGGGCGGTCACAGCGCCGCCCTTTTTTATACTCAAATTTTTAGGTTCGTTATGGATAAGCGCGACTTTTTAGAACACGTTACTGCCAAGCAGGGTTACTACTGCATTATAGGCATTAAAAAAGGAGTTTTGTCCCCTAACTTTTTTCAAGATGTAGACGCGGCAGTATCTTATGCTGATAGATTGGTAGCTAATGAAGAAGACGTTTACTTCGGTTGCGCTAAGTATCAGACTAACGAAAATAGACTAGCAACCAATGCTAAATATTTTAAATCGTTTTGGGTTGATATTGATTGCGGATACAAGAAAGAATACCCTGACCAAGAGCAAGCTTATAACGCGGTCATGTCATTCTGTGAAGGGGTAAATCTACCATATCCTACAATAATAAACTCCGGCAATGGTATCCATTGCTATTGGACACTAACTGAAGAAATATCATACAACGATTGGAAACCTTTTGCTGATTACCTAAAGTCTATTTGTTTATCAGTAGGACTTAGAATTGATGCAAAAGTAACAGCAGATGCGGCGAGAATACTAAGGCTACCCCAGTCTAAAAACTATAAGTCTCCGTCAAACGCTAAAGATGTTGGCCTTTTGCTATTATCCGAGTCGAATTCCTTTTTGTCACTCAAGCGGTGTTTAGATTTTACAGGTGGTACGAGCGTTTACTCGTTTGGTGATGCAGTAGACGATGACCCAACAGACAAGCTAGTTCACGGGGAGAAAGCTAACTTTGCCAAAATTATGCGCATGAGCTTAAAAGGGCACGGATGTAATCAGCTAGCCTATGCTTATACCCACCAAAACGACATGACTGAACCTATGTGGAGAGATGCACTTTCTGTTGCTCAGTTCTGCGAAGATAGAGATAAAGCGATTCATTTAATGTCTCGCCAGTATGAGTATTATGACCCACACGAAGTAGAAGCAAAAGCAAATGGGATTAAAGGTGGAGCACATCGCTGCGCAACTTTCCAAGAATCTTTTAACATGGAGTTATGCGACACGTGTGCTTTTAAAGGCAAAATAAACAGCCCCATAAGACTTGGGATGTACGTACCTGAAGCAACACCAGAAGATAATATCGTAGTGGCGCGGCACAAAGGGCTTAACGAAGATACGACATTTATTATCCCAACTTACCCTAAGCCTTATTTTCGTGGTAAGAATGGTGGTGTCTATATGAAGAAAAGCACACCACTTGCTAAAAATGGAGAGAGTGATGCAGATCTCGAAACAGATATTTTAATCTATGAGAATGACCTGTTTGTTGAGAAGCGTTTGAAAGATGAAGAAGTGGGTGAGATGGCTCTCATTAAGTTGCACCTACCGCGTGATGGTGTCGAAGAGTTTGTAGCTCCCTTGCAAGATATTCTGTCTCGGGATAAAGCTCGCGTTATTTTAGCGTCTAAAGGTGTTGCAGCAATGGATAAGAAAATGACTAACATCATGGAGTATCTAGCCAACTACGTGCATCACCTACAAAAAACGGAAGAAGCTGAGATAGCCCGTGCACAGTTTGGGTGGCATGATAATGATGAGTGTTTTGTTATCGGCACAAGAGAAATCAGTATAGACGGTGTGCGGTATAGCCCACCTTCAGCGTCAACCCAAGAGATAGCAGATAAGTTTCGCCCTGCTGGTGAGCAATCAGAATGGGTAAAAATTGCTAATCTCTATGGTAAGCCAGGTAATGAAGCACGCGCTTTTTCATTAGGTATAGGGTTTGGTGCTCCGCTAGTTAGATTCTCAGGTATTAAGGGTTTCCTAGTTCATTTAACTAACGAGCGTTCTGGGGTTGGTAAGACAACGATTCAGCACATGATTAACAGTATCTGGGGACACCCAGAATGCGGGATGATGAATTTCAATGATAAGTTTCTAGCACGTCAGATGTTCATGGGTGTTCTTAAAAATATGCCTATGTGCGTTGATGAGATTACTGACTTACCCCCTGCCGAGATTGGCACTATTGCTTATATGATTACGCAAGGTAAAGGCCGAGACAGAATGCAATCTCAGGTGAATGCACTACGTAAAAATAGAACAACTTGGGAGCTACCTTGTATTACATCAGGTAACAACAGCTTATATGATGTACTGCTTTCACACAAAGCGCTCCCAGAGGGCGAGATGATGCGGGTACTAGAGCTTTATATTCAGCCTGATGATTCGATGACAAAAGAAGAAACTGACCATATCTATACAGATGTGCTTAGGTCTAACTATGGGTATGCAGGAGAAGCTATTGTTAAGTATATACTCAGCAATCGTGAAGAATGTATGGAGCTTTTCAAAGAAACACGAGTTAGATTTGATGCTAAAGCAAAGTTTTCACAAAAGCACCGTTTCTATTCTGCCGCTTGTGCTGTATCCATTACAGGGCTTGAGATAGCAAAACGCTGTGGTATGCACAATATAGATATTGAGAGCATTGAAAACTGGGCAGCGACTACTATTGGTAACGCATCAATAGCGATGAGCGAAGAAAAAGACACCAGCCTCTCTATACTGGGTGAGTTTTTAAACATCTTTAACGGTCAGGTTTTTGTGGGGTACCATGAACAAGTTAATGGCCTTGATAAGCACCCAACCTTTGTCCCTAATAGAGAAGTCGTTGCGCGTTATGACCAAGATATTAGGCTTGTTTCTATTAGCGCATCAGTGCTTCGCAGATGGTGCGCAGATAAGCAGATCCCATACAAAGGTTTTATTGATAGCGCGAGAAAAAAAGGCATCTACTCAGGTTCTGGTGTATGCCGACTCGCTTATGGTCCAAACTGCCCAAGCACTAAGGTTCGTACTGAGCAGTTCTATATAGACGATATGCCTTCTCAGGTGGGTGATGTCGAGTTAGTTTAACAGCAGGGGGCTTAACGCCCCCATTTTTATTTACCTGATTGTCTTGCTATGAATTGTTGAATGAATGGATACTCTTGAGTTTCCCACGATGGTTTAGCGATACGCTCTTCTCCAGTCATACGACGTCTGTCAGTTACGTTTCTAGCTTCAGTTTCACCAGCTAGGCGTTTATACATCTCGTGCATATTAGTGTGCTTCTCTAATGCTTTTGGGTCACCTGACTGCAAATCGGCTATGTCTTTGTTGAGCTTTGCCATTTCATCAACAGCAGATTGGACTTTTTCAGGGTGAGTCATAAGATCTAACAACTCGCGTTGCTCTTTAGAAATTTTGTAAAAAGGCACCCCAAATAGTGAGTTAGCAACTTCCTCTTTGGCTTTTGAAATTTGGCTCATGGTAGCGTTATGGGCAGCTTTCAAAGCATCTATATCCCCTTGTGTTCTACCCATATTAACGTCCCAATAAGCCTTAAAAGCCGCATCGTTATTAGGCCCTAAACTTTGAAGGCTATTAAATTCTGGTGTACCCCGAAGTTTATCTAGTTCCGCAAGTAGGTTACTTTTACTAGCTAGTTTATCAGATAGCTTACCCATAGCTTCCTTAGCCATTTCAAGCTTAGTATCGTGAGGTATAGCTTCCATTACAGTGTTAGCGTTTCCGCCTTGTGCCCAGTTTTCTTTACCTTGAATTTCATGCTGTGCTTCATGCAGTAGTGTACCTAGTGGGTCTTGTACGTAAGGTGTTAAACCTATACCTTTATCTCCGCGCCACCCTTGCAATCCTTTACCGTAATCCATAAAACCTTCACGTACAGTAAACGGCACCTCAGCAACATCAGGGTATGCCTTATAAAGCTCAGGATGCTCAAGCACGTCACCTAGTTTGTAGTTACCTCTTGTTGGACCAAATGTCTTAGACTCAAGCATCTCGCTCATAGGCAACTTCATTCGGGCATTAGCATCACTAATTTCGTACCGCCAGCCTTCATCAGGGTTTTTAAACCACCCAGTTGCTTTAAGTATTTCTTCTGGTGACTTACCTGCTGTCTCCATAGCTTGAGCTGTTTCGTGAGCACCTAAATCTGCTGTACTAGACTTAAGCCCTGCAAACATACCCAAGGTGCCTTTACCCGTCATTGGACTAAACGGCATTGCACCTGTATTGGCGAGACCTGCTATATCAAGACCTGCTTGAGCTTGTTCGTCTGGAGTAAACTCTTCATAAGGATTACCTGAGACCATACGCATTTTCTCTTGTAGCCAATCACCAGCACGGGCAGTAGCTTCTTGGGGATGCATTAAACTAGAAATGATTGTAGAATCCTTTGGTCCAAAATGCTGAGCCTTAATCTTATCTACAAGCCCGCCCTTCGCCATGCCTTTACCCATCACCTTAGCGTAATACTTCTCAGCTTCTTGAGCTACGTTGTTACGTTGCTCTTTCCACTCTTTAATGCGGCGAGTCATCTCTTCACTACTAATGTCACTGTTCTGCAAGGTGTGAATCTGTTTCATAATGTCAGACTCTTTTTTAGCGTATCTGTCGAGTACGGTAGCGAGTTGTACAAGCTTGATGTTTTCTGGGTCAGACGTGAAGTCTTTAAAATCTTCTTGCCCAGCTTGACCTTGCGAGCCTAGTTGATTGTAGAGCTTACGCGCTTTGTCCGCTTTCTCTTTATGTGTGTACATATCCTCAACAGACTGACTCGCTAGATAGGTACCAAAGGTACCTTGTGCTCCAAGACCTGGCGTTTGTGTCCAGTGTTTATCAGGTTTTTTGATATTATCTGCAAGTCCAGCAGTATCAAGTATGCCATCAGCAGCCCACAGCGCTACGTTTCCAAGCTCACCTAAGTAACCCTTAAATAGGTAATCAAATTTAGTCGGTGACACATCAAGTGCTTTACCTACTGCTTTACCTGTTTTTGAAGCTGTGTATTGCCCTTGTGCCTGTGTGGGAAGACCTTGATCTGCTTTGGATACGATGTCCTCACCGGTATAGAACGATGTACCTGAAGCAAGTTCAAGAGGTGTTTTAGCGATTTGAGGGACAGGGATACCGCCCGTGTACCCAACACCACCTGGGAGCATAGTGAGCATTTGTTCTTTAGCTATTTTCCACACCTCTTGCCCATCTTTTGTACCTAATGAATAGTCCACCAATAAAGCAGGTATCCAATAGAGGAACGTCATATCAGGCGGTAGGTCAAGCCCAAACAGCGGGTCTTCTTTATTACCTGTAGGTACAACCACCCTGCTATATTTGAAGTTGTTTTTTGCTTCTTCATAGTCGGGATCACCGGCCATATAGAGGGCATGAAGCCCTGAGAGCATACCGATGGTGTAAACTTTATTTAAAAATTGTCGGCGATATGCGGGTCTGTCTTCAACCTTAACGTGTTCCATTGTTAGGTTTCTTCTCATCAATTCAAGGGCGTTAATACCAGCGCCTAAGAACGGAATAAGTTGACGACCAGCACGCTGTGCTTCTGAGTTACCACTAACGCTAAAGTTAATCGCTTCACGCGCTTTCATAAGAGCATAACCGTCTGCCTTTTCAGGTGTCATGCCTTTCTTAACACCCCTATCGTAAGCTTTCTGATATACCGCGCAACGTGTTGCACCATCCACTAGGATGTGCATGAATTCAGAGCTGTTACGCAGTTTACTTTTAAACTGTTCAAGGCCACTTTTACTAACGGTGCGTGTACCGATTTCTTTATAAAGAGCGCGGGAATCTCTAGGGTCGAGTGTTGGGTCTACATGGCTAATAGCCCCTGCATCCATTAGTTTATTTAAGAGTGTTTTATCCCCGCGCAAAATCTTAGTGATCTCGTACATAGTATGAGCAGGTGTAATCCACCCAATATCACTGGTCATTGTCGCGCCAATAGGGTCAATAAATAACTGGCGTTTCCAAAAGTTAGGTGAGTTAGTCACCGCTGTCCGTAAAATCTGCGCAGATCCGCGAGAGGCAAGCATAATAGGGTTTACCGACTCACTTAAAATCTGCATTACTGGATAGTCAGTTGGGTCGTGCAGTTGATAAAACTGACGTTTACCTTCTTTCAAGAATCCAAAATTACCCTGCTTTTCTTTTAAGTTAGTGCGACCAACGTAGGATGCTTTCCCTACTTTTTGAAGCTGCTCTGCTGTCAGCATCTTGTGGTGATTTCTCGCACCCCCTAAGTAAGAACGTATCATCTCGTTAGCGATATTCTCCATTGGGTTGATGTCGTGGTCTGATGGTGTACGTTCTCTAAAGGCGCGAGTTGCTGTGTTACCAATAGTTGTCTTTTTACCTGTAGGGCCAAGCACATCTGTTGCTTCATCACGCAGTGTATAATTAGGTACGTAAAGATCTTGGTCTTTAAAAAATTTATACATATCCTCGTCAATGGTGCCTGTATCCTTAAGATAATCGACACGCATCTTATTTACTTCTTTGAGCATATTAAGCGCATCTTGATACACAGGCTTGTTCTTGAGGATTGTGTCAACGTCTTGTACTTTCTTAGCAAAACCTTCAGGGTCTCTTGATACACGCTGGCTTACATTCTCTGGGTTGACCTTCTGCATACGTTCTTGATCTTTAGTCCATAAGATTTCGTGGAGAATATCTTGCCCATTCTTCTCGCTTTTAACGACATCAAGCATATTTTTAACAGACGCATCTTTAGTCGAACCGTCGTGTAATGTAATAGGTGATCTAACAACAACTGATTGGCCATCAGGCATAAGCTTCAAACCGCCATCAGCGAGTACACGAGGTAGCTGTGTACCCATTTTATCCATAGCGTGGCCAAGCCAGAAAGCACTTTGCTCATCACCTACATAGTCACCGTATTTTTCGTTAATCTTAGCGAGACCAATCCATTTATCAACATGGTTTTTAACCATATTTTTAAGACTGTTTTTAGTTGCTCCGACAAACGATAACTTGCCAGTGGGGTCACGCACGACAGTGCTTGGATTACTAAGTAAATCTGATTCAGCCGTTTTAACTGCTTCTGTTCCGGCTCTTGTACCCTCGTGTAATCTATCTGGTATGAGTGGATTTCTTGGCGCTTCTTGTGCATCTGCCTTAGCACGAAGTGACTCAGGTATTACAGAAGGCTTAACTTCTTCAGGTTTAGCTGTTTCACCAAGTACATCATCAAAATATTTATCTATTGAGTCAGGTGTGCGTTTCTGTTTAATCTGTCCGAGTATATCGTCAATAGCACTAACTCTATCTTCTGCAATACTACCTTTCGCCCCTGCAGTTTCTTTAAGCCCCTCTAAAACCTTTTCTGCATTAGCCAACCCCTCTTCCGTTTCGAGATCTAAGTCTCTAAGCGTCTTTGATGCAGCATGACTGTCTTTTAGTCCTAGTTGAGAATAGATTTGTTCTGGTGTTAAAACGCCTGCAGTTGGTTGACCTTCTACAACGGGTTTCTCTCCTGGAGCGTAGGGTTTATATTCACCCTTTTTATTTAAGTGAACTACACCTTCTTGGCGAGCAATTGCCCAGATAACCTTATTTCGTACAGCAGGGTCGTCTAAATCAATCTTGTCGTTAACACTATCAAGCCCTAAGTGACTAGCAATATTTTTAGCATAGGCTTCTGGGTTGTTGTGGTCTTTTTTAGGTGCGTAACGATTAGTTAGAGCGATAGGTGTATCAATCTGGTGTAAATGTTTATACGCTTTTAATAAGTCGTTAATACCTGTAACGCTTTCTTCTAGTGAGCCATAGCTTCTAAACCCATCACCGGACTTATTACGCACATTCCACAAGTTGTAAGACTTAGGCATCTTGCTTAAATCAAAGTTACGTGCAAGCGAATCTGTATCGTGTACAACCCCATAGTCTGTCTGCTCTGTCGCCGCCTGCTTACCTTTAACAGTGGGTTCTGGTATGTTGTCTTGTACAGGAGCAGGTTCTTGTGCTTCAACTTTCTCTGCCAGACTATCTGGCATCAGTGGGTTTCTTTCTTTAGGTGTTGTGATACGCCGCGCCGCGCCATGTACCCCGCCTAATACCGCTGCAGGTATAGATGTGTCTTTAGCTATCTCCCCCATTTCTTCAAGGGTTGGTTGCGGTTTATCTGCCGCTGCGCTTACCACTGATTGGTAGCCTATACTCGCGGGTACTGCTGTTGCTACACCAGCCGCAGCGTTTTTAGTTGCTGACCCTAATACAGTTTTACCAACATCTCCAGCAACTGCCTTAGCTACTGCACCTGTACCAGGCAAACCATACGTGCTTATAGCACCGAGCACTGGACCTGCGGCTATTGCCGCTTTGTTTGACGCCCCTGCCTCTTTAGCCGTACCTATCCCTGCACCTACCTCACCAGCAAGTGCCGCTGCTGTAGCAATCGGAGCATCGACAATACCAGCCACCATAGGTACAGCAAAACGCCCACCTGCTTCACCAACTTTCTCAGCAACAGCTTTATTAGTTTTTGCTTTGATTCCAGATAAAAACCCTTGTTCTTCTGCGGCTTTTACGTCTTCCTCAGTTGTCGGTTCGGCAACCTCTTGTGCTTTTTTAGCCGCTTCCTCGCTATACCCTTTAAGTGTCTCCGCTGCTTTTGGGAAACCTAACTCCTCTGCAACAACTCCTGCACCACGCTCAAGCTCTGATTTACCTGTTATAAGCCCTTTTTCAAATGCGGGTCCAAATCCAGTCTTTTCTTGGTGGGCTGCTTCTTGGTCTATTAGTTGCTGTACAAAAGCAAATGCGTCTTCTGCGGTAGCGTTGTCAGGCGCATCAACGGTATATATCTTTTTATTAGGTCCTTCTATTTCGTATTGCTTTGCCATACATACCCCTTATTATTTATTTCTAACATTCAAAAGAGTCATCCCACCAGAAGTAGTACCCACAGTGTCTGTGCTAGGCGTCAAATTAACGCTATTGCCAAATTCCTGTAACAGCGTATCTACCATAGCATTTATGCTACCTAGTTTTTTCGAAGCCGCTAGCACTCTCGGATCATTAGCCATTATTCCTGGGGTTTTTAACAACTCGTTATACGCAGATGTTTGTTGTGCAAGTTGTGACTTTAATAGATCAGCGGAGGCTTGTTTATTAGCGGGTAGCTCATTACGCGCTTTATCTATCATAGCTTGTTTATAAACTGCGTCCTGTGCTATTTGCTGCGCGTTTAGCGCTAATTGACCTTGTTTAATATCATTATCGAACCTTTGGTTGTTCGCTATATCAGCATAATGCTGTGCTGTAATACCTTGGCTTCTCAATGTGGCGTCTACTTGTCTTTGTGCTGAGATAGCATCGAGGACGTCGTTCATAGATTCGCGTTTGAGCTTTTTGAGAGCGAGCATAGCATTCATATTGTCTTGTGACTTTCTATTAACCGCCTCATCAGATGCAGCAGATACTTTAAGACCCCCAAGAATACCAGCACCAGCAATAGCGCCAAGACCAGGTTTAAACACACGATCCCCAACACCTTGATATGTACCAGCTTGTTGAAGTGCTGCGCCAACCCCACCTAATATAGCATTGAATGTACCATCTTTTCTTTCACGAGCAAGGTCATATTCGTTCTGTGAAATGCGTTTAGCAAGGTCACTATAATCTACATCTGAGTCTTTTAGTTTGCTATACAGTGAGTCTAAGATACTGCCTTCACCTTCTTCGTTTGGTCTGCGTTCTATCGCTGAGATAGCTTGTTGCGCCGCCGCCACTTTTTGTGCCGCCTCACTTACTTGATTGGTCGGTACATCAGGCTGTTTATGTGCATTATTCATAACGTCTAAATCTATCTTCTTATCAGGCGTTACTGGGGCACTCTTTTTAGATCTAGTGACTCCGTTTTCTTTATACATCGTACCCTGTGTAGGTGACGCACTTGGTGTTTGAGCAGTAGCAGTCTGTGGTGGAGTCTGTGGAGTGGTTGCACCACCTGTCCACGCATCGGGTTGAACCGAATTTGAATCTCCACCCCACAACCCTTTAAGCCTGTCTGTTACACGCTGCATATCATTTGGTTTTAAATTAGCTAAGCTTTCATAGTCGTTTGCACTTGTTGCACTGATAGGTGAGTTTGGGTTAAACGCTTTATCACTAGGCGCGTTAAAGTTTACACCGCTTACAATGTCAGGTAGTTCACCAGAGGCAACTGTATCTGGGGCTTTATTACCAGTAATTGCTTGGTACGCTAGAGGGAATGTGTTTCCAACTAGAGTTTTACTGACACCATAAATATCCATAGGTACAGCCGCTTCGCTTAATAGTTCACCTGCGTGGGTTCCTAAGCTTCCTAATCCTTTTTTTATAGCGCCTAATCCTTTCTCTACCACCCCAGGCGCACTTTTATAGGGTGCCTCGCCTGCTTTTGGTTTTAACCAATCATCAGCAGGTGCTTTAGCAGCCTCCATTCTAGCTACATTTTCCGCGCTAGTGCGAGCCATTGATTCGTTCATACCCGCAGTTGGGTTAGGCGTTTTAGGGATATATTCTTTATTAGCTCTTATGGCTTCTGCCATAGTTTCTGTCATAGGTGATGTTGTTTTTGGTACAGGCGTTTCAGGAATAACCCCCTGATTAGCCGCTTGACCCAACTGCATTTTCCGCACCATTTCAGTGGCTTTTAGGTTATTTGCATTCTGGGCTTCTTGTTCCATTAAACGCTTAACCATCGGGTGAGTTTCACGTTCTAGCTGTGATAGCACACCTCTATTAGCCGCATCACCTAAGTGCATTTTCCGCACCATTTCAGTGGCTCTTAGTCTAGCCGCATTTTCGGCGTCTTGCGCTTCTAGTAGTCTCGGGTCAAGTTCGCTGCTATTAAGGTTAGGGTCATAACCAAATAAAGATCCACCCTCTACAAAACCACGAATATCACCGCCTTCAGCGAAGCCTCGGCTAAATATTTTTCCCGAGAATAAGTCAGCGTAGTCCTGCATAGCGTTACCGATATTAGCTTTACCTTGAACCATACCGACAATAGAATTATCAAGCAGTGACTGAATCATACCGTGTTTCTTTTCCTGTGCTGCAGGGTCTTGTGAGTTAGGCGGTATATAGGTGTTAGTTGGAACTTTAGGTCCAAAAGCTGGGTTGTAGCCTTGAGTAGGTGTCATAATACCACGATAGACGCCTGTGCCTGGTTGTGTTAACCCGCCGTCTGCGTAGCCTTGAGCTGCAAAGTTAGCAGGTATCTGACCTGAACCAATAAGCTGAGCAAGCATCTGGGATTTATATAAGTCAGCATTTTGTTTTTCGCTTTCCTGCTTCATTTGAGCGTCGATAAGCTGTTGCTGAATAGTACCCGCTACTGTGCCTTGTGGTGCTTGACCTTGAGGTTGTCTCATTTTATTGCGTTCTAACATCTCAGCCTGCGCGACAAGTTTTGCCCAAGGGGAATCATTAGGGTTTTGTTGAACCTGATTTAGTTGTTGGTCTTGTAAATATTTAATGCTCATTTATTTCCCCTTAGGACGATACTTTTACTTGGGTGTTACTTGGGTTTTGCGCTATCCCTGCAATCCCTGACACGCCTTGCGCTTTAGTTAAATCAATATTTGCTATCTGTTCAAGCAGTTTACTTATCGCATCAATATAAGCTTGGTCTGAAGCGCGTGCGCTTGCATCGGTGCTGTTTAATGCTGCTGCTGAATTACCCATAGCGTTTTGGTAGGCTGTCTCTAATGCACTTAAGTTTTGAGTATTGTTTACGCCTTGGTTTAATGCTGCTAATTGATTGGTGAAAGCTTGGAACGCATTATTTTGGTTATTCTGAGCCGCATTAGCGTCTAGTGTAGCTGCAGTTTGCAGCGCTTGTTGATTACCTGTATAAGCGTTTTGTTTAGCTGTTCTATCCGCAGCAAACTGATTAGCCGCATCAGTGTAAGCACTTTGATAACCTTTAGTCGTTATATCGTTTAGTAGTTGGTTATAATTTCTTTCACCTTCTGCTTCAACAACCCCTTGACGGTACCCACCAAAAGCACCTGACTGAGTAGCTGCTGTGTTTTCTTTTAGTCTTTCAATAGCACGTTGGCGCTCTGCCTCACGCAAAGCAATATCCACAACACCTTTAGTGTAGGGACTCATATAAGTGTCTATTGCTGCTTGATTCCACGTGTCAGGTGTGAACTTATCTGGGGTGTTGTATGAATTAGATATTTGTTTTGGAGATACATCTGACCCAAGTCTGTAAGCACCACCAATACCCTTAAGCGTCAACGCGTTTGCTAGCAGATAAGGACTACCCATATTTGTTGTTGTAGTATTTGGGGTATCGTTTTGTTTAGTTAAGTTAGCATCAGCTATTGCTTTGTCCAGCGATGTATCAGCCGCACCTGTATTAGC
>ERZ1034365.822-NODE-822-length-16555-cov-3.333839_pt1 | contig 16555 bp, 10 predicted proteins | sample MGYA00520615_ERZ1034365 | MGnify/ENA primary metagenome ERZ1034365 (study PRJEB33736, sample SAMEA104284505) | Azolla filiculoides | biome: Urban; feature: Water surface; material: Ditch water | place: Netherlands | collected 2015-10-28 | depth 0-0.1 m ... | reverse complement strand
TCCAGGGGGCCTGATACGACCGTCACCACACCCGTCACAGCGTCGATGGTCACGGCAGCGTCGCCGGTCACAACCCAATAGTCGCCCTCCGCCAAACTGGCCGTTGCGTTGTAAACCACAGCTTGGTTTTCATTCGCGCTGGCCGTGCCCGCTGAGGTGATGCCACCGGCCCCCAAAACCCCGGACAGTGCCGCCAGGTCAAGGACATCCGCCTCGATGGTGCCCACCGATGCCTCAAGCACAGCGTCACCGCCCAGGGCTACAGAACCGGTCAAGTCGGTGGAAGCCGCCACGTCGGCACCGATGGCTGTAGCCAGCGCCTCAATGAACATCGCACCTTCATCGCCCGCCGCCACATCGCAGCCGTAGAGCAGCAGGTCGGCGGCCGCTGCCAGCGCGGAACCGATTGTGGCCAGACTGGCTGCGTTGGCGGCCAGGGTTGCGCTGTTCAGCGTGGTCGTGCCCAACGCCAGGCTGCCGGCGCTGCCATGGCTGACAAGGTGGATGGCGGCAATGTCGCTGCGGCCCTCCAGCAGGGACGCCATCTGCCCCAAGGCATCGCCGCCTGCATCCAGCAGATGGACTTCGGCCCCGGCCGGCAGGCTGCCGAGCAAGGTGTGCCAGTCCGGGACGTTGTCCAGCACAAAAACGAGCTGTTGTGTGGTGGCGGAATTCAATGCGGTGTTCATGGTGCTCCCTGCGGCTTAAATTGATGTTTTTCACATTTGACGTATTTATCAATTTAATCGACCTGCCCGCGTGAATGTTTGATTGCGTGCAGGCCTCCTTTGATCAAAGGAAAAATTTCTGGGCCACGGCCCTCGCACGCGCAGGGGCTGGTGTTGCAGCCCACCAGGGGTACAGGGCTGAAGTCTGGCGTCAAAAAAGCCTCTACCCAGCATAAAAAGGACATAGTTTGCTATGAAATCAGATATTTTCAGGTACCGCCTGCCGCGTTGCCTGTTGCACGACGTTTCTACAATGCGCCGATGTCCAGCACGAAAGAGGGCCACCCCATGGCGCACCCCGCCCACTCTCCCGCGCCCGTCCTGCAGGTGGACGGCCTGCGCTTTGGCTATCCGCAGCGCGCGCTGTTCGCCGGCCTGTCGGCCCGCATTCCGCCCGGGGTCACGCTGGTGCGCGGCGGCGATGGCGTGGGGAAGACCACGCTGCTGCAGTTGCTGGCGGGGGTGCTGCCCGCCCAGGGCGGGCAGTTGCAGGTCCACGGTATCGCCCTGGAGGCACAGCCGGACGCCTACCGGCGGCAGGTCTTCTGGACCGACCCGCGCTCCGGGGCGCAGGACACCATCACGCCACGGGCTTACTTCACCGCCATGGCCGGCCAGCACGCCCACTTCAGCGCGGAAGCGCTGGAGGACGTGCTCGACGGTCTCGGGCTGGCACCGCATCTTGACAAGGGGCTTTTCATGCTCTCCACCGGCTCACGGCGCAAGGTGTGGATGGCCGCAGCCTTCGCCGCAGGGGCGCCAGTGACCTTGCTTGACGCGCCTTTTGCCGCGCTGGACAAGGCCTCGATCGGCTTTGTGCTGGAGCTGCTGGACGCCGCAGCCAGGCACCCGACGCGCGCCTGGGTGATGGCGGATTACGCCGCGCCGGGCGATGTGCCGCTGGCGTGCGTGCTGGAGCTGGGCGACTGAGCGCCGCCCGGCCATCGGCTGGAGCCGATCCTGCGGATCACTTGCGTTCGATCATCTGCCCGCGGATTTCTCCGGCAGGAAACCGGGCCGTATGCACATTCACATACCACTTGCCGGCCAGAAGATCGGCCGCCTGTTGCGCCGTGAGCGTGGCGCGTCCCGTATGGGGGTTGCTCACCGGCGAGGCCAGGCCAAGTGCCACACCGGCATTGGCCCCGATGACCGCCGGCCCGTGGAAATGGGCCATCGTCACGGGGCCGGAGAGCTGGCTGAAGGTCAGCTTCCAGCGGAGCAAGCGGGTCTCGGTGTCCAGCACGGCATCGACCGTGCCGACCGCCGGAGAGGGCACCGCCGGCACCACGTTGGAGGCCGCCAGGCGGGTGGTGAAGGTGGCCAGGTGCGCAGCGTCGCTGCGGGGCGGTGCGGCACACCCGGTGACCAGCGACAGCAGGCCCAGCGCCAGCAGGCTGGGACAAAAAAAGGGGACAAACCTGGCCATGCGGGGCTCCTGTGATGTGCAATGGAGCTGCATCGTAGGGGCGACAGGGCCTGAACGGCGTGACGCAATGGTGGAAGTCGTGTCAAAGGGTACGCCGGCGCGCGCGGGCTCAGGCCGGGGCGGCGGACCGGGTCTGAAACCGCCAGGTGTCTTCGCACATGCGCAACAGGCTGCATTGCGCCGTCCAGCCCAGCAGATGGGCCGCCGCAGACGCATCGGCCCAGAAGGCGGGCAGGTCACCTGCGCGCCGGGGGCCGGTCTGGCAGGGAATCGGCCGGCCGCTGGCCTGCGCGAAGGCACGTATCACTTCCAGCACGCTGTGGCCCTGGCCGGAGCCCAGGTTCAGGGTAAGGCAACCCGGCGCGGTTTCCAGGTGCTGCAGCGTCCTGACGTGCCCTGCCGCCAGATCGTTCACGTGGATGTAGTCGCGCACGCCGGTGCCGTCCGGGGTGGCGTAGTCGTTACCCCAGACGTTCAGGAAGGGCCGCCGGCCCGTGGCCACCTGCGCGATGTAGGGCATCAGGTTGTTCGGAATTCCCTGCGGGTCTTCTCCGATCAGCCCGCTTTCATGGGCGCCCACCGGGTTGAAGTAACGCAGGATGCCAATGCGCCATGCGGGGTCGGACTGGTGCAGGTCACGCAGGATGTCTTCGACCATCCGCTTGGTCCGCCCATAGGGGTTGACCGGCGCCAGCGGGTGCGATTCGGTGTAGGGGAGAAACTGCGGCTCGCCGTACACGGTCGCGGACGAACTGAACACCAGTGTCCTGACGCCGGCGGCCTGCATCGCCTGGAGCAGCACCAGGCTGCCTGTGACGTTGCTGGCGTAGTAGTCCAGCGGCTGTTCCGAGGACTCGCCAACGGCCTTGAGACCGGCAAAATGGATCACACCCTGAATCGGATGGGCACGGAAGACCTGGTCCAGCACCGCACGGTCCCGCACGTCGCCGGTGACGCCCGCCACGGGCTGGCCGGTGATGCGCGCGATCCGCTCCAGCGTTTCCGGGCGGCTGTTGCAATAGTTGTCCAGGACCACCAGACGGTAGCCCGCCTGCTGCAGGGCCACGCAGGTGTGGGAGCCAATGTAGCCGGCGCCGCCCGTGATCAGCAGGGTGCGGGGTTCTGTGTCTGGGATCATGGGCGTATGCGGGAGTGGCTTAAACTGGACCCGGCATCGTACCGAAAATGCGGTGCCGCGCTTTTTACCTTTCCGCTCCTGAACTCCCATGACTGCTAGCACTACGGCAAGCGCCCTCATTCCCATCATCCTTTCCGGCGGTGCCGGAACGCGGCTTTGGCCGATCAGCCGGGAATCCAGCCCGAAGCCCTTCATCCAGCTGCCTGACGGGCAAAGCCTGATCGAAAAAACCTACCGCCGCGCGCTTTCGCTCGAAGGCGTCAAGGAAGTCCTGACGGTGACCAACCGCGACTATTACTTCCGCTGCAAGGATGAGTTTGAAATGGCGGCCCGAGAGGGCCATCCTGACTGCCAGAATGGCTTTCTGCTGGAGCCCGTGGGCCGCAATACGGCACCCGCCATCGCGCTGGCAGCCCTTTACGTGCAGTTGCAGCACGGCCCGGATGCCGTCATGCTGGTGCTGGCCTCTGACCACCTGATCAACGATGTGGCCACGTTTGACCGTGACGCCGCGCAGGCGGCGGCGCTGGCCCGGGCCGGCTGGCTGGTCACTTTCGGCATCCGTCCCAGTGGGCCCGAAACCGGTTTTGGCTATCTTCAAGCGGGTGCACCTGTCACGGGGGATGTGGCGAGTCCGGGCCTGAAGGCCCTGCGATTCGTCGAAAAGCCGGACAGAGAGACCGCGCGCGGGTATGTCGAAGACGGGAGCTACTTCTGGAACGCCGGCATGTTCTGCTTCACCGCCAGCACCTTCCTTGCCACACTGGCGCAAACGGCCCCTGACTTGCACCGCAGCGCCCTTGCCTGCTGGGAGGCCGCCCAGGGTGCCTGGGACGTGAGCCGTCGCCTGATTGAATTGCCGCGGGCCGAGTTTGCGGTCCTGCCGGACATCTCGGTGGACTATGCCGTGATGGAAAAGGCCGACCGCGTGGCCATCGTGCCGGCGAACTTCGACTGGAACGACATCGGTTCCTGGAACGCCATTGCCGACCTGACCCCCGCCGATGCGGACGGCAACCGCATTCAGGGCGAAGCCGTGACGCACCACGTCACCAACACCTACCTGCACAGCGAAACACGCGTGATTGGGGCCATCGGCCTGGCCGACATCATGGTCGTGGACACGCCCGATGCCGTCCTGGTCGCGCACCGCAGCCAGGTGCAGGACATCAAGATCCTGGTGAACCAGCTCAAATCCAGGGGTTTCGACGCGGCCACCCAGCACCGGACGGCATCCCGCCCCTGGGGCACCTACACGGTGCTGGAGGACGGCCCCCGGTTCAAGATCAAGCGCATCGAAGTCAAACCCGGCGCCGCCCTGTCACTGCAGATGCACTACCACCGGGCCGAACACTGGATCGTCGTGGCGGGGACCGCCAAGGTCATCAACGGCGGTAGTGAATTGCTGTTGCTCACCAATGAATCGACCTTCATTCCGGCCGGGCACAAACACCGGCTGGAAAATCCCGGCGTGATTCCACTGGTCATGATCGAAGTGCAGAGCGGCGACTACCTTGGCGAGGACGATATCGTCCGGTTCGAAGACATCTACCGCCGCGCGGTCGTCCCGCAGGCCTGAAGCCGGCGACTTGGCGGCCCGGCCACTGGAGGTCCCTTGTGCGCGGGCAGTAAGATGGCCGCTTGTCTGAAAGGCCAAGGTGATTGTGGAAGATGTCCGTAACCTGAAAACGGCCAGTCCGGACGAGTTGGGCCAGCTGGTGGCGCACACCGCCCAATTGCTGGAGCGCTCGGTAGGCCTGGCGGCGGGCGGTGCCAAACTGAGCTTCCTGGCGCGGCGGCTGGAGGCGGAAGTCGGTACCCGTGGCGTCACCCCGCTGCGCGAACTGCTGCGCCGCGCCGATCTGGGCGAACACAAGGCCCTGCTGGCCTTGCGCAACCTGGTCACGGTCAATTACTCCTCTTTCTGGCGTGAGAGCGCCCACTGGGCGATCCTGGCGGAGCACCTGCGGCTCAAGTTTCTGGCCGGCAAGCCGGTCCGCCTGTGGTCTGCCGCCTGCGCCAGCGGAGAAGAAGCTTACTCGATGGCCATGGTGGCCTCCGACGTGGCGCAGATGCTGGAAACCCTGCCAACCGACTGGCGCATTCTGGCCAGCGACATCGATACCGATGCGCTGGCGGATGCCGCCGCCGGACGGTATACCGCCGCCGCGCTGGGCAAATTGCCGGAGCTGCAGCGCACGCGCTATCTGACCGCCCTGCGTGACAACGGCCGTACGCAGTGGCAGGTGAATGCGGCACTTGGAGCGCACCTGGATTTCATTCGTTTTGATCTGGCGCAGCCCAACTGGCCCGTGCCGCCCGGCGCGCCTTTCGACGTGATCTTTCTCAGCAACGTGCTGATTTATTTCGACAAGCCGGTGCAGGCCCGTATTCTTGAAAATGCCGCAAACTGTCTGCGTTCAGATGGCATTTTGCTCACCAGCCGCAGCGAGGGACAACTGAGCCTTGCGACGGAATGGCTCAAACCCTGTGGCGACTGCGCCTATATTCCGTTGGCGACCCAGCGTCGCACCTGACCCAAACGGCCATGAAACTCCTGAACGCCATCAACAACCTTTCCATCCTCCGCAAAGTCGTGCCGGCGGTCCTCCTGGTGATCCTGCTGGTGACCGGAAATGGCTTTCTGGCCTATTCGCGGCTGGACAGCATCAACAACGCTGCCCGAAACCTCAACGGCAAATGGCTGACCGCAATTCGCCACCTGACAGACATCCGCCATGCGTTGTCGGAGGAGCGACGCAAGGTCAATGGACATCTGCTGGCGCCGACACCAGAGGAAAAGACGACCCGCGAACGGGACATCAGGGCGTTGCATGACGCCATTGCCACCTCCTGGACTGCCTATCTGCCCACCATTGCCGGTCCAGATGAAGAGCGCCTTGCGAACGAGGTGTACGCCGCGTTTGAGCGTTACAAAGGACAACTTCCCTCGGTACTCGCGTTATCCAACGCAGGTCATCCCATGACGGCACGCACCCTCCTGTTAGGCGAAGCCGAGCCGGATTACATCAAGGCCAAGGAGGCCATCGACCGTGTCCTGGCCTTCAACCAGAACGGGGCCGCGCAAATCACGCGGGAGGCCGAAGCACTGCATGACGAGGCACAAACGTGGATTCTGGTCTGGACGCTGCTGACCCTCCTGCTGGTGCTGCTCATCGCCCTCCTCCTGCGCCAGTCGCTGCTGAAGCCGATCCAGGCCGTCACGGCGGCCATGAGCCGGATTGCCGGCGGTGATCTGGACACCCGGCTGCCAGACGACCACCGCCAGGACGAAATCGGCGCCATGACGGCTGCGCTGGCCGCGCTGCAACATACGGCGCAGGCGCAGGAGCGGTCCTCGTGGATCAAGACACAACTTGCTGAAATCGGGGCGGCACTGCAGGGGCAGCAGACCATCGAAGACTTTGCCCGTGCGCTGATGGCCCGGCTAACGCCGATGGTGGGCGCCCAGGTCGGTGTTTTCTTTCATTTCGACCCGGAATGGAAAGACCTGCGGCTGGTGGGCAGCTACGGTTACCGGGAACGCAAGGGCCTGGCTACCGTGTTTCGTCCCGGAGAGGGCCTGGTGGGCCAGTGCGCCCTCGAAAAACAGTCCATCGAGATCCGTGACATTCCGGCGGATTACATCCGCATCAGTTCCGGGCTGGGTGACGCCATCCCACGGGCCCTGATGGCCACACCTGTGCTGGCCACGGACGGCCGCGTGCTGGCCGTGGTGGAGCTGGCCACACTGGTGCCGTTTGATCCGAAGCGCCGGGAACTCATCGAGACGCTGCTGGTGCCCCTGGCGATGAACCTCGAAATTTTCGAGCGCAACCAGCGCACGCGCCAGTTGCTGGAGCAAACCCGGCGACAGGCTGAGGAACTGGGGGTGCAGACCGAGGAACTCCGGGCATCCCAGGAGGAAATGCAGGAGCAAAAGGACGAGCTCCTGCTGCAGAAAGAGGAATTGCTGAAGGCCAATGCGGAAATCAGCCTCAAGTCTGCCGAAGTCGACACAGCGCGGGAACGCGCCGAGGCCGCCACTCAGGCCAAGAGCATGTTCCTGGCCAACATGAGCCACGAAATCCGTACGCCGATGAATGCCGTGATCGGGATGTCGCACCTCTGCCTGAAGACCGATCTGTCGCCCAAACAACGCGACTATGTGCAGAAAATCCACGGGGCGGGCACCTCGTTGCTCGGCATCATCAACGACATCCTGGACTTCTCCAAGATCGAGGCGGACAAGCTGGAGATGGAGAATATTCCGTTCTGGCTCGATGACGTGCTGGGCAATGTCATGGCGGTGGTCGGGCTCAAGGCGCATGAAAAAGGGCTGGAATTCCTGATCCATGTCGCACCTGACGTGCCCGACAACCTGGTGGGTGACCCCCTGCGCGTGGCGCAGGTGCTGACCAACCTGATCAACAACGCGGTGAAGTTCACCGAAGCCGGCCTGGTCAAGCTCGACATCGCCGTGGCAGCGCAGGCGGATGGCCGGGTGCAACTGGCGGTGGATGTCGAAGATACCGGCATCGGCATGTCACCGGAGCAGGCCGGGCGCCTGTTCCGGGCGTTCAGTCAGGCCGATGGCACCACCACGCGCAAGTACGGCGGCACCGGGCTGGGGCTGACCATCAGCAAGCGCCTGGTCGAAATGATGAACGGCCGCATCTGGGTGGAATCCACGCCCGGGCAAGGCAGTCATTTCAAGTTTGTGGCCTGGCTGGGCGTCGGCAAGCAGGTGCAGCGCCGCGCGGTACCCGGCACGATCAAGGGCCTGCGCACGCTGATCGTGGACGACAACCCCGTGGCCCGCGAAATTCTGGCCGAGCAAGTCGTCAGCCTGGGCATGCGTGTCGATTCAGTGGGTTCGGGTGAAGACTGCCTGATCGCGGTGCGCAATGCCGATGGTGTCGATCCCTACAAGCTGGTCTTCATGGATTGGCGCATGCCCGTGATGAGCGGGCTGGAGACCCTGCGCCGGCTGCGCAGTGCCACGCTGGGGTCCGGGCAGCCCCAGGTGGCGCTGGTCACGGCCTTTGGCGTGGAGGAAGTGCGTGACGAGGCGGAGGCACTGGGGGCAACAGGCTTCCTGGCCAAGCCCGTCACGCAATCGAATCTCTGGGATGCGGTGGTGGGATGTCTGGCTCCGCAAGAACGCGAGGCGCTGGCCGAGGAAGGCCGGCGGGTCAGCGCCAGCCACGACTTCCACGGTCAGGGCGTGCATGTGCTGCTGGTCGAGGACAACGACGTCAACCAGCAAATCGCCAGCGAGTTGCTGGAGTCCGTGGGCGTGCAGGTCAGCATCGCCGTCAATGGCAAGGAGGCGCTGGACAAGCTGGCCGCCGCACCCGATCCGCTGCCCTGGTCGCTGGTGTTCATGGACATCCAGATGCCGGTGATGGACGGGCACCAGGCGACGCAGGAAATCCGGCGCCAGCCGCGCTTTGCCACACTTCCTATCGTGGCCATGACCGCGCATGCGATGGCCGAGGAGCGGGACCACTGCATCGCCGATGGCATGAACGACCACATCGGCAAGCCGATCGATCCCGAGTCGCTGTACCGGGCCGTTGCCCGCTGGGGCATCAAAAAAGGCACGGGCGCCCTGCCCCCGCCTGTTGCACCACCTGCGGCACCGCCCGCGCCAGCCCCCGTCACCCGCCTGCTGCCGGCGGCCATTGAAGGCCTTGACATGGCGGCCGGCCTGCATCGCGTGGCGGACAAACCCGTGATTTACCTCAAGCTGCTGCGCATGTTTGTCGGCGGACAGGCGCAGGCCGCGCAGATTGTGCGTCGCGCCCTTGCGGAAGGCGACAGCGAACTCGCACTGCACACGGTGCACACCACGCGCGGTGTCGCGGGCAATATCGGCGCCAACGCCCTGGCCGATGCGGCCAGGGCGCTGGAGAAATTGCTCAGAGCCGGGGCCGCCGCAGCGGAGGTTGACGCCGCATTGAACGATTTCGACACCCAGCTGGCACAGCAGGTCACGGCGCTGCGCGTGGCCCTGGGCATCAGTGCAACGCCTTCAGAGACCACGGATGCGGGTGCCACGCACATCGATGCAGCCGGGCTCGCCGCACTCAAGCCGGCACTTCTGGCCTTGCGTCAGCAACTGAAAGAAGGCGACAACAAGGCCCAGGCCTCCCTGCTGGCGCTGCTGGCGCCGCTGCGCCAGGCCGTGCCAGCCAGGCAGGTGGACGCACTGGAGCGGATGGTGGATGACTACGATTTCGCGCCGGCAGCGCAGTGCATTGACGACTGGCTGGGAGCCGCGCCATGAACAGCACGCTTGCCAGCCTGCTGCTATCGCTGACGCTGGCAGGCACGGCGCAGGCTGCGGAGCCCGTGGAACCCGGGTCCTTGCGTACACCGGGTGTGGCTGATCAGCGTGCCGCTGCGCCGACAGCTGGCAGCGCATGGCGAACAATTTCAGGCTGGTGGCTGCTGCCGGGGGGCGCCGGCGTGCTCATGGCCGCGCGCCTGCTGCTGGGCGCACGCCGGCGCCAGGCCCGCCTGGTCGAGGCCATGCGCGAGGGTGAACGCGCCAGCCAGGCGGCCCTGGCCTTCAAGGAGCAGCAGGCCGGGCGCGAACGTTTTGGCAAAGACCTGTTGCTGGCACTGCACGGCAAGGAAACTCCGGAGGATTTCGGCGCCGTGCTGCTGGAGCGGCTGTGCCGCCGCCTGGACGCCAAGGCAGCCGTGTTTCACCACCGCGATGCCACCACGGGCGAGTACCGCCTCGCCGCGCGTTATGCCGGCAGCACCCACCCGGATTTTCTGCTCCGTTACAAGCCTGGGGAGGGGCTTGCCGGGCAGGCAGTACTGGACCGCCAGATGCGGATCTGTCCGGGTACCGAAGCGGACTGGCTGTGGATCGAGAGCGGCACACAGCGCAGTGCACCACTGCAGGTGGTGGTGGCCCCCATCGTCAGCGGTGACCATGTGCCGGGCGTGCTGGAGCTGGCGCTGGTGCATGAAGCCGATGCCCCGAGCCTGGCGTTGCTGGGCGAGATCCTCCCGGTGGTGGCACTGAGTCTGGACGTGTTGCTGGCCAAATTGGGGACCCTGGCGGAATTCGCCCGCTACCGCGCCATGGAAGAGCGCCAGCGGCAGATCCTCGACCATGTCAGTGAAGGCATTTTTGGGCAGGATCTGGCGGGACGGGTCACCTTTGCCAATGCCGCCGCCCTGCAGATGCTGGGGTTCAGCGAGGAGGCGCTTCTCGGACAGCCGATGCACGCCCTCACCCGGCATCATCACGCCGATGGCCGTCGCGCCTTGCAGGAGGCATGCCCGATCGACCAGTGCGCGCACGATGGCGGCACCCGCACCCTGGCCGATCAGGTGTTCTGGCGCCAGGACGGCACCCCCCTGCCAGTGGCCTATACCGCGGCGGCCACACTGCAGGACGGCGTGCCCAACGGCGCCGTGGTCAGCTTTCGTGACATCACCCAGCACCTGCAGACCCAGCAGGAACTGGCGCGCCGCGAACGCCTGCTGCGGGACAGCGAAGCCAGGCTGCGCACCCTGTTCGAGACCGCCAACGAGGGCATCTGGATCATCGACCTGGAGACGCGCACCACCGAACTCAATCCGGCCATGACGGCCATCCTCGGGCGGCCACGCGAGGCGGTGCTCGGCCACACCATCTTCGAATTTGTGGATGCACGCAACGAAGCCATCTTCCGCGCAGAACTCCAGCACCGCCTGCACGGCGCCACGGGCGCCTATGAAATCGCCCTGTCCCGCCCCGATGGCAGCCAGGTGCCCTGTCTGTTCAACGCCAGTCCCCTGCTGGATGCCAGGGGCGAGCGGAGCGGCTCCTTCGCCATGGTGGCAGACCTCCGCAAATACCGGCAAAGAGCCCACTGAGGCGCCAAAGGCCCCAAGGGCTTCCCTGGGCGCCCCGACCCGGTTGAATTTACGGAAAAAAGGGATGATCCCAGCTTGAAATGGTCATAGTTTGCTACGCTATTGGGAGTACATACCCTGCCAGGACACCGCGCCATGACCTGGCAGGGCACGCCGGGTCAGCGCCCGCCCAGGCCCATGCCGCGTGAAATCACTTCCTTCATGATCTCGTTGGTGCCGCCGTAGATGCGCTGCACGCGGGCGTCAGCGTAGGCGCGGGTGATGGGGTATTCCCACATGTAGCCGTAGCCACCAAAGAGCTGCACGCACTCGTCCATCACCTTGCATTGCAGGTCGGAGCACCAGTACTTGGCCATGCTGGCAGTGGCGGTATCCAGCGTGCCGGCGCAGATCAGTTCGCAGCACTTGTCCACGAACACGCGGGCCACCTGCACTTCGGTCTGCAGCTCGGCCAGGGTGTAGCGGGTATTCTGGAAGGCGCCAACCGCCTGGCCAAAGACCTTGCGTTCCTTCACGTAATCCACCGTCCAGTCGATGGCGGCCTGGGCGGCCGCAATGCCGCCGATGGCGATCTGCAGGCGCTCCCAGGGCAGCTGCTCCATCAGGCAGATGAAGCCGCGGTTTTCCTGCGCCAGGCCGCCCAGCAGGTTGTCCGCAGGCACGCGGACGTTGTCGAAGAACAGCTCGGACGTGTCCTGCGCCTTCAGGCCCAGCTTCTTCAGGCGCTTGCCTTTTTCAAAACCGGGCATGCCACGCTCCACCAGCAACAGGCTGGTGCCCTTGGCGCCAGCGGCCGGGTTGGTCTTGGCGACAACGATCACCAGGTCAGCGTGCCAGCCGTTGGTGATGAAAGTCTTGCTGCCGTTGAGCAGGTAGCTGCCGTCGGGCTGCTGAATGGCCGTGGTCTTGACGCCCTGCAGGTCGGAGCCTGCGGCGGGCTCGCTCATGGCGATGGCGCCCACCAGTTCGCCCGTGGCCAGCAGGGGCAGGTACTTCTGCTTTTGTGCTTCGGTGCCGTAATGCAGGATGTAGGGCGCGACGATCTCACTGTGCAGCGTGTAGCCAATGCCGCTGAAGCCGCCGCGGCTGAGTTCTTCCATCTGGGCCACGGAATACAGCTTGTCGGCACCCGCGCCGCCATAGGCCTCGGGCATGGTCATGCACAGAAAGCCGTTTTCACCGGCCTTGCGCCAGACTTCGCGGTCCACATAGCCCTGCTCCTCCCAGGCCTCGTGGAAAGGAGCAATTTCCTTGTCGATGAAGCGGCGAAAGCTGTCGCGAAAAGCTTCGTGGTCGGCGTTGAACAGGGTGCGTTCGATCATGGTGCGGACTCCTTGGATGAAAGTCAGACCCGTCAGGTCTGGTGACGTCTATTTTCACAAAGCATTTGCTCTGTGAAAATAATCTTACCCGCACCCCATGGGTCAGGCCTGTCGCCCGTCTGTCACCGGTGCAGATCACCGCCCGCACACCCACGGCAAGCGCTGCAGGAAAAAAGCTGACCCCGCGCCCTCACTCCTTGCGCGGCATCAGCTCGAAGAAGTCGAAGCCTGCGCTGCGCCCGCCCAGGCAGCTCGCAAAGTTGTCTTCAATCTTGCGCCACAGGGCCAGGCGGTTGCGCCATTTGCTGATGCTGTGCCCCTCGTCGGGGAACACCAGGTACTCGACCGGATGGCCGCGCTGGCGCAACGACGCCACCACGTCATCGGAATCCCGCCGCAGCACGCGGATGTCACTGGCGCCGTGGACCACCAGCAAGGGCGCGCTAATTTCGTCCAGGTGCGAGATCGGCGAATTGCGCAGCATCTCGGCGCGGTCGGCTGGCACGTTCGGATCGCCATAGAAACGCGAGAAATAGTGGCGGTTGCGCCAGAACGGCGGCCAGTCCTCCATCAGGCGGGCCCAGTCGGCCACACCCACCAGGTCCACACCGCAGCGGTAGTCGTGCGGTTTCTGCGCCAGCTGCGCCAGCACCGAGAAGCCGCCAAAGCTGGCGCCCAGTACGGCCATGTGCCGGGCGTCGGCCATGCCCTGGTCCACCGCCCATTGCGCACCTTCTGCGATGTCGCGCTGCAGCCGTCCGTAGTATTCGCGAGAGCCGGCCCACATGTGTTCGCGGCCATACCCGGCGGAACCGCGGTAGTTCAGGGTCATCACGGCATACCCGCGGTTGGCCAGCAGCTGCCGGCTGTTGTAGGTGGCTGGCGCCCAGCTGTCGCGCATCCAGGGGCCGCCATGAATGTCCACCACCAGCGGTGCCGGCCCGGTCACACCGCGCGGCCGGATGATGTAGCCGTGAATCATGCGGCCATCGGAAGCCTGGAAGGCAAACGGCTGTGTCGGCGCAAGCTGCCGGGCGGCTTCAGGGAAATAGGTGTTGAGGCGGGTGATGCGGCCGCTGGCGCGGTCCCACAGCAGTTCGGCGTCGTCAAACTCGCCCAGGCTGCGCAGCACCACGCGGCGGGCGGCATCGTCCACGCCCTGCAGCCGGGTGTAGACCGGCGGTGCTGGCAACTGGCCCGCCGCCACGGCGCGCTGCACCGCGGCCTCGACCTGCGTGCCCAGCGCGGTATCCAGGTACACCATCTGCGGGTGGCCAGGTTCGACCACCACCCCCGCCGGCCCGCCCCGGCGCTGCGCAAACACCGCGCGTGACAGGTCTACCGCCGGGTGCGCGGCCAGCACCGTCTCGCGCGCGCTCGCCAGATCGATCTGCACCAGTGCGGTCTTGTCGCGCCCCACGTTCGACAGTGCCCAGGCCTGCCCGGCCTCGCTATCCCAGCGCAGCACGTTCAGGCTGTCAAAGCCGCCCAGGGTCATGACCGTGCGCCAGGCGCTGTTGGGCAGCCGCTGCTCCAGCACGGCATCCGAGCCATCCGCTGCGCCCAGTTGCCGCACGCGCCCGGCCAGCTGCGCCTGGGTATCGACCAGCCAGCCCAGCACCCGGCCGTCGCTGCGCGCCACTTCGCGCACGGTGCGGCTGCCGGCGTCGGCCTCGAACAAGTCGAAAGTGGATGTGTCACGCTGGTTGCTGGCAAACCAGAAGCGCGCGCTGCCCTGCGGCCCGCGCGCCACGTAATAGGCGCGCACGCCCCGGGCCGGGGTGACCGCCCAGGGGGTGAAGTCCGGCCGGCTGGCGTCCAGCACCAGCAGGCGGGTGTTTTCATTGCCCAGTTCGTCCTTGCTATAGACGATGTGCCGGCTGTCGGGCAGCCAGGTGTGCAGGCCGCCGCCACGGCCCTGGTTGCCGGTGGCATAAGTCGTCACAGCCTGCGGCGCGTCCACCGGGCGCACGGCCAGGCCCGTATCGAGGCCCACGGTCTGCGACCACAGCAGGCGCTGGCCGTCAGGCGACAGCACGAAGCCGCCGATGCGCTCGGTGTTGGCCACAAACTGGCGTACGGGCAGCAGCGGCGCCATCTGTGCGGCGGACTGCTGCAGGGCGGGATGGGTGGGCGCCGTGGTGCAGGCCCCCAGCAGCGCCAGCCCGGACAGGGACGACCACGCCAGCAGGCGGGAAAACAGGCGCGGCAGGGACATGAGACTCTCCGGTGGATGACGGGCGTGAAAGGCGGTCTGAATCATAGGCAAGAAGTCACTCTTCTGGCGCAGCGCGAAGGGGCACCGGCCGTGTCACCATTTTTACAAAGCATTTGCTTGGCAAAAACTATACTGGCGCCTGAATTTGCATGAACCCTATTCCCACCGGAGATGCCCCATGAGTGAAGCCTTTATTTTTGATGCCATCCGCACCCCGCGCGGCAAGGGCAAGAAGGACGGCAGCCTGTACGAGGTCAAGCCCGTCAACCTGCTGGCCGGCCTGCTGACAGAGTTGCAGCGCCGCAACGACTTCGACACCGGGCAGGTGGACGACATCGTGATGGGCATCGTCTCGCCCATTGGCGAGCAGGGCTCGGTGCTGCCCAAGGTGGCCGCGCTCAAGGCGGGCTGGGACTTCCGCTGCGCGGGCGTGCAGCTCAACCGCTTCTGCGCCTCCGGCCTGGAGGCGGTCAACATGGCGGCGCAGAAAGTGCGCTCCGGCTGGGAAGACCTGGTGGTGGCCGGCGGCGTGGAGAGCATGAGCCGCGTGCCGATCGGCTCCGACGGCGGCGCCTGGGCGCAGGACCCGGAAACCAACAGCGCCACGCTGTTCGTGCCGCAAGGCGTGGGCGCCGACCTGATCGCCACCATTGAAGGCTTCAGCCGTGCCGACGTGGACGCCTTCGCGCTGGAATCGCAGCAGCGTGCCACCCGCGCCCGTGCCGCCGGCTACTTTGCCGGCTCGGTGGTGCCCGTGAAGGACGCGCTGGGCCAGACCATCCTGGACTACGACGAATTCATCAAACCCGCCACCACGCTGGAGGGCCTGGCCTCGCTGCGCCCGGCCTTTGAGCAGATGGGGGCCATGGGCTTTGATGCGGTGGCCTTGCAGCGCTACCCGCAGGTCGAGCGCATCCACCACGTGCATCACGCCGGCAACTCGTCCGGCATCGTGGACGGCGCCGCAGCACTCCTGATCGGCTCGGAGGCAGCAGGCAAAACCCACAAGCTCACGCCGCGTGCGCGTATCGTGGCCGTGGCACTCAGCGGCGCCGACCCCACCATCATGCTCACCGGCCCCACTCCCGCCGCGCGCAAGGCGCTAGCCAAGGCCGGCATGACAGTGGACCAGATCGACCTGTTCGAGGTCAACGAGGCCTTTGCCACCGTGCCCATGAAGTTCATGAAAGACATGGGTGTGCCGCACGACAAGGTCAACGTCAACGGCGGCGCCATTGCCATGGGCCACCCGCTGGGCGCCACCGGCGCCATGATCGTCAACATCCTGGTGGACGAACTGCACCGCCGGGGCCTGCGCTACGGCCTGGCCACGCTGTGCGTGGGCGGCGGCATGGGCATCGCCACCATCGTGGAACGCATCTAAGAGACAACGGACGAGGATTGCATTGTGAAAACCATCAACTACACGCTCCACCAGGGCATCGCCACCCTCACCTTTGACGAGGCAGGCTCGCCCGTCAACACCATGTGCCAGCAATGGCAGCAGGACCTGACGGAAGCGGCCGCACAGGTCGTGCGCGACAAAGACGCCATCCACGGCATCATCCTGGCCTCGGCCAAGAGCACCTTCTTTGCCGGCGCCGACCTGAAATCCGTGATGCGCCTGAAGCCCGAAGACGCCACCACCGTCTATGCCGAGATCGAGCAGATGAAGAAGAACTTCCGCGCGATCGAAACCCTGGGCAAGCCCGTGGTCAGCTGCCTGAACGGCGCAGCCCTCGGCGGCGGCTGGGAAGTGGCCCTGGTCGGCCACCACCGCATCGCCGTGAACAACCCCAAGATCCAGTTCGGCCTGCCCGAAGTCACGCTGGGTCT
>ERZ1034365.821-NODE-821-length-16571-cov-3.074391_pt1 | contig 16571 bp, 18 predicted proteins | sample MGYA00520615_ERZ1034365 | MGnify/ENA primary metagenome ERZ1034365 (study PRJEB33736, sample SAMEA104284505) | Azolla filiculoides | biome: Urban; feature: Water surface; material: Ditch water | place: Netherlands | collected 2015-10-28 | depth 0-0.1 m ... | reverse complement strand
TCGCCTCAAGGGCTTGAACCTCTTCGAAAAGAAGCCAATGCCATCATGGGGTTCTGACCTCACCGGTATTTTCTTTGACACTATTAAGTACTTTGTTCGCTCAACTGAGAAGCAAGCAGCGACATGGGAAGACCTTCCAGAAGATATTAAAAATACATATGACCGACTTGGTATTCCAGAGGCTGAAAAGCAACGTCTAGTTTCAGGTGTCGCGGCTCAATATGAATCTGAAGTTGTCTATCACTCGATCCGCGAAGATCTTGAAAAGCAAGGCGTGATCTTCCTTGATACAGATAGCGCGCTCAAGCAGCACCCTGAACTCTTTAAAGAGTACTTCGGAACAGTTATTCCAGTTGGCGATAATAAATTTGCAGCGCTTAATACATCTGTCTGGTCTGGTGGTTCATTTATCTATGTGCCAAAGGGGGTTCATGTTGATATTCCATTGCAGGCATATTTCCGCATTAACACAGAGAACATGGGCCAATTCGAACGCACGCTGATCATCGCAGATGAAGATTCATACATTCACTATGTAGAAGGTTGCACAGCTCCTATCTACAAGTCAGATTCACTTCACTCAGCAGTTGTTGAAATCATCGTCAAGAAGGGTGCGCGTGTTCGTTACACAACCATCCAGAACTGGTCGAACAACGTTTATAACTTGGTAACAAAGCGCGCAACATGTGCAGAAGGTGCAACTATGGAATGGGTCGATGGAAATATCGGCTCGAAGGTCACCATGAAGTACCCAGCTGTCATGTTGATGGGTCCACATGCAAAGGGTGAAACTCTTTCACTCGCATTTGCAGGTCCTGGTCAGCACCAGGATTCAGGAGCGAAGATGGTTCACGCCGCTCCGTATACATCTTCATCGGTAATTTCTAAATCTGTTGCTCGTGGTGGTGGACGTACTTCATACCGCGGTCTCGTTCAGGTTCAGGAAGGTGCACACCACTCTGCAAGCACAGTTAAGTGTGATGCTTTGTTGGTAGACACGATTTCTCGCTCTGATACATATCCATATGTAGATATCCGTGAAGATGATGTCTCAATGGGTCACGAAGCAACTGTTTCAAAGGTTAGCGATGATCAGTTGTTCTACCTGATGTCTCGCGGTCTCAATGAAGATGAAGCCATGGCGATGATTGTTCGTGGATTTATCGAGCCAATCGCACGTGAACTTCCAATGGAGTACGCGCTCGAGCTCAATCGTCTTATTGAACTTCAGATGGAAGGTGCTGTCGGTTAATGTCTGTTTTAACTACTAACTACCTAACACCAACAGGCCGCGAAGAAGCCTGGCGTTTTACGCCGCTGAAGCGTCTTCGCGGATTACATGATGGGGTCGCAGTCCAATCTGATCGCCAATCACTTATTTCAAAGGGCACGCTGCCTGCGGGCGTGAGCTTTACACGTGAAAACCTCGAACCACTTGCAGCCTCTGATGATGTAATTATCGAGCGCATCAGAGGAGCGGCTACATCTGTTGCTCACCTTTCAATCGCAGCAAATACAGAAGTGTCAGAGCCAATCTTTCTGGGACGTTCTGCAGGGGCACTAGACACAGCAGAGTTTTCTCGCGTTCGCATCACTCTTGGAACTCACGCAGTTGCAACAGTAATTGTCGAAAACACAACAGACACCGTTCTGGCAGAGGACCTTGAGATCAACTTGGCGCCAGGATCAAACTTGAAGTTTGTGACCTTGCAAGAGTTTGAATCACACTCTGTTTACACAGCTCGTCACCATGCGGTTGTTGATAAGGATGCAACATTCAAATCAGTGACTGTGACAGTTGGTGGAGATGTGGTTCGAATTCTTCCTACAGTTGAGTTCACCGCTCCTGGTGGTTCGGTAGATCTACTCGGTGTCTATTTTGCAACTGCAGGTCAGTTCTTTGAGCATCGCATGCATGTCGATCACGCCGTGCCTAATGCAAAATCAAATGTTAATTACAAGGGCGCACTTGCTGGCAAGGATGCACACACTGTTTGGATCGGTGATGTTCTTATTCGCGCAGCGGCTGAAGGAACCGATACTTACGAGCTCAATCGCAATCTATTGCTCAGCGATGGTGCTCGTGCAGATTCTGTACCAAACCTTGAAATCGAAACCGGCGAAATTGTTGGAGCAGGCCATGCAAGTACGACTGGTCGCTTTGATGATGAGCAATTGTTCTATTTAATGTCACGCGGTATTGCAATGGCAGATGCGCGTCGCTTGGTAGTTCGCGGTTTCTTCAATGAGATCGTTTCAGAAATCGGTAATGAAGAGGTTCAAAACCGAATCATGGATCGTATTGATGCCGAACTTGAAAAGGCGGCCCACAATGGCTGATCTCGTATTGGATCAAATGGTTGAAGGTAAGCCTGTAAAGATTGAAAAAGATGGCAAAACCATTTGTGTCGCACGTGTTGGCGATGAGGTTTTCGCTATTGCTGATACCTGCTCTCACTCAGATGCATCACTGTCTGAAGGAGATGTCACCGGTTTCAAGATCGAATGCTGGCTTCATGGAGCTGAGTTTGATCTTCGCACAGGGGAGGCATTAACCCTTCCAGCAAATATTCCACTCGAAACATATGCGGTATCAATCGACGGAAACGCCGTCACGGTAGAGATTTAGTAACGAGAGAAGAGAGAAAACAATGAGCACACTAGAAATCCGCAACCTGCAGGTATCGGTAGATACAGATAACGGAACGGTCGACATCCTTAAGGGCGTAGATCTAACAATCAACTCAGGTGAAACTCACGCAATCATGGGACCTAACGGTTCTGGTAAATCAACTCTTGCTTACTCAATCGCGGGACACCCTAAGTACACGATCACTGGTGGCTCTGTAACTCTTGATGGTGCAGATGTTTTGGAGATGACAGTCGACGAGCGCGCAAAGGCTGGCTTGTTCTTAGCGATGCAGTACCCAGTAGAAGTTCCAGGAGTATCAGTTTCAAACTTCCTGCGCACGGCAGCGACAGCGCTACGTGGAGAAGCTCCAAAGCTTCGCACATGGGTTGGTGAAGTTAAGGAAGCAATGGAAGCTCTGAACATGGATCCATCTTTTGCTACTCGTAACGTTAATGAAGGTTTCTCTGGTGGAGAAAAGAAGCGCCACGAAATCATGCAGCTTGAACTATTGAAGCCAAAGATGGCAATTCTCGACGAGACTGATTCAGGTCTTGATGTGGATGCGCTGCGCATTGTCTCTGAAGGCGTTGTTCGTGCGAAGGCTGCAAACAACCTCGGCGTACTACTTATTACCCACTACACACGCATCCTTCGTTACATCCAACCTGACTTTGTGCACGTATTTGCAAATGGTCGCGTTGTTGAACAAGGTGGACCAGAGCTAGCTGAAAAGCTTGAAGCAAATGGTTACGCAGATTATGTGAGCAAGTAAGAACACATGTCGATTAACGTTGCGAAGGTACGTCAAGATTTTCCGATCTTTGAACGTACTATTCGCGACGGTAAAAAACTTGTTTACTTAGATAGCGGTGCAACCAGTCAGAAGCCACTATCGGTTATTAATGCCGAGAGCGATTTCTACAAGTTTCACAACGCAGCGGTACATCGTGGTGCTCATCAGTTAGCCGAAGAGGCAACCGATGCATTTGAAGGCGCGCGCTTAAAGGTAGCCAACTTTATTGGTGCCCAAGAGGATCAAATTGTCTTTACCAAGAGTGCAACCGAATCACTTAACTTGGTTGCCTACGCAATGGGTAATGCTGAACCAGGTACTCGCTTTGCGTTGACATCTAAAGATCGCATCGTCGTAACCGAGATGGAGCATCACGCAAATTTAATTCCGTGGCAGCAGTTAGCGGCTCGAACTGGAGCTCAACTTTCGTGGTTTGAGGTAACGCCAGAAGGTCGCTTAGATCTATCCAATATCAACTCTGTCATTACTGAAGATACAAAGGTTGTCGCGCTCACTCATCAATCAAATGTATTGGGAACAATCAATCCGCTAGAGGCAATTGTTGCTCGTGCACATGAAGTTGGTGCAGTTGTGGTGCTTGATGCATGCCAATCAGTTCCGCACATGCCGATTGATGTTACAAAACTAGGCGTAGATTTCTTAGCCTTCTCTGGTCACAAAGCTGTTGGCCCAACCGGTGTAGGTGTTCTGTGGAGTTCATTGCTCAACGATTTGCCACCATTTCTTTATGGTGGTTCGATGATTGAAACAGTAACAATGACATCTGCAACCTGGGCACCTGCGCCCCGTAAATTTGAAGCCGGCGTTCCCAACATGGCTCAAGCCGTTGGACTTGGTGCAGCAATCGATTACCTAACAGCAATTGGAATGCAAACAATTCATGAACATGAAATTGAATTGACGGGGTATTTGCTGAACAAGTTATTGGCCGTACCTGATTTAAAGGTAGTAGGACCAACAAATACACAATCACGTGGCGGTTCAGTTTCCTTTACCGTTGGCGATATTCATCCACATGATTTAGGTCAGTTCCTCGATAGCCAAGGTGTTGCAGTGCGTACGGGGCATCACTGTGCTTGGCCGTTGACACGCAAGCTAGGCGTACCTGCTACTACTCGAGCTTCTTTGTATTTATACAACGATGAATCAGATTGCGATGCATTATTTGAAGCAATCCTTGGCGCACAGAAATACTTTGCATAATGCAGCTAGATAGCCTGTACCAAGAGGTGATCCTGGATCACTACAAACATCCCTTAAATAAGGGTTTGTCAGAAAATTATGGCGCTCAGGTCCACCATGTAAATCCAAGTTGTGGCGATGAAATCACTCTCAACGTGACTGCAACAGATGGAAAAATCAGCGCAATTACCTGGGATGGAGTTGGTTGCTCTATCTCTCAGGCAAGTGTTTCGATTGCAAGTGATCTGTTAGTAAACAAGAGCTTTGCCGAAGCTGAAGCCATTCTTAATGAGTTCACCGAACTTATGCAGAGTAAGGGCACAAAAGAGGGTAACCCAGATGTTCTGGAAGACGCCGTTGCGTTAGCCGGAGTTTCAAAGTTCCCAGCACGCATTAAATGCGCATTACTTGGGTGGATGGCGTTCAAGGATGCAGCGGTTAGAATTAACACCACAACAGGGGGAGAGTAACAATGGCAACTAGCGTTGATGATGTAACTGAGGCGATGAAGGATGTTGTTGATCCCGAACTCGGTATCAATGTTGTAGACCTTGGTCTCATTTACGATGTAATGGTTGATGAAGCAAATATTGCGATTCTCAACATGACTTTGACCTCTGCCGCTTGTCCTTTACAAGATGTCATTGAGGATCAGACTCGTGCAGCATTAGCCGGCATGACATCTGATGTAAAAATAAATTGGGTATGGATGCCACCTTGGGGTCCGGACAAAATCACCGATGATGGAAGAGAACAGCTCCGCGCTCTAGGCTTCACCGTTTAATTATGTCAATGCATGCAGCGTGGATGACCCACCGCTCAATGACCGCAGATCCTTCAGTGAAGGAACAGAAGTTAAAGCCAGGAACTGTTAAGCGCATCTTTAAGTTTGCCCAGCCGTATCGAATAAACATCATCATTTTCTTAGCAACAGTAGTAGTCGACGCCGCTTTGGTCGTTGCAACTCCATTGTTACTCAAGCGCCTTATAGATGATGGAGTAATTCCAAAGGATGGGGCTGTAGTAACCAAACTTGCGTTGCTTGTGGGTTTACTGGCAATCGCTGATGCCGGATTCAACATGCTTGGGCGTTATTTCTCATCACGCATCGGTGAAGGGTTGATTTACGATCTTCGATCACTTGTATTTGCACATGTCCAAAAGCAGTCAATCGCTTTCTTTACCCGCACCCAAACAGGCGCATTGATCTCAAGAATTAACTCCGATGTAATCGGAGCCCAACAAGCCTTCACCGCAACACTTTCAGGTGTAGTTAGCAATGTTGTTAGCTTGGTTCTTGTTGGCGTCACTATGTTGATCTTGTCCTGGCAAATCACCATATTCTCACTTGTTCTATTGCCAGTCTTTCTCATTCCAACAAAGTGGGTCGGCCGCAGACTTCAGGCATTAACGCGCGAGTCATTTAATGTGAACGCCGAGATGTCCAGCACCATGACAGAACGCTTTAATGTTTCAGGTGCGATGTTAGTTGCCTTATACGGTGAACCAGATCGTGAGCGCGAATACTTCAGAAGTCGCGCACGTCGCGTTGCTGATATCGGAATCAAGATGGCCATGCTCAACCGTTTATTCTTTATCGCACTTACAAGCGTGGCAGCTGTTGCAACAGCATTTGCCTACGGAATCGGTGGCCATTTAGCAATTAGCGGGGGAGTAACTGTTGGAACTCTTCTTGCAATTACCGCTCTCTTAGCTCGTTTATATGGACCTTTAACAGCGTTATCAAATGTTCGAATCGATGTAATGACATCGCTTGTTTCATTCGAGCGCGTTTTTGAGGTTTTGGATCTTGAACCGATGGTAAAGAATCGCGACAACGCAACAGAGTTGAAGACAAAAGAACCTCGTATTGAGTTCAAGAATGTAGATTTTTCATATCCTCGAGCAGAAGAGATTTCTTTGGCTTCGCTTGAATCTGCTGCAAAGGCAGAAACAGTTCAAAGTGGGCAAGTGCTTCGCAATCTGTCCTTCATCGCTGAACCCGGCACGATGACCGCACTTGTCGGTCCTTCAGGTGCTGGTAAGACAACTATTAGTGCATTACTGCCACGTCTTTATGATGTGACAGAAGGTGCAATTTCAATTGATGGACATGACATTCGCGATTTAACCCTCGAGTCTCTGCGCGATTCAATCGGTGTTGTTATGCAAGATGCGCACCTGTTCCACGAATCAATTGCAGAAAATCTGCGTTATGCAAAGCAGGATGCAACAGTTGCTGAAATGCAAGCGGCATGCGAAGCGGCCCAGATCTGGAAATTAATTGAGTCACTTCCAAATGGTTTGGACACAATGGTGGGAGAGCGCGGACACAGGCTTTCAGGTGGCGAAAAACAACGTTTAGCAATTGCGCGCTTACTGTTGAAATCTCCTGCAGTAGTTATTTTGGATGAGGCCACAGCGCATCTTGATTCTGAAAACGAGCAGTTGGTTCACGCCGCTTTACAGACTGCGTTAAAGGGAAGAACTAGCATCGTTATTGCGCACCGATTAAGTACCGTGCGAGATGCTGATCAGATTCTTGTTCTTGAAAAGGGTTCAATTATTGAGCGCGGAAAGCATGATGAACTTGTAGCAAAGGGTGGGTTGTATTCAGAGCTTTATAACCGCCAAGATTTAACGGGTGCGGCGAATTAAAATTCGTCCGTAAATCACCAGGCCTCCAAAAAATATCCACTGCAAGGCGTAAGCCATATGCGGGCCATCGCTGAGTTCTGGAAGTTGTGCGGGAACTTCTGGTGTTAAAGCTTTTTCGGATCCTGTCAGCAAATCTATGTAGAACTTCTCTGTATTCAATTGCGATTGTGCATTGAGCTCTGAAACCAGACCTTCACCTTTTCCTGGCAAGGCAAAGAAAGATCCGCGAGGCAGCGAAGAATCTAAGCGGAGTCGTCCAGTGATACTCACCTGTGAAGTTGGAACAGGTGTTACAACTGGAGCGGTTGTAGCGGTTGCTCCCGCTTCGACCCAGCCTCTATCAACCCAGAAACTGCGATTATCGGTGGAGGTAAAAAGCGTCAATACCTCATAACCGTACTTACCTTCGCTGTAACGGTTGCGTAAAAGTATTTGTTTCTCTACATCAAAAGTTCCTTCTGTAAATACGCTTTGCCATTCAAAATCTGCAACCACGCCATCAACATTTTCAAGTGCAAGGGGAGCCTTTGCAATCCGCTCTTCGATAACTGTATTTCGTGCATGTCGATCAACTCCGCGGTGATACTGCCATTGGGCAGCCCAGAGACAAAGAACAATCAGAGCTAGTGCAATGAGTGATTTAAATAGGGCCCATGGCTCTTTTGAATTACTTTCAGAAGACATTATTAGTTAAGTTCTAGCGGCTTATCTTCTGCAACATCTGCACCGCGTGTGACAGTTTCACGTCCGGCGTTTGCGATTACAACAGCGAAGTAGGGCAGGGTCACCGCTCCCAGCAGTGCAAACCAGCGGAAAGGGCTTGGCAAAATAACTGTCAAAATGAAGCACGCGGTACGGATCATCATCGAAATGAAGTAACGCTTCTGGCGGCCAGCTTGATCACGCGTCAACGCCTGTGGGGCGCTGGTAATGTCAAAAATCTTCTTTTCTTTGGCCATGTACGCAAGCGTAGTGCTCGGCGCGCACCTTCGCTTCTTTTGTTTACTCAAAGGTAGCCAGTAGGTTTTGTACATGAGTTCAATCGCCCTGGTAACAGGTGGAAATCGCGGAATTGGTTTAGCGATCGCTCAATCCCTCAAAGCAGCTGGCCATGATGTAGTCGTGACCTATCGCAGCGGCGTTGCACCTGTTGGGTTCAAAGCGGTTCAGATGGATGTGACCAGCACTGAAAGCGTCGATGCAGGATTTACCTCAATTGAAGAGCAATGGGGATCTCCAGAAATTATCGTGGCCAATGCAGGCATCACAAAAGATGGCCTTGTTATGCGCATGAGCGATGAGGATTTTGAATCGGTCATCGATGCGAATCTAACGGGGGCATTTCGATTTGCTCGCCGCGCTACAAAAGGTCTTCTAAAACTAAAGCGCGGACGACTTATTTTTGTTGGTTCCGTTGTTGGTGCACTTGGTTCAGCCGGTCAAGTTAATTACTCATCATCCAAATCAGGTTTAGTTGGAATGGCTCGTTCATTTGCGCGCGAACTTGGCAGCCGCGGAATTACCGCAAATGTAATTGCACCCGGTTTTGTCGAAACAGATATGACGGCAACATTGGATGAAAAGCGCCGCACAGAGATCGCAGGATCTGTTCCACTGGGTCGGTTCTGTTCAGCCGAAGAGATCGCAGATGTTGTTACCTTTATTGCATCACCACAAGCAAGTTACATCTCCGGAGCGTTGATTCCAGTAGATGGCGGATTAGGAATGGGACACTAAATGGGAATCCTCGAAGGCAAAAAGATCCTTGTTACTGGAGTATTGACCGATGCATCCATTGCATTTCATATTGCTCGTCTTGCTCAGGAAGAGGGCGGCCAGGTAATCCTTTCTGGATTTGGACGCGGGCTCTCATTAACAAATCGAATTTCAGGCCGTCTTCCAAAGCCATGTCCGGTAATCGAGCTTGATGTAACAAGTGAAGCAGATCTAGCCTCACTTGAATCGCGAGTTCGTGAACACTTCCCTGAAGGATTAGATGGCGTCGTCCATTCAATTGGTTTTGCCCCCGAAGCCGCTCTTGGTGGAAACTTCTTAAACACACAATGGGAAGATGTTTCGACGGCGGTTCAGGTATCTGCATTTTCCTTGAAGTCATTAACAATGGCTGCTCGACCATTATTTAATGGCGGGGGATCAGTTGTGGGATTAGATTTTGATGGACAAGTAGCCTGGCCTAAGTACGACTGGATGGGTGTTGCAAAGGCAGCACTTGAAGCAACCTCTCGATACCTTGCACGCGATTTAGGTGCTGAAAATATTCGCATTAACTTGGTTGCAGCAGGTCCGATTCGCACAATCGCTGCAAAATCAATTCCAGATTTTGAGCGCTTCGAGCATCTATGGGATGAACGTTCTCCGATGAAGTGGGATGTCAATGATCCCGTTCCAGCTGCACAAGCTGCGGTTGCATTGCTTTCGGATTGGTTCCCAAAAACCACCGCTGAAATCATCCATGTTGATGGTGGCTTCCACGCCATGGGTGGCTAAGCGGGCGTTTACGCTCAATTTCACCTTTTACCCCATATGCGGGTAATCTTTGCCCCAGACCAGTGGCGTCACAGTCACTGCAAGAGGAGTTACCGCTCCCACCTTCATCGCCACTAGTGCGGGCTGGTTTGTCGGATAAGAGAAGTATTTCTCTTGCCCTTGCGGTTTTCTTTTGCAGCGCTGTAACACCAAAGCGTTAACGAACCGAAGGAGCTCAAAGTCACCACTGAACCGCGCATCAACGATCGAATTCGCACACCCGAAATTCGTTTGATCGGTTATACCGGCGAACAAGTTGGAGTTGTAGATATCGATACAGCGCTCAAGATGGCAGATGAAGTTGGTCTCGACCTAGTCGAAATCGCACCAGATGCTAACCCACCCGTTTGCAAGATCATGGACTTCGGAAAGTACAAGTACGAAGTAGCACAGAAGGCACGGGAAGCGCGTCAAAACCAGACCCACATTGTGGTTAAGGAAGTGCGTCTCACACCAAAGATCGAAAACCATGATTACGAAACAAAGCGTTCTCAGGTTGAAAAGTTTCTTAAGGGTGGAGACAAGGTAAAGGTAACAATGAAGTTCCGCGGCCGCGAACAAACGCGACCTGAGTTGGGATACAAGATGTTGCAACGTCTTGCAGAAGATATTGCAGAAGTTGGTTTCGTTGAGTTTGCTCCAAAGCAAGAAGGACGAAACATGACAATGGTTCTTGGTCCAACTAAGAAGAAGACAGAAGCAGTTGCAGAAGCAAAGGCAGCACGCAAGGCGAAAGCTGAAGCAGCTGCAGAGACAACGGAGTAAGGGAGCATAACCATGCCAAAGATGAAAACACACAGCGGTGCGAAGAAGACTTTTCGCATCACCGGTTCTGGAAAGGTTATGCACGAGCGCGCAGGAAAGCGCCACTTGCTCGAGCGTAAATCTTCACGAGTAACACGTCGTTTATCGACAGAGTCAGCTGCAAAGCCAACTGTCGCAGTCACAGCCAAGCGCATGCTTGGGTTGAAGTAAGGAGCGGGTTAAATGAGAGTAAAGCGCGGAGTCCACGCAGCTAAGAAGCGTCGTACAACTCTTGAACGTGCCAGCGGTTACCGCGGACAACGTTCACGTCTTTTCACAAAGGCGAAAGAGCAAGTTACGCACTCAATGGTTTATGCATTTAATGACCGTAAAGATAAGAAGGGCGATTTCCGTCGCCTCTGGATCCAACGTATTAACGCTGGTTGCCGCGAACACGGTCTTACCTACAACCGTTTCATCCAGGGCCTAAAGGCTTCAGGTGTTGAGGTTGATCGTCGCGTTCTTTCAGAGCTTGCGACAAATGATCCTGCAACATTCAAGACTCTTGTCGACGTTGCTCGCAAGACTCTTGCATCACTCTAAGTTCCAATAATGATTGAGAGCCTTAACTCGCCACATGTTGCGCGAGTTAAGGCTCTTATTGGTTCTAGGGGAGTAAAGGAAAGAAAGAGCACCGGACAGTTTGTTGCAGAAGGAATGCAATGTGCCCGTGAAGCACTCGTTGCACACAGTGGCCCGCAGATTGAAACGCTTTATCTAACATCTAATGGCCGACTCAAAGTTGAAGAGATCGCAGATTTAACTCGATTCAATGTCGTAGAAGTAAGTGATGAAGTCATGAAGGAAATGTCAGAGACCATCACTCCGCAAGGAATTTTGGCAATCTGCACTATTCCTACAGTTGATTTGAACTCGATCGCATTAAATGGAACACGCAAATTTATCTATCTTTCAGAGGTTCAGGATCCAGGTAACGCCGGAACTATTCTGAGATCAGCTGATGCCTTCGCCATGGATGCTGTTATTACATCTCCTGGAAGCGTTGACATGTACTCACCGAAAGTTGTTCGCAGCACCGCAGGATCTTTATGGCACATTCCGGTTTTTGAATCGGTGCCGCTGCACGATCTTTTAGCACTTGGCGTAAAGGCTTTTTCATTAGGAGCATCTGGGTCGCAATCCTTAGATGCTTTTGATTCTGCAGGGGATGTAGCAGCGATATTTGGAAATGAAGCTCGTGGCTTATCGACGACACAGCAAGTCGATGCGATCGAAGTCGTGAGCATCCCGATGCCTGGCAATGCCGAAAGTCTTAATCTTTCTGCGGCTGCCTCGATTGTTATGTATCACCTATCAAATATGCCGCGTAAATAAAGCACTTCCCGATAGAGTTCTCCCTATGCGCGTAGAGGAAATTTCTGCCTGGGTTGAAGATGCCCGTAAGGCTTTCGCCTCCGCTTCAGATTTAGATTCCTTGAAAACAGCTCGCTTGGCCCATGCCGGCGACAAATCACCAATCGCGCTGGCATCTCGTGGGCTTGGCGCGCTCTCTCCTGAAGATAAAGCCTCTTTCGGCAAAGTTATTGGAGAGGCAAAGGCGGCGATAGCCCAAGCACTTGCCGATGCCACCGCAGTTCTTGAGGCAGAACGTGATCGTAAGGTTTTGCTCGAAGAGGTTGTAGATATCACCCTGCCTGTTAATCGCTCGCATCGCGGTGGATTGCATCCGATTTCGATTATCAAAAATGAAGTCTCAGATTTCTTTATCGAACAAGGTTTTGCGGTAGAAGAAGGTCCAGAACTTGAATCTGGTTGGCTTAACTTTGATGCGCTCAATATTCCTGCCGATCACCCAGCGCGAACAATGCAAGATACATTTTTTATCGAACCAGTTGAATCTGGAATGGTTTTGCGTACCCATACATCTCCTGTGCAAATTCGCACGATGTTGACGCAGCAGCCACCAATTTACGTTGTATGTCCTGGGCGCACATTCCGCGCCGATGAGTTAGATGCAACCCATAGCCCTGTGTTCCACCAGGTTGAAGGTTTAGTCATCGATAAGGGAATCACAATGGCGCACCTCAAGGGAACGCTAGATAACTTTGCTCGACACATGTTTGGGCCTGATGTCACTACACGTCTTCGTCCATCATTCTTTCCATTCACCGAGCCGAGCGCAGAAGTAGATATCTTCTTTAACAATCGCTGGATCGAATGGGGCGGTTGCGGAATGGTTAACCCAAAGGTTTTGGCTACATGTGGAATCGACACAGATGTCTACAGTGGATTTGCATTCGGTATGGGTCTAGAACGAACACTCATGGTTCGCCACGGCATTACAGACATGCATGACATAGTTGAAGGCGATCTTCGTTTCACCCGTCAGTTTGGAGTTGGCCTGTAATGCGCGCTCCTTTATCGTGGATCAAAGAGTTTGTAGAGATCCCTGCTTCAGTTACCGCAGAACAAATCTCTGATGGTCTCATCCGCGTTGGCTTTGAGGTCGAAGAGATCATTAAGCAGGGCGCTGATTTAACTGGTCCACTGAAGTTTGCAAAGGTCTTAACGATTGAAGAGATCACCGAGTTTAAAAAGCCAATCCGGTATGTAGGACTAGATTGCGGCGAAGGTGAAACTCGCTATGTAATTTGTGGAGCAACAAACTTTGCTGTGGGGGACCTTATTGTTGCCGCATTGCCAGGAGCTGTTCTTCCTGGTGATTTCAAAATCGGCGCACGTGAGACCTACGGTAAAACATCAAATGGAATGATTTGTTCCGCACGTGAATTAGGTATCAGTGACGACCACGAAGGCATTATGGTTTTTGCTGAAGGTGAAGTAGTAATCGGTGCAGATGCCATCGAAGCTTTACAAATCAATGATGTCATCTTTGATGTTGCCGTGAACCCTGACCGTGGATACGCCTTAAGCATTCGCGGAATTGCACGTGAAGTTGCAGCTTCCTTGAATCTCAACTTCACCGATCCAGTTGATGCTTTACGAGATTTGAAGTTCGAAGAGACAGGTACTGGCGTTTCAGCAAAGATCGCAGACAAATCTGCCGCCTCGGTTTTCTACCTTCGCACACTTTCTAACTTTGATCCAAAGGCAACAACTCCAATCTGGATGCGCCGCCGTATTGAAAAAATGGGCATGCGCTCAATCTCATTGGTAGTCGATGTAACAAATTATGTGATGCTCGAACTTGGCCAACCGCTTCACGCCTTCGATAAATCAAAGATCAAAGGTGGATTAACAATCAAGCGAGCAGGTTCTGCACAAAAGTTTGTGACCCTTGATGGTCAAGAACGTCAATTAGATCCAGATGATTTGATGGTCTGCGATGATGATCAACCTTTGGCACTTGCAGGCACAATGGGTGGGTTGTCCTCAGAAATTACAGAGACCACGACAGATATCGCACTTGAAGCGGTTCGCTTTGATCCTGTTGCAATAGCTAAGAATTCACGACGACATAAGCTCTCATCTGAAGCATCTCGTCGCTTAGAACGAAGTGTCGACCCTTCTTTGGCTCAGTTTGCATCTGCGCGATTTGTTCAACTGCTTACTGCTCATAGTTCAGCAAAGCACGTGGCAACCGTTGTGGATGGCGAGCCTGTTTATGCCCCAACGGTCACAATTGATCCCGCATATATTTCGAAGATTTTGGGCTTTGAGGTTCCAGCAGCAAAGGTTGCCGAAGTTCTTCGCGTTATTGGGTGCGACGTTGATGAAAAGAACTTCACTATTGATCCTCCATCTTGGCGATCAGATTTGTTGACCGCTGCAGATTTCACTGAAGAGGTAGCCCGCATGATCGGCTACGACAAAATTCCATCAATACTGCCTCCACGACCATTGCATGCGACATTGACGCCAACGCAGAAGCGTCGTCGCGCAGTAGCAACAATGCTTGCCAGCCGCGGATTGGCCGAGGTGCAAACCTTCCCATTTACAAATCAGGCAACTATCGATTCCATGGGATTTGTTGGCGAACGTGCAGCAACCTACAAGGTTGCAAATCCAATGTCTGAAGAGTTTCCATTGATGCGCGTTCACTTAGTTCCAGGGCTTATTGAGGTCGCACAGCGAAATATCAGCCGCGGTGCAAAGGATTTTGCAATCTTTGAAATGGGTTCAATCTTCCGTATCTCTCAGAAGTTGGTTCCAGCAATTTCTCCAGATTTATCAAAGCGTCCAGATCAAAAGCTTATTGATGAAATCTTTGCAAGCGTCCCAACACAGGGTTATCACGTAGCTGGACTGCTTGTTGGTAAGACTGAAAATGAGAATTGGCAAGGAAAGGCGCGCGCCTATAACTGGCAGGATGCGATTGCATTTGCTCAAGATATTTTGGCGTTGTGTAACCTTGAATGGAGTGTTGCGCGATCTGATCTTGCACCATGGCATCCAGGACGTTGTGCCGAGTTAATCGTTAACGGAAAAGCTGTTGCTCATGCCGGCGAACTTCATCCACGTATCGTTTCAGCGTATGGCCTTCCGGAGCGTTCCGTTGCCTTTGCGGTAGCGCTAAATGCGCTACCTGATTCAGCGCTTGTGCGCCCAACAACTGTTGGGACTATGCCAGCGGCTGTGCAAGATGTCGCTCTTATCGTTGAATCTACAGTCAGCGCAGCAGATGTTGAGGGCGCACTTCGCGAAGGTGCCGGAGATTTACTTGAATCGATTACCTTGTTTGATCGATACGACAAGATCGGGGATGGCAAGATTTCTCTCGCCTTCACCTTGGTATTCCGAGCAGCAGATCGCACTCTTACTGGTGAAGAGGTATCTGCCATGCGTGAGTCAGCAACAGCCGTTGCAGCTGCGAAGTTTGGAGCAGTTGTTCGAACCGCATAATTATGCATAAGATTGCATAATTATTGATCATCCTTTACCCTTAACCCATGAAAACAGCGGTTATCGGTGCAAGTGGTTATGCAGGTGGAGAGCTCTTAAGACTCCTGGCGATCCATCCACATTTCGAGGTCACAACGGTCAGTGCTCACTCCAATGCGGGGGAGGCGATCACCTCGATTCACCCTCAGCTGCAAAGTTACGCCGGACGAGCATTCACTACATTTTCGGTCTCTGATTTTCAAGAATGTGAACTTGTCTTTCTTGCACTTCCGCACGGCGAATCTGCAAAGGTGATTACGCAGCTCCCACCCCACATCAAGATTGTCGATTTAGGAGCAGATTTTAGATTGAAGTCGAAAGACTCTTGGGAAAAGTACTATGGGGGCAACTACGCCGGATCATGGGTCTACGGTTTAGCAGATTTGCCAGGTAAGAGTGCGGAGATTGCGGCCGTGACAAGAGTGGCCAATCCAGGTTGCTATGCAACATCGATCGCTTTGGGTGTCGCTCCGGCGGCCGATTTCGCAGACCTGACAGATGTAGTTGTTGTGGCCGCCTCGGGTACTACTGGCGCTGGCAGATCTGCAAAAATCAATCTCATCGCAAGTGAAGTTTCGGGATCTCTCACCTCATATAAATTTGGAGGAGTCCACCAACACACCCCAGAGATCGAAGAGACGCTTGCGGCAATCAGCGGTAGCGAGGTTAAGGTTTCATTTACTCCAATACTGGCACCGATGCCTCGTGGAATTCTCTCTACTATCACAATGAAATTAACAAAATCTATTTCACTCAGCGAAGTACGTTCCCAGTATCAGTCTTATTTTTCCGACTCCAAATTTGTCCATCTCTTGCCCGAAGGCCAGATGCCTAAGACGGCCTCTGTAATCGGCAGCAATTTTGCACAATTACAAGTAGCCATCGACGAACATACCCAACGCGTAGTGGTCTCGGTCGCTATTGATAATCTTGGTAAAGGTGCAGCTGCGCAGGCAATCCACAATGCAAATCTCATCGCAGGATTAGAGCCAACATCAGGTCTCTTAGGAAATGGTCTCGGTGCATGAATAACTCTCTCCCACTGGGCTTTCGCGCCGCTGGCATGCACGC
>ERZ1034365.820-NODE-820-length-16603-cov-2.996672_pt1 | contig 16603 bp, 15 predicted proteins | sample MGYA00520615_ERZ1034365 | MGnify/ENA primary metagenome ERZ1034365 (study PRJEB33736, sample SAMEA104284505) | Azolla filiculoides | biome: Urban; feature: Water surface; material: Ditch water | place: Netherlands | collected 2015-10-28 | depth 0-0.1 m ... | reverse complement strand
CGGCCACCTTGTCCAGCGTACCCTGGCCGCTCATGCCGATTTGCACCAGCGCATGGTAGATGCCCCACACCGTGCCAAACAGGCCGACATAAGGGGCTGCCGAACCGGCGGTGGCCAGAATCGTCAGCCCGTATTCGCAGTCTGCGGCTTCCTGGTCCACGGCGTTGCTCAGGGTGCGTGTCAGGTACTCACCCAGGCCACCGGCCACGGCTAGACCGGCCTGGTTGCTATTGCCCAGCGCCTCCAGCGATTTGCGCACCAGATGGGTTGCCGGGCTGTCCGGCACGTCCTGCTTCAGCATCTGCTGTACCTCCTGCAGGGACTGCGCGTTCCAGAAGCGCTGCAGGAAAGCATCCGAGCGTTTGCGTGCCAGCACATTGCCGAGCGCGCGGGTAAATATCAGATACCAACTGGCCACTGACAGCAGCAACAGAATGCCCAGTACCAGGCGCCCGACGCTGTCGGTATGGGTGAGAAAGTGGGCAAAGCCCAGGCCTTCCATGGTGGTGTTTTCCATACGATTTAATTTCCTTGAATGACAAAATTGAAGGGTTGCAGTGCCACTGCGCGCACCGCCCGGCCCCCGCGCATGGCCGGTGTGCAGTGCCAACTGCGCACCGCCATCAAGGCGGCCTCGTCCAGGCGGGGCACGCCGCTACTGGTCTGGATGCGGGCCTCGGCCACACGGCCCTGCTCATCCAGCTCGACCTTGAGCAGCACCTGACCGGCTTCGCCCCGGCGACGTGATTGCGCGGGGTAAACCGGTGGCTCGCGCTCGGGGCAGGCCACCGACAGCTCTGCGTTCAGCGCCACCGGACCTTGGGATACGGGCACTGCCGGAGCTGCTGCAGCTGCCGCTATCGGGGCCGCCTTTGCTACCTCAGCCACCACGGGCTGAGGTCGTGGGGCCGGTGCCACAGGCTCCGTCGGTGTCAGCACCGGCGCCTGCGCGACCAGTTGCTGGGGCGGCGGCCGTTCTATCGCACGCGGTTTGGCCGGCTGCGGCAAAGGCTTGGGCAACTCCAGCTTTTTGACTGGCGGGGGTGGCTCCATGAAATGCACAAACAGGGTCTTGGCCTGCTCGGCAGACGGCAGCAAGCCCTGCTGCCACAAGGTCCAGAAAGCAGCAGCGTGCAGCAGTGCAACCAGCGAGAGACCCGCCAGTTGATCCGGTTGAATGCGTATGCGCATGTCCGCTTGCGCTTAGACGAAGTCTTCTGCCGCCGTGGTGGACTGGGCCAAAGAAATAGCGGGCAGGGCGAGGGGAAATGCCATGGCAACGGCCAATGCAATACGACTCTTGTTCATGGAGTGGACCTTTTGGAAAACGAATGGATACCAGGACACCCGGCGTGCGGGTGCCTGTAAATGCGAAGTGACAAGCTGGCTGCGCGGGGCAGCTATCCAAGCGTGGGAGGTCCGCGCGGCTCTAGCCAGAGCGTGTGAATTTTTCGGAAGAAAACTGCCTGCCAGGCCGGCATTTCCTGGGGGCCACCCGCAACCACCAGGGGGTAAGGCCAGAGGCTGGGTGGAGGGGCAAGACGGTCTGCTGAATGCAGGCAAAACGGGCAATGTTGCAGCGTGGTGGCGGATTCCTGCCCGGTCGGGGAACCCTTGGCTGACGGGACGGCATCCGGCGCGGCAGTGGTTAACTTCTGCGCGCTGCAGATTTCAAAGTTGTGGCCGGAATGCGGGTTGGCGAAGTTGAGGGCACGCGAAAGCGTGGGCGCAATGGCAAACAGCACCGCCACCAGCACGGCCCACCACACCGCCCGGGGGCGACGCAGTTGTGTGGTGAACATGGTGCTGTGGGCCATATGCCATCAACCCAGCCAGGCGCGCAAGGCTTTGGGCGTGGGCGGCCCTATGAATTTTTGCAGCCGGCCTTTCTTGTCGATGAGCACCACATAGGGCGTGACGTTGGGCCATTGCGGGTCCACGCTCTGGCGTATGGCGGCTTCATAACCGTCGAAGGCGTACATCCTGGTCAGACCCTGGAAGTGCACCATGTGGCGCAGGGCCTGGGTGCCGCCCACATCCATCATCACCACCGACAGGGGCACGGCCTGCCCCTTGCGCGCGGCACCGGCCTGCACCTTGGCAAACGCATCCGGGCAGGTGCTGCAATACGAGGTGGTGAACAGATAGGCGGCGGGCCGGGGGCCGGATTGCAGCAGCGTGGCCCAGGTGGTTTCGTCGAAGTCCACCACGCTGTTCACGGATGCTGCGGCGGCTTTGGCGGGAGCGCCGGGCGTGCTGGCTTGGCCCCAGCTGTTGCCGGCCAGCGCCAGCAGCAGGGTCAGCAGGGTTTTAAAAACTGAGTTCATGGATCTGAGTCTGTTCAGTGGTGCGCCAGATAACCACCATGCGCGCATCGTTGCTGACCAGGTGCGGTTGGTCGTTGTTGCCGCGTGCGGTGGCCAGCACGCGGGTCTCAAAGGTCTTGCCGCCATCTTTGGAGAGCCAGGCCTTTAGCGAGGTTTCCTTGCCCTGGAAGCTGCGCCAGACAATCGCCAACTTGTCGCCTGTGGCGGCTACGTCGGCGTGCTCGGCCTGGGCATCGGGCAGGGCCCGCACGGTGCTGGCAATCGGTTGCCCGTCTGCGCCCAAGCGGGCATAGCGCACGGCGGCGACGTCCGCGCCTTTTTCCTTGCGGATGCCAAACCAGACCGCGTGGTAGCCCGGGTTGGTGGGGGAGTCGGCACGTGCGAGGCCGGGGCCATGGTGCGGGCAGGCCTGGATATTCCATTCGTCAAAGGTGGCGCGCTTGAAGGTGTTGGGCGCGCTGTCGGACAGATTGGCAAAGGCGTGGTCGCGTGTGCTGGCGCCAAACACATGGCGCCACAGGGCGCGCAGCTTTCCGTCCGGCCCCTGGGCCAGCGCAATGCGGCAGCACTCGCAAGAGTGGTCGGCCACCTTGGTGTCGGGTCCGAAGGTCTTGCCGCCGTCGGTGGAGACGGTCTGGTAAATCGCCGCACCCACATAGCCTTTGCCGCTGGCCTTGAGGTCACGCTTGTCTATCCATACCGCATGCAGGGCGCCTGTTGCGTCAAAGGCCACGGATTCAAAGCGGTGGGTAATTTCCTGCGTATCGTGGTGCACGGTAAACGGTGCGGAGAAGTTGGCGCCGCCATCGCTGCTGCGCAGCATGCGGATCCAGCCGGTATAGGGCTTGTCCAGCGGGCGTGTGTAGGCGATCACCACCTGGCCTTGGGGGCCGAAGGCGATCTTGGGCCGGTTCTCGCCATCGGCAGAAATCGCGTCGCCACGGGTCTCCAGCTTGTGCGGCTCGGACCAGGTGGCCAGGTCGGTGCTGCGCCAGGTGCTGAGTTGTTGCTGGGCGTCCAAGCCCACCATCCACAAACTACCGTCCGGTGCAAAGGCCGCACCGGTTGCCAGCTGCGCACGCGGGGCATGCGCAGCATGGCTGGGGGCGGCTGCCGCCACCGGTGTGGCCGTTTGCGACCAGGCAGTGGCGCAGAAGAGCAACGCGGCACCGGCCAGCAGCAGGCCTTGCAGGGGGGAGGGCAGTTTGTTGATGTTCATGGTCTATTAGAAACGCATCTTCAGGCCAAGTGTGACAGTGCGTGGCATGGAGAGGGTTCTGCTCCAGGGTTGGTTGTAACTGTAGGCGTTCTCGGAATATTGCGTGTCCAGCAGGTTCACCACGCTGGCACTCAGGTCGACAGACTTGCTGAACTTGTAAAGCATGCTGGCATCCCAGACGGTGATGTCTGCCTGCTTGTATTCCACCCCGGCCGTGCTGGTGGTGTCGATGTTCATGCTGCCGATATAGCGCGCCTGCAGGTGGGTCTGCCACGCGGCACCGGGCTTCCAGGTGGCGCCCAGGCTGGCAACGTCCTGTGGCACGCCGGTGGTCTGCACACCCACGGGTTCGCCACCGACAAAACCTTTGCGCGTCAGCATGCTGGTGGTACGGGTGTAGGTGCCGTCCAGCGCCCACTGCCGGTTGAGCTTCCAACCGGCCTGCAGCTCCAGCCCGTAGGACTGACCATCCTGGTCATTGCTGTAAAAGTTTGCTGTGCCCTGCTTGAGCGGAGTCGCGCCCGCGGCCGGCGTGCCGCCGCAGTTCATCAGGTTCACGCCACAAATGAGCTGCACCAGCGCAGGTGCGCTTGCGTAGTCCGATACCTTGTAGGACGCAATCATGTTCTGGATGTCGTACTGGAAATACGTTGCACTCAGTGACAGTCCACCGCGGTTGAAGTCCAGTCCGATCTCGCGCCCGAACAGGTTTTCCGGCGTCAGGTCGGGGTTGGCAATGGTCGGGTTGGGTGAACCAAAGGTGCGCGTGGTGTTGTTAAAGCCGGGTGCCCGGAATGACTTGTAGGCAGCGCCACGCATCGCCAGTTCGTCGGTGACGGCGTAGCGGGCAGCGATGCTGGGATTGAAGGCACTGGTGTTGGACGAGGGCTGCGCGCCACCCAATGGGGTGCCGGACAAGACGCCTGCCACCGCCATGGTGCGGGTGTTGACCCGGTTGGTGTTGTCCCAGCTGTCAAAGCGCGCACTCAAGGTGACATCCAGCGCGTCGGTGGGCACCAACTTGGTTTGGGCGAACACGCCGGTAAAGGTTTGCTCGGCCTGGCCGAAGGTGCTGCTACTGAGGTTCTGCAACTTGCCCAAGGTGGTGGGTGCTGCATAGAAGTACTCCAGATCGGTGGCAGACAGATGGCGGTAGTCCACACCGAGCTGCAGGCTGTTGAACAGGCCGCGCATGGACCGGGAGTAAATGCCGGAGGCGCCTTGTTCCCGGTAGCGCTGTGAGCCGTATTGCGTGTAGTACTGCGGGATATTGCTGTTCACCTGCGCCGGTGTGACGTTGCTGCTGGACGGGCATTTGGTGGTGCCTGTGTTTTGCCAGTAGCAGGTGGCGCCGTTGTACTTCTCAAACTCCAGGTACTGCGCCCAGGCGGTGGCGGTCACTGCAGATTTGTCGTCCAGCGTCTTGGTGAAGCTGGCCGAGATGTCCGGATCGGTCTGCAGGTTCTTGCCGTTGACGTAGCTGATGTCCTGGTCCTGAGTGTGCTGGCCAATGCGCACATAAACACTCAAGTCGGCAGATGGCGTGAAGTAGGTGGTGATCTGGATATTGGTGTTCTGCGTGTTCACCGGTTGGCGCGCCGGGTAGCGCCACTTCTGCTCGGGCAGCACGGTGTCGTAGCCGCGTGAGTTGAGCTTGTCGATGGACAGGTTCACGCTCAGCGTGTCCGACAGCACGAAGTTTTTGCTGATGGCCGCCGACACGGAGCCGTTGGAGCCGGCGCTCAGGGACGCTTCACCGGAGTTGTCGGTCGGGCGTTTGGACACGATGTTGATGACCCCCGCCACCGCCATATTGCCCCACAGGCTGGAGTTGCCGCCGCGCACCACTTCCACGCGTTCGATGCCGGACAGCGGCACCTTGAACCATTGTGTTGTCAGGTAGAACGGGTCGTGAATCGGCACGCCGTCCAGCAGCACCAGCACCTTGGCATTGCCCATGCCGCGCATCTTGGTCGAGTGACCGGTGGGGTCTGACTGTGCCGCCGGTACGCCGGTGAAGTTCAGGCCCGGCACATCGCGCAGCAACTGGTCCAGGGTTTGTGCAGAAGACTTCTGGATGTCTTCCTGCGAGACGATGGTGGTGTTCAGCGGCATGGCTTCCACCTGGGCCTGGCTGCGGCTGGCGGACACGACCACCGTTTTGAGTTCGGCTGTTTTCGCCTCCTCAGAGGCTGGTTGCGCTTGCGCAGGAGCGGCTGAGATCAGGGACAGCACGGCCAAGGCGACCAGTGTGGGATAGGGTTTGAGGTGGTTCATGGGACTTGGCATTAATGTTGGATACCCGCCGTGCGGGCGGTGCGCCCGAAGGGACTGTGCGTCGCTTCGGGCGAAAGGGTTGAAAAAGCTAAATGAAGGAACGGACGAACTGTTGCGTCGCAAGTTTCAGGTCCTTCAGTTCGCGCTTGACGCGCGCCAGTTCGGTTTTGAGGCGCCTGACTTCTTCGGCGTTGCCTGATGAAGCCGGGCGGTTCATGGCCAGGTGGGCGGTGCGAAACGGGTTGCGCGATGGGTCGCAAGACCCGGATGCAGTCATGTGTTGCATGGGAAATATCCTCTACTTGAAATTAAAAAATTGACGGTGTCCGCACGTCGCGGAGCACCCGGAAGTCACTGACGTGACTTCGACGCGATCAACTCAAATATCAGTTGGAGGGCCGCGTGGCGGCGCCCACAAGGGGGTGTTGTCGAGGTATAAAAATACCTGCCAGTCCGCAATCTCCTGCTGTCCGCCCTGAGCCGTTAAGAGGTAAGGCAATGGGCTGGGCGGAGGAGCAAGGCGGTCCGCTTGGTGCAGGCAAAACGGGCAATGCGCGATTGAGGTTGTGGGTTCCTGCCCGGTTGAGGAATCCGCCGTATGCGAGGTATCTGGTGCCAGTGTTCTGGCGCCTTGCGCGGTACAAATTTCCAGGCGAATGGTGTCGCCCGCTGCAAACGCCAACGCATGGCTCAGCGTGGGCGCGATGCTAAACAACACGGCCACCAGCACCGTCCACCACACGGCCAGAGGGCGGCGTAGTTTTTCAGTGGCGAGTGCGCGTGTCATGTATGTCAGGCCCGGTGACGCTTATTTTTTGGCCGGCGCGGCGTGTTGGCCGTGCTGTGCATGGTTGCCGTGGCCCTCAGCCGGGTCCACCTTCAGCATGCCCTGAAAGCCATCAAATAATTTGCGCTTGTCAGCCCCCAGTTTGCCTTCGGAGGCCACCACGGCGCGGGCCAGTTTGGTGGCTGCAGCGGTGCTCATGCCAATGGTCTGCAACACATCGGCCTGGGTCAGCCCGGAGCCGCCGCAAATGGAAATAAACCATTGGTTCCTGTCCTTCTGCAAAAATGCCCGCCCACCGCGCCCGCCTTGGCTCCAGCCCGCCACGGCAAAGTCCCCTTCCACATTGATGGGCTCCACCCGCAGGGGGGCTTCGGGCTTCTCAAACTGGGCCTTGAGCACCTGGGTGATCTGGTGTTCGGCGTCACCGTGTGCCAGGGCCGGCGCCGCGAGCAGCAGTTGAGTCAGTCCCAAAAGGCCGGCAATGATCCAGGTTTTCATGTTTACGCTCCCTGCGTGTTTTTATTTCATGGGGGCCATGGCCCCCATGTGCGCCATGGCTTTGACCGGGACGGTCAACTCGGTCTTGCTTTCTACGCCTTTGGCATCGACGAAGACCAGGGTCAGCGGGATGGTGGTGTCCTTGACCAGCGAAGTCTTCAAGTCCATCAGCATGACGTGGTAACTGCCCGGCTTGAGTTCCACGGTCTTTCCGGCGGGCAGTTCCAGGCCACCCTTGAGTGCGTGCATCTTCATCACGTCGTTCTCCATGCGCATCTCATGCACTTCGCCGAAAGCTGCCACCGGTGATGAAGCACCCACCAGGCGCGCGTCGGCAGGGGATGCCAGGGTCATGAAGACACCGGCACTTTTTTGCGCTTGTACGGTGGCACGGGCCCAGGGGTTTTGTACCTGGACGGCTTGCGCCCAGGCGCCGTGCGAAAGTGCGGCTAGTGCCAGGGCGCTCGCAGCGTTGAGAAGGAAAGTGCGCTTGAAAAGTCTAAGAGTGGTCATGGTGATCTCGCAAAAAAAAGAGGGCAGCGCTGGACGGCAAGGATCAAGCGCGAAAGAGGCAGGTTGTGCAGGTGCCGGCGTGTCGGCTCAGCCATGCTGGCTGGAATCACCGTGTCACGGCCAACGACACCAGGCCGTCAGCAGATGTACGGTGTCAGACGAGGGAGGGCGGGCCGCGCGCCGGAGGCGGCGTGACCAGTACGGGCGTGAAGCCGCCCGTGTCTTGCACCGGAACCACATAGGCTCGCGGAGTTGCGGCAGTGAAAGCAATGATGTCAAGAGGCGGCGGTGCGCTGATGCTGGCGCACAGCGGGCAATCCAGCGTGTGGCTGCTGACCGGCGTGGTCTTGCCGTTCGCGTCACTGCTGATGACTTTCATGCTGCCCGAACCCGAGCACACCAGTTGCAGGCCTTGCGGGCTCACCATGGGTGAGGCTATCGCCACGCCAATGGACAACGCGAACCACACCAGCACGAAGCGGGCGATCAGTTGGGCATTGCGCAGGATTTGCATGGTGCCGATTATTGCCGTGCACTTTGGATGGCGTCCAGTCCTGCGCAAGATATTTGTCAAAAGTCGGTAATTTGTCACACGTGGAAGTTCACGTTGACGATTTCAGTTTGGGTCTGCCACTGCTGGATCCAGTCCGGGAAGGCATGGGCCGGCATTGGGCGCGCAATACCGTAGCCTTGCAAGCAGTGGCAGCCCAGGGACAGCAGCAGCTCGCTCTGCTCCGCCGTTTCCACGCCTTCGGCAATTACCTTGCGACCAAAGGCCTTGGCCAAGCCGATGACGCCGTTGACGATGGCCATGTCTTCCGGGTCGCTCACCATGTCGCGCACAAAGCTCTGGTCTATCTTGAGCGTTTCCACCGGCAAATGCTTGAGGTAGGTCAGCGACGAATACCCCGTGCCGAAGTCGTCCAGCGCAAATTGCACGTTCTGTGCGCGGCAGGCGTGCAACACCTTCACGACGGCGGCGATGTCTTCCATGGCGCTGCTCTCCAGAATCTCCAGCTCCAGTTGCGCATGGGCAACCTGGGGATGCCGCGCCAGAATGTTGTTCAGGCGGTCCGCAAAGCTGTGCTGCTGCAATTGCAGGGCGCTGACATTGACGCTGACCGGAAGCCGCAAGCCCAGGCTGTTCCACATGCCTGTCTGGGTCAGCGCGGTGTTGAGTACCCACTCGCCCACTTCTATGATGAGTTCGTGGTTCTCAATGCCGGGCAGAAATTCGGCGGGTGACAAAAGACCCCGCGTGGGGTGTTGCCAGCGGATCAGGGCCTCTGCGCCCATCACCAGGCGTTCGCGCATGTCCACCTTGGGTTGGTAATACAGAACAAACTCGTGGTTGGCCAGCGCCTGGCGAATCTGATCCAGGCTTTCGCGGTGGACTTTGACAGCCGCATCCTGGGCCACATCAAACAGGTGGTAGCGGTTCTTTCCCGCCTGCTTGGCCAGGTACATGGCCTGGTCGGCATGGCGCATCAGCAAATCCGCATCCGCGCCATCTTTGGGGTAAATGGTGGCGCCAATGCTGGCTGATACGCGCAGGGCGATGGTTTGGCCGTTGTATTCCACTTCCACCGGTTCGGCGGCAGCCAGCAACAGCCTCTTCAGCACGGGCACACAGTCCAGGGGTTGCTCCAGGTCCACCAGCACCGCCACGAACTCGTCACCGCCAAAGCGGGCCAGTGAATCGCCCTCACGCAGTGCCAGGCGCATGCGCTGGGCCAGTACCACCAGCAGCATGTCACCGATGTTGTGACCGTAGGTGTCGTTGACAGCCTTGAATCCATCCAGGTCCAGATAGATCACGCTCAAGGAGCGCATGCGTCGCTCGCTCATACGCATGGCCTGGGCCAGACGGTCGGCAAACAGCAGGCGGTTGGGCAAACCGGTCAGCATGTCGTAATGGGCAATATGCTCCAGCTGCTGCTGATGCTCCTTCATCGGTGTGATGTCGGTGAACAGCGCCACGTAGTTTTGTACCCGCTGCGCCCCGTCGCGTACCGCGCTGATGGTCAGGATCTCGGCATAGATGTCGCCATTCTTGCGCTTGTTCCATATTTCGCCGGACCAGTAGCCGGTCTGGAAAATGGCGCGCCACATGTCGGCGTAAAAGGCGGCGTCCTGCCGACCCGAGTTGAGAATGCGCGGATTGGCGCCCAGGATCTCCTCGCGTGCATAACCGGTGATGCGGCAAAAGGCTTCGTTGACCTCGACGATGGCGCCTCGGGTGTCGGTGATCACAATGCCTTCGCGTGCATGCGTGAAGACACTGGCGGCCAATTGGACACGAGCCTGTGTCTCCAGGCTTTGGGTGACATCGCGCCCGATACCGAAGACGCTCTCCACCTCGCCGGTGTCGTTGAACAGAGGCCAGCGACTGGTCTCCACAAAGCCCTGCTTGCCATGGGAGTCCAGGTAACGGTTGATCCGGTTGAGCCGGGGTCTGCCTTCATCAAACACGGCGGCCTCTTCGTCGGCGAATTCTTCCATCGACGCTTGGGGAAATACTTCGCGGTCAATTTTTCCGACCAGGTCATGCCAGTGCGCATAGCCATACACATCGGCCAGTGACTGGCTGCAAAAACGCAGGCGTCCCTCGCGGTTTTTGAAGTAGACGAAGTCGCTGGTCTTGTCCAGAAAGGAGGCGAAGTCCTGGTTGAACGTGTTCTGTGTCTTCTCAGACTGCTTTTGGGCAGTGATGTCGCCAATAAAGCCGTGCCAGACAGTGCTACCGTCTGGCACGCATTGCGGATCAGCTGCTGCGGCATGCCAGCGTTCACCGTGGTGCGGCAGCATGACGCGGTACTCGCACACCCAAGGGGCCATGGCGGCAGAGCAATCTCGCAGTGATTGCATGACCCGTTGGCTATCTTCCGGATGCAGGTGTTGGAAGACCAGGTCAGCGTCTTCCAGCGCTTGTTCGACCGGGATCCCGTACATCGCCTCCACGCCCTGGCTGGCAAAAAGAAACCGCAAGCCGCCGTCTTCCGATATCTGCAACTGGAATACCAGACCCGGCACGTTGCGGGTCAGATCCCGCAATACGGCCTGGGCGGTGGGGTCCCGATTTGCGGAGGTTTCCATTGCGGACATCGATCGGGACTCACATTCTTTATGTAGGGGGCGTATTGCCCTCTAGCGATCGCGCCATCGCATCGCCGGACCTAGGGGTGTCCAACTTTTCAAAAGGCCGATTCTGAGCGCCTTGCACAGTCTTGCCTTGATCAAGATCATGAACGTCCCCATTGGTGGCGGTACCTAGCTCGCGCCTGCATCACGGGACGGCCAGCCTTTTTATGCCCTGTTTAGGGTGCTGAATTGTTCACCGGCGGCACTTTCGCCCCTTCTGCTTTGGCCAGTGGATCAAACAATTGCCCTTTGCAGTGGGCAGCCCGCCCGCTACGGCCCACCGAAAAACCCCGGCTTCACAGGGTGTGATACCGGCCCATTTTTAGGAGTCCACGCCATGGACAAGAAAACCATCCTCGTGATTGATGACGCACCCAGCAACTTGATCCTGCTGAACAACCTGCTGTGCAAGGATTACCGGGTCAAAGTCGCCAACAGCGGCAGCCGCGGCATCAAGCTGGCGCTGGCCGACGATGCGCCGGACCTGATCCTGCTGGATGTGGTCATGCCGGAACTCAATGGGTTCGAGGTGTGCGATGTCTTGAAGAAGAACCGCAAGGCCCGGCACATCCCCATCATTTTTCTCACCACGCTGTACCACGAGGATGAAGTCCAGCGCGGACTCGCCCTGGGCGCTGCAGACTTCATCAGCAAGCCGGTGAGTTCACAGCAGCTGGCCAGCAAAATCGCGGACTGCTTTTCCCGCATGCGCCAGCACGCACACGATCCGTACGACTAGCGCAGTCCCGCGCGGCCCCCCGCTCAGCGCAAGGCCAGCAGCGCGCCGCTGGATGCCGACAGTCTGAAGGTCGACACCACCTGGGCCAGACGTTGCGCCTGTTCACGCAGGCTTTCGGCCGCAGCAGCAGACTCTTCCACCAGTGCAGCGTTCTGCTGCGTCATCTGATCCAGTTCGGAAACCGCCTGATTGACATGGCTGATGCCCGCGCTTTGCTCGTTGGAAGCGGCCGATATCTGACCAATCATGTCGGAGACACGCTGCACCGAACCCACGATTTCATTCATGGTTTCACCCGCACTCGCGACCAGGCGCGAGCCCGAATCCACCTTGGCCACCGACACGCCGATCAGGTTCTTGATCTCCTTGGCCGCTTCGGCCGAGCGCCCGGCAAGGGAACGCACCTCGCTGGCCACCACGGCAAAGCCGCGCCCCTGTTCGCCGGCACGGGCCGCTTCCACCGCGGCATTGAGCGCCAGGATATTGGTCTGGAAGGCGATGCCGTCGATCACGCTGATGATGTCGGAGATCTTGCGTGCACTGACGTTGATTTCCTCCATGGTGGAGACGACCTGGCTTACCACCTCACCACCGCGTGCAGCGACCGTCGAAGCAGTCGCCGCCAAGGCAAATGCCTGCCGTGCGGACTCTGCCGACTGGTGCACGGTGGTGTTGAGCTGTTCGGTCGAACTGGAGGCGCCTTGCAGGTTGCTGGCAGTCTGTTCGGTGCGCAGGCTCAGATCCTGGTTGCCGTTGGCAATCTCGGCACTGGCCTGGCGGATCGACTCGGAGGACTCGCGCACCGTGGCGATGGATTGATTCAACTGGAACACCATGGTGCCCATGGCGCGCAACAAGTCGCCCACCTCATCGTCCCGCCCGGTGGCCGCATCGACCGCCAGATTGCCGTTGGCCACTTCATTGGCCAGAGCAGCGGCATGCGCCAGTTCATTCACGATTTTCTTTTGCATTCTCCAGGCTACCAGCACAGCAAAGCCACCAACCAGCAAAGAGACCAGCGCCAGGGTCCAGCTGATGCTGCGTCCCTGGCTGCGCGACTGCGATATGACTTCGTGCGAGTTGGCCTCGATTTCAGACGTGATGGTGCCCGCCGCCTTGATCAACTGCTTGAAGGTCACCTCGGCGCGCTGCATGGCGCCAATGCCGGTATTGGCATCCATTTGCGCAAAATTGATGGCCGCATCGGCCTGCTTGGTGTAGGTGCCCACCAGTTCTGCGGCGGCCTTGATGTCACCCTGCACCTTGGCGTCGAGTTCGGCATTGCCGGCGAGTGACTCCACCACGCGCTTGACGCCGACCAGCTGGGTTGCAAAATCCGCCCTTAAAGACTTGATCTTGGCTTCGTCCAGCGAATCAATCAGCGCCACCGTGCGGTACACCCCGGCATGCACTTCGGCCATTTGCTGCTGGGCTCCGGCCATGGTTTTAAACAGATCCAGGCTGACCTGCGAGGAGGCCAAACCCTTTTCGGCCTGCACGTTTTGCAGGTAGCCGTTAATCTGACCGGCAGCAATCACCACGACCGCCGTCATAAGAGGGGCGGCCAGTAACTTGTAACCAAGCTTCATTTATAGATGCCGGCGCAGGCCACCAGTTCGTCCACCTTCTCGCAGTACATGCTCTTGGGCTCGATTTTTTTGCTAGTAGGGTTGGTGAACTTGTAGTCCTGCCAGAACGAGCCCTTGGACTTGGCCAGGTCAATGCGTTCTTTGACATAGGGCTTGCCATCAATGTCCAGCATGTCCATCAGGTTGTTGCCAACCAGCTTGGCATTGGCGCCGTGGGCTTTGACAGTGCCGTCCATGCTGTACACCACCAGATACAGGTCGCGATCCACCCATTTGGCGTCTTTGGCGGTGACTTCGCTGTACATCTTGTCATGGTCCTTGCCACCGGCTTTGATGGCTGCGACTCCTTTTTTCACCATGGCAGTGGCTTCAGCAGCCGTCGCCTTGGTGTCGGCACAAGCCAGGCCTGGAGCAAGGCCGGCGGCCATTGCAAGTAAGAGAGCGGACGCAGTTGCTAGGGATCGCATGGAAGTTCCTTCGACTGAATTAATTAGAGTTGAACGGGCACAGAAACTTTATACCCCTTGCAAGACCCGCGGGCAACCAGAGTTGCCTGGTGCGAAGAAGTTTTTTGAACAAAGTAAGGGGAAGCTGATCTGGCGCATCAGCTTGGGCCCGGTGCATCCGCTTGTAAGCCGGCTACTGCGGGAACACGGACACGAAGAGTGAGCGCAACTTCTTCACCACTTCCATCTCGCCCTGCTTGAGCGTTGTCTCCGAATCCCAGTCGCAATACAGCAGACCGGAGACGCGGCTGGTGGCAATCGGCAAGATGATGAACCTGGTGACTTGCGGCAGCAGTTGGCGGTAGCCGTCCGGCAGCGACACTTCCCTGAGCTTGGAGACATCGGCAATGGAAATATCGATGTTGTTCTTGATCGCCGCATGAAAGGTGGTGGGCATGAACTCCGCCGGGATGCGCAGCCGGCTCTTGAGTTCGTCGATGCCCTTGCCGTAGGCATTGCGGACACGGAATTCCCCGGAGCGTGTCAGCATGAACAACAGGCAGTGCGCCGTCTGCAAGCAGCTTGCCAATTCCGGCAGCATGGCGTTGGACAACTCTTCCACGGAGTTCTTTTTCTCCAGCTGCAGCGTTTGCAGCAAGGTGTTCAGGGCGTGTTCGGCGCTGGCGTTTTGGCGGGCCAACTGGAATGGCCGGGCCTCTTCCACTTTGCGCGACACCAGTGCGCCCAGACGGCTCTTGTCCACGCCGGGTAAATCCAGATTGCGCAAGAGGGTGTTGACGGCCTCGGACTTGCCTTCGTGAATCAGTGTCGAAGCCTGGCTGGAAAAGCGGGCGATACCGACCAGCGTGGGGTCACCTGTGCCATCCATCGTGGACAGAATGCTCAGCGGGAGATTCCAGCGCGCAGCCAGTTCCACGCCCAACTCCTGGTACGACATACCCAGCACTGCGACGGACGCGGCCTGCACCTCCATGCCTTGCAGGACCCTGTGGTCAATGGCCGCCGTTTCCGCAGCCAGGTACTTGGAGGTCATCAAGCGGCCGATTTCATACATCAGGGTCGCAATGGACGCATCCTCGGCGCGCTCGGCGCAGGCGTTGCGCGCCAACTCGGATGCCAGCAGGGTGCGCGAGAGACTTTCGTCCTGCTGCACCTCTTCCTCGGACACCAGATCGGTCCCGAGGACCAGGTGCAGGACCGCCTCGGACCCCAGCACGTCCATGGCCGAGGACACCGACGCCGAGCCGGCCCCAAACGGCGCATACATGGCTGAGTTGGCCAGCTTCAACACCTTCTGCGTCAGGGCAAAATCTTCGATGATGTGATGCACCACCTCGCGCTTGCCCTCGTTGCCACTATCCAGCGCACCCAGCACCGAGGCCACCGAGCGCTCCGTGGCCGGAACCCCCTTGGAGCCCTGCATGGCATGCAGCAACTTGTCCAGAACGTTCTTCGTCATGCTGCCATTTCAGCCAGCGCTTCAAACTGGCGCGCAATCCCGTCTGCGGACATGGGGCGACCCAACAGATAGCCTTGAATCAGGTTGCATCCTGCCGCCTTGAGAAAGGCAAACTGGGCCTCGGTCTCCACGCCCTCGGCCACGACCTTGAGGTCAATGCTGTGCGCCAGATTGATCATGGCGCTCACGAGCTTTTTGTCCGGGGTGGCACCGGAGGGCTCTTCCCCCATGGCGGTGACGAAGGCCTTGTCAATCTTGATGCTGGAGACCGGCAACCGTGTCAGGTACGACAGGCTGGAAAAACCGGTGCCAAAGTCATCGATCGAAAAGCGGATGCCGCTTTCGCGCAAGCGGGCCAAGGCTCGCTCGGTCTTCTCCTGGCTGTTCATCAGGGTGGATTCGGTGATCTCCAGAATCAGTTTGCTGGGGTCAATGCCTGTTTCCCGAACGACTTCCAGCACTTCCGCATCAAAATGGTCGCCGCCGAACTGCACCGGCGAGACGTTGACCGAGAGCACAAAGTCCGGCGCCATGGCATGGAACTTCTTCAATTGGTGGCAGGAATAGCGCAAGGCCCACTTGCCCAGAAAAGGCATCAGACCGGCGTCTTCCACGATGGGGATGAATTGGTCCGGCCCGACGCGGCCCAAGGTGCGGTTGGTCCAGCGCATCAGCGCCTCGGCGCCCACCAGATTGCGCTGCATGTCGTACTGGGGCTGGTACTCCATGTAGAACTCACCATCCTGAATGCCGTTGTGGATGGCGGCCTTGATGGAAAAATCCACGTTCTGTTCCGTCAGTGTAAATACCGTGACCCGGTTTTTGCCCGCATTTTTGGAGTGGTACATCGCCGTATCGGCGTTCTTCAGCAGCAGCGAGTAGTCATCCCCGTGCAAGGGGTACTCCGCCACACCAATGCTCACACCCAGATAGGCGTTGTGCGGTGCCGTGTCATAGGGGCGCGCCACGGCCAGCAAGACGTTCTTCAACGCGTTTTTGGCCGCCTGTGCATGCTTGTCTGCAAACAGCAGCACAAACTCATCACCCCCGAGCCGGGCCATCACATCGCCCGGGCCTATCAACTTGGTCAGGCGCCGGGTGGTTTCAATCAGCACCGCATCGCCCATGGTGTGGCCATAGGTGTCATTCACCTTCTTGAAACCATCCAGGTCCAGCAAGGCCACGCAAAACGGCTCATTGCCGTCGGCAATCCACTGCTCCACCGTTTTCTTCAAAAAGGCGCGGTTCGGCAGTCCGGTCAGGGCGTCGTGTTCGGCTGCGTGCCGCAGGGCCGAGTTCTCGGTCTTCCACATCGAAATATCGAAGATGCAAAACACGTATTGCCGTGCAGCCGGCAGCGAGTAGCTGCGCAGGTTGATCCAGCACTCCGTGCCGCCCTTGATTAGACGCAGGTCGCAGTTGAGGTTGTCCGGTGCTGCCAGCAAGGATTGCCGAAAGGGCTCCACATCGCCCGGATGCATCAACTGGGTGAAGTTGCCGGGTAATTCGGCTCCGGATTCGCGTGTGAACCAGCGCTGCCCGGGCTCGGATATGAAGTGGATGTCGAGCTTGGCATCGACCCGCAGC
>ERZ1034365.819-NODE-819-length-16611-cov-4.296782_pt1 | contig 16611 bp, 7 predicted proteins | sample MGYA00520615_ERZ1034365 | MGnify/ENA primary metagenome ERZ1034365 (study PRJEB33736, sample SAMEA104284505) | Azolla filiculoides | biome: Urban; feature: Water surface; material: Ditch water | place: Netherlands | collected 2015-10-28 | depth 0-0.1 m ... | reverse complement strand
AAAGATACTAGATGTGAATTTGATATGATTATAATAATTATTATTATAATTATTCTACTGTGTATGCAGTTATATGACGTAGCTAAGTATACTTGGGTTGAGTATATGGCTATTGCTGCTGCTGTGATAAGTATAGGTTTAACAATGGGTGTTTTTGGTACTGGTAAAACTGCACGTAATATGGCCATACTTGCAGCTGTCTTAAGTTTAGGATCTGGTGCTGGTGGTTATATGAATGCAGCTGGAAGTGCTGCTGGAGCAACAACTGCAGCTACTATTAACTTTGCCTTATCTGTAGCTAATACTACTGTAACAATTATGAATACGATGGAAACATATTCTCAAAATAAGTTCATGGAAGAATCTCAAAAAGAATTAGATAGCCTTATAAAGGATGGTAAGATGTATGAAAGTGATCTAAGATTTGTATATGAAGATTCTTATAGAATCCCACAAACTATGCTTGAGATAGATCCATATGATAGTATTAGAAAAACATATGAACCATTTACTACGTATAAAACAAAAGGGTTCAGTACAGTTTAAGTAATATGATGATATAATAGTTTATAATGATAATAAAAAGGACAATATTATGAGTGGAACAGGTACTAGTAGTAATAGTAAGCTGAATTGGAATGGTAATCTTATGCAGTCTAACGATATGACGTTAAATACTAATACGGATTGGAAACAGTATTTAGGTAAGGGTAATACTAATGCTGGGTATTTTAGTAGTTTAGGTGGTAAACCTACTCAAAGCTATTTAGATGAATCACTAAAGTCAGGCTTAGCACTTAGTACTTCTAAACCTGATTTAACTGGCACTAATTACAATAGTGACCTTAACATTCTTCTTACACAAGATAAAGCATATCAAGATGCTTTACCAAAGGCTGTCTCACCAGCTATTGATAATGTAAGTAGCGCTATGACTACTTCTCCTGAGCTTACATACTATGGTACGGTTAATGGTGTAAATACTATAGGTAATGAAAGTGCATTGGAGAACTTTGATGCTGGAAGTATATACGGAGTTAAGGGACCAGATAAAACCTTATATGGATCAGCAACACCTGAAAATAAAGGATTCTTAGGTGTTGGTAATGAAGGTTGGGGTAATATACTTAAAGGTGGAGGATTAGCTCTTGCATTTGCAGGTTATCAAGATCAAAAGAAAACTAATAAATTAGCTAGAGAAGGTATGCGACAGGATCTAGATAATGCTAAAACTGAAGCAGCTGCACTAGCTAAATATAGAGCAGCTTATTCTGCATAATAAAATAGATTAAGGATAAATAATGTCAACAGGACAACTAACAGTACCTCAAGCCTACCAAGGTGGTTATCAGAATGCTTCAACTCCAGTAGTTGATCTAATGTCTTCATTCGGTAACGACTTAATTAAACAAGCAGCATATGAGAAAGCACTAGCTAAACAAGACATAGTAGATGCTAGAGACGCTGAAAAATATAATTGGGAAGTGGCTGATAGAAAAAGACTCCTTAAAAATAGAGAGACTGAAGATAAGTTTAATACTGAAGTAGCTAAAGGTCAACAAGTATATGGTGGAATCATTACTGATGCATTCTCTCCTGAAAATGCTAATAAGATATCATTTAGTAATGATGAATTAGCACAGGCTAGAAAAGTTAATTTTGATCCATCTAAGATTTCTGATAAAAATATACTAGAAAAACTAAAAGCTCAAGAAGCATTGTCTACATATGCAGATAATGTTCCTACTGAACTTAAAGAAACTAGAGCAGATATGCTTCAAAGAATAGCAGATGAAGTTGGAACTCCTACAGATGATATTCTTAAAAGAGTAGATACTGCCAGAGCTGCTGAAATAGCATATGCTAAAGAATATAATAAACAACGTAATCAAGGTGATACTAAACAAGAGCAACTGGATAAAATTGATGAAAAGCTAAGGGATGCAAATGCAAGTCTTGGAAAAGCAGAAAGTAATTTTGATGAAAAATCTTATGATAGAACTAAGCCTAAAGGTAATAGTTCAGATAAAAGCAGTAGCGACAGTTCTATAGCTAGTGCGCAAGACAATCTTTTAAAAGCTAAAGATGAGATTATAAGTAAATTGTTTATTAGTACAGGTGACGTTAATGGTGTTATTAGCCGATTAGATGGACTAAATATTAAAGATGATAATGCTAAAGCTTATATACTTAAAAGTATAGCCGATAAAAACAAAGGCTCAATATATGATAGCCTTGGAGATACTAGTAATGAAGCACTTAAAGGATATTTTAATGAATATAATGCTCAAAAGAAATCACTTAATCAAAACCAAAGCCCATCACTACCTTCGTCTGCTGAGATTGAAGCTATTAAACAAAACATTAATGACCTAACAGCTAGAAGAGCACAAATCAATTCTATGGCTGATAATGGTAAATTAGCTAATCCTAGGGATGTTGCTCTAATTAAGGCTAAATCTGATTTAGCAGATTTACTTGGTAGATATAACATAGTTAATAAACCTGTTGTTGCTGATACTATAGTTAATAAAGATACTATAGCTAATAAAGATGTTACTAAACCACAAAACAATAGTAGTAAAGATAAAAAAGTTATTAAAAAGAAAACTACAACAGATGACGTAAGTGATGGGATTAATAGAAAACAGCCAGTTATTAAATCAGACATACTAGAGTCAATAAAACAAAATAAAACTAATGCAATGAATTCAATTGCTACTAAATTAAAAGCTTTAGAAAATAAAGCTATTAAATCTAAGGCTGATGAGCTATATATAAAATCATATAAGCAACAATTAAATAATTTAAAAAGCTCGCTAAAAGAACCAGCTACTTTAGGCAGTAGATAGTTATAATAGTATATAATTATCTTATTAATACACTAAACAAACCTTAAGCATAATTATGCTATTATATAGTATAATTAAGACTTAAGGATGTTTATGAATAACTTAGATATAGAAGAACTATTAGCTTATGGTGATCTTTCTACAAGACAAGAAACTGCTAATAGATTAAGAGCAGAAGAACAAGCTAAACTAGCTCCAACACAATCTTCTACTGGTTCTCCTTTTAATGAAAAAGCTACGATGCTTTCTACTGCTAAGGCTCAAAAAGTTGCACTACTTGGTGCTAAGAAAGACACCCTACTTGGAATGTCTGATGCTGATACATATTCCCTTAAAGATGCTGGTAAAGTTAGAGGTTCCACTATATCGAATGGTGGTTTCTATGATGCTGTTGAATTAAAGCATGGTAATGCTCCATATGATATGTATGGAACTAATAATAAAACTGCTGGTAAGTTTGAGAAATCTGCTGCATCAATGGCTGCTCAAAGAAAACAAGTAGCTGATTTACTAGGTAAAGATATCAATGCTGTCACACAACAAGATATGATAGATGTTGGTAATATGCAACAGATTCAAATGTTAGCAGACCTAGCTAGAACTCCTGGTGAGAAAAGGTGGGAAGCCCCTTTAATTAGAAATGCAGTTCAAGCAGATATATCTGGTACTCAAAAAGATCAATATGGTAAAGCTATTCCATTAAATATACCTGTCATGCATAAAGACTTAGGTACTTTAAATGATAGCCAGAAAAGAGGATTAGGCTTAGTTGGTAATATGGCTGGTGAAGATTCTACTACAATGGCTAGTAAAGATAATAGATTAAACTCTAGTTTATTTTATGGAAAAAATAATGGACTTGTTACTAAAACTTTAAACCCATCACCACTAATTAATGCTCCAATAGCTACAGATGCTAAACAAGCATTAGCTAATGTTAAAGAAGCATTAAAACAACGAGAGTCTGGTGGTGATTATACTGCAGTTAATAGATTTGGATTTGCTGGTGCATATCAAATGGGTGCTCAAGCCTTAGCTGATATTGGAGTTGTAAAAAGAGGTACAACTAATAGAATGTTAAATGATCCATCTGTGTGGACAGGTAAATATGGTGCTTCTAGTTTAAATAGTTTTTTAAATAATAAAATAATTCAAGATACTATTGCAGATAAGCATTTAGAAAATATAGCTGTACAAGTAGCTCCAGTTTCAACAAGTTTAAAAGACTTTGGAGGAAAGGTAGCTGCTGCTCACTTATTAGGTGTTAATGGAAGTAAGAACTTAAAAGCACAAGATGCAAATAAAGTTTCTGGACATACATACTATAATATTGGTGCTCAATCAATTGATGGTAAACTATATAAACCTGGTGATAAAGCTCCTAGAACTGAACTTCCAATACTTACAGCTATGGATAGAGCAACTAATACTCTTAAAGGTTTTGGTTATATGGCTGCTGACCAACTAGCTAATCTTGCAGATTTACCAGTTGAAATAGTTGAAAAGGTAGCTACTGGTAAGAAATGGAAAGATACTAAAGGATTATATACAGAGGAGACTAAAAAAGAATTAATAGATTTCTTAGGGTATGATCAACGTTTTGCTCAAGCAGCAGGTGATCAAGCAGTATTTGCAGTTAAATCTGCCGTAGATAAAGGTGATTACTCAAAAGTATTTGGTGCTATTGGAAATGCATTAATGACACCAGAACTTGCTGGAGAAGTTGGTGGATATATGGCCAGCTTAATATTACCTGGTAAGATAATGACTACAGTACTTAGAGGGGCTTCTGGAGTAAATACGGCTGCTAAAGCTATCTTAGCTAGTAAGAAAGCTTCAACAATGGCTGAAGCAATTAGTATGGCTGAAAAAGTTAAAGGACCTGCTTACAAGTTAGCTAATATATTATCTGGTAACTCACTTGCTGGCACACTTAGTTTTAGTAATATAAGTGGAGCTGAGCAGTTTGCTAGACAAGCTGAAGAGACTTATAAAGGATTATATAACACAGATATGCCTGATGAGCAAAGAGCTGCTGCAAGACTATTAGGATTAGTTTATGTAAATGTTGACCTTGCTATGGGTAAAATGATTATAAAAGGTACTGACCCTATATCTAAAATAATCCCTGGTTTATTGAAACAAATGCCTGAATCTGTTAGTAAAAGTTTTATGGGTAAAATTGCTAAAACAGCAGTTAAAGTGCCTGCAAGATTAACTGGAACAGCTTTAGAAGAAGGTTCTACAGAAATGTTACAATCTGTTATGGAAGAAGGTATGGCTTCATACAATCCTAACGTAGAGGATTATGGACTTAACAGAAGAGAAAGCCTGTATAATATAGGAGCTTCAGGTATATTAGGTGCAGCTGGTGGTATCCAAATGGCAGGTCCATCAACTGCTCTTTCATTAGTACCTGGTAGAGATAAAATAGATAGTAAATCTGCAGTATCTCCAAGTACAAAAGTTGATGATTCATTTAAAGAATTTGCAAAAGAAAAAGGATTAGATAAATTAGATCCTGAAGGCACTACTTTTATTAGTAAACTGTATGCTAGTGCTAAAGAGAATAATGACTTTAGTGAAATAGATAATATGATAGAACAGTTTAAAGCAGCGGATCCAGCTAATCCATTAATCACAGTTTTTGGAGATATGAAAGATCACATACTAGGTGGTAAACAAAAAGAAGCTAAGAAAGTAGCTACAGATGAAAATATAGGTACTAAAGAAAGTCTTTATCAATTACATAGAGATGCTATGCAAAGTGATGAAGGTACATTAGATGATGCTTATGAGGTATATAGTAATGGTAAATCTGTTTATGATTACTATAATAATACAGAACGGAAGTCAAATAGTAAAGATACTCTTGCTGAAATTGAAAGTAGTAGAAGTAATGCTGAAACTATGATTGTTAAAGACTTAACTGCTAGAATTGGTCAATTAACTGAAGGTATGCCAGAAGGGACTGAGATAGATCCTGTAGCAGCTCATGCTTTAATATCTGAAGTATCTGCTAAATCTGGAATAAGGGCAGAAGAACTTGTGGGTATGTTCTTAGTTGATAGAGAACTTGGTAACGCACCTACTCTTAATCCTATAATTGTTAACTCTAATTTAAACAATCCAATGGGGCCAGATGGTATAGAAGGTAAGGCCTTTAAAATAAGCATGCCTGATATGCAAGCAATTGAATCTCTTGAACAAGAGATACAAGCTAAAGATGCTGAGTATGTAACTGCCACACCTGAAAGACAAGCTGAGATTATTAATGAAGCAGAATCAATTGGTAATAAAATAGATGAAATAAATAGTAGATATACTAAAGATGAAGTTAGTGCTAGAACATCTACTAGTACTGCTGAAAATACTGAAGGTATTAGTGGTAGAACTATAGATAAATATGCTAAGATGTTTAATGTAGATAGTGGTAAACTAGCTGCTGCTCTTGATGTATCATTTGCTAAATTTAAAATTATGAATATGAAGGGTGTTGGTAAAGGTGCTAATGATGTACAGTATTCTACGTACTTTGACAGTAAAGATGGTATTTTAACATTATTTGTTAAATATAAAACTGCACTTGCTGAAGGTAATGCTGAAGAAGCAATTAAAATCCTTAGACAATTAAGAAAGATAGCTAAGAATAAACTTGTAGCTTATAAGAACTTTGAAAGAATTTATGAAGATTACAAGAGATATATTTCTAATGCAAGAACATTAGATGATAAGATAGCTATCATAGGTGTACTAAGAAAGAAATATAAAGAGAGTCAATTTAAAGATACACCTAACTATAGTAGTCATAGACTAGATGCTTTTGACGTAGCTATGGATATGTATAAAGATGATCCAATAACTAAACAAGCAATAATAGATGCTTTTGGTGTTACTGAAATAAAAGGTAAAAGTGATACATTAGCTATTATGGAAAGCATGCTAGAAGCAGCTGATCATGTTAATAATATTCTTGTAAAAGAAGGCCAACAACCAGTTACAATAAGTGGTACAGTCGTTGAATACAATGATGATAGAAAACGATATACAGCTGAGCTATCTAAATTAGAAAATGATTTAATAGATGCTGTTAAAACATTAGAAGATGTTTTAGCTAATGAAGATTCAAATGATACAGATATAAAACTAGCTGAAGATAAAGTATTATCTATAAAAGCTAGTGTTGGTAATCAAACAGAAGGTATTGAAAGAACTAAACAGAATAGAGGAAGATCTAGATTTATTGTTGATGAAGATATAACTGATATTAATGAAAAAATAGTTAAAGCTAAGAATGGTCTTGATGTTGGTACAATAACTAAGAAAGAAGCTAAAGAACTTAAAGAAGCTGGAATAGATACTACTGATATGACAATCGTAAGTAAAGTACCTAAAGTAGTTTCTAAAGAAGACACTGTCAATGAAATAGCTAAACTGAAACAAGCTAAGCTTGAAAAAGAACAACTTAAATCAGTTATCGGTAAAACTGGTGATAAACTAGAAAAAGAAATCACTGATAAGTATACAAATATAAGTACTGAAGTTTATGCAAAATTATCTAAAATAGATGCTAAGCTTGGAGCTGATGTTAAACAGAACACAGTTAATTTCCAAAACAGCTCTGAAAGATTAGCTACATATATTAAACACTTAGATAAGTTGGTAGAAGATAGAAAAGGCGTAGCTAAAGAACTTAATAAAATAAAGGTTATTAATAAAGCTAAAGATAAAGCAGAAATAGCTAAAGGTATAGCTGATAAAGCACATGAAGCCCTAGTTACTGAAGTTAATGCTGATAGTTCTAAAGGTAGTTATGTTTCTAGAGTAAAAGCTAGATTAAACAACATGATTGCTGCAATTAAAACAGCCCTAGGTGAGGCTATAGTTGGTGGTAAAGTTATCCTTAAATATGCAGTAGCTATGCATGAAGAAGCTGGTTTACAAGAACAATTAACTTTACTTGATAAAGAAATTGCAATGTATCAAGCATTAAAAGCTGAAGAAATTAGTAAACAAGTTAGCACAGGTCTTAGTAAGACTATGGTAAATAAACATACTAAAGCTTTAGAAAAATTAATAAATGTTAAACGTCTTAAAGATAAGGTTAATAAAACTGATATAAAAAAACTAGATCAACTAACAACTTTAATTGATAGGATTGTAGAAAGTTTTAATAGTGGTAGAGTATTGAATAAAGAATTAAAAACAAGTATGGCTTCAAAAGTTGAAGAGTATATACAGCCTAAAATAGGGGATGCTTTAGAAGGGCAGCCTTTAAATATCCACACATTAATTAAAATAAATCCTAATATAATTAACAGCTTAGAGCTTAGTGAATTAGTATCACTGATAGATGATAAGAAAGTTAGCAATGACTTACTTAATAAAGTAAAGGCTACTAACCAAGCATTAGCTACTATCTTAGATACTACAACTTCTAGATATACATCATTAGATAGTCCATTTGCATCATTACTAGTTAAAAATGATGGTAGTATGAATGAAGCTATAGTTACTGCTATGACATTATCATTAAATGAATTTATAGGTGCTAATGGTAGCGCTTTAGTAATGAATAGTAATGAGACAATAGCTAAAATGCGTGGGCTTATAAGTGAATCACAGTTAAACTATATGGAAAGAACATTATTAAGAAGAGGAAAGTTCTTAAAAATAGTGTCAAATCAATTAGGTAAGGCAATATTAAATACAGCTGGTATAAATGCTGGTGATCTAAGTGAGGCTCATTATAATAAACTAATATCTGATGCTGGTCAGATAGGTGTGTTAGTAATGGAACAAATGGGACTTATTGAAGAAGTTCATAATGAAAAAAATGGTATAAGCATTAGTGATTACAAAGCAATGATTGCATTATCTAAAGCTACTTCATCAAGTGAAGATATTGAAGTTGATAGCACAATCGAGACTGGAACTGCATATGTACCAATGGTTAAGGGTATTAAATCTAAAATTGAACAATATACTAAACTAAGTGAAGAAATTAGAGATATAACTGATGCATTAACAGTTGACTCTTCAAATAAGAATTATAGAACAAATTCTTATAGTAAAAAAACACAAGATAATAAAAAGTATGGTGTTCATGGAAGTATATTCGATGCTCCTAAAACTGCTCAAGAAACTATTAAAGTTCTTGAGAATGATTCTTACATGCTTATATTAGATGCGGTTAAAGAACTTTTAGATATGATTAAAACTCCAGAATCTTTAGTAGCTATAAAAGATAATATGGGTTATAAAGATATTGAGAGTATGAAAGGTAAATACGTATTAGATGATATTGAAGCTCAAGAAGCTAAGAACTTAGAGATAGATAGATCATTATCTGAGCTAGAAATTATGTACGCTAGAGTTAATCCAGAAACAGGTACTGTTGGTAATGAAGTATTCTTTGATTGGTTCTTTGCTAAAAATGGTAGATATATGCTTGACAGTGTAGGTATAAATCCTCAAACTGATAAAAAGATGCATAGATTCTTAGTATCTTCTAAAAATAATCTTAGAGAATGGGATAAATCTAATGCTGAAGATATGGAATATTTCTATCAAGCAATAGCACAAGCTTTTGGTTTTGGTATCGATAAACAAGCAACAAAAACTACTACAGCATTAGGTAAAGCATTAGTTAAAGTTAGTCCTGAAGATTTAAAACAAGCAATCATAGATGGTAAGCTTGAACTTAATGGTAAAGAATTAGATATAGAACATCCTGGTCATGCTTTACAGGCTTTAGAAGCAATTAAAGCGTATAACAGTGGTGATAAATTCACTGCCATAGCAACTGCTGAATACGATCAATTAACTAGTGGGTTTATGTTTAAACTTATGCAGCTACCAGTTCTTGATAGACAAAACCTAATCAAATGGTTAGCTAAGACTGGCGTATTTGTTGAAGACGGTGGTGATAATGGCTTAACGATAAGAGATGCTGATGGTAATCTATTAGGTATGAATGATATTATTGCTTCTGAAGGTTTCTTAGACTCATATAGAACATTAACATCAGATGTTAATAAAAGTATCACTGATAAATTAGCAGTTGAGCCTCCTAAAAAAATGACTAAAACAATAGATACAGCAACTAAACTATGGAAAGTTAGTAAGGCTTTAAAACTTACTGAAGACTTAGTAGTTAACGAGGCAGTTACTTCTTTTGGTAGAAATTTATTTAAATATCCATTTATGATTTTTAACTATGCTGGATCATTAAAAGCAATTAGATCTACACTTGGTTATAATTTAGCTAAAGGCGTAATTGATAAAATTATCGATGGAAGCCTTGATGGTGCAGAGTATATAGAATTTAGAAAAGTTCTAGTAGCAGATGATAAACAGTGGGCAGCTTTAAAAGCTAAATTGGTTGATGGAGTTACATATTTAGATGATGTAAAACTTCCTAATGGTACAAAACTTAATGAAGTATTATCTGAAATGTATAATAGAACATATGGTATGGTTTTTGAAGATGTTATGACTAAAGAGTTTGGTCCTATGATCGAAGTAAATAAAGCTATGACTGATGCTAGTAAACTTATGTTTAGAGCATTTAAAATTAAATATGAACAAGCTTACGTAGGTGCAATAAATGTTAAGAACAATACAAAGTTCAAAGACGCTAATGAGTACAGAGCCTATATTTCAAATAATAAAGGTGTAATTAAAGGATTAACAGAAGCTGAAAGTGATGAACTTACTAGGTCTCTTATAGATACATTCCCTGCTATTAAATCTGCATATAGTAAATCTAGATTAGATGGTATAGCTATCATTGATGAAAAAACAATTGATAATAAATACAATGAACTTGACAAAGTAAGAACACATGTTAAAAATAAAACTGATAAAAAAACAGTAACAGTTCAAGCAATGATAAAAGAGTACTCAGAAGCTATGTCATCTGGTGCTGTATTACCTATCCACTGGGAAGATGGTGCTGTTATGGCTGAACTATTAGCTCAAGGTGGTATACTTGGAGTGCATGATGCTATTATCATTGGTAAGGACTTTAAAAACCATATCCTTAATATGAACAAAGCAATACATGACATAGCTGGTAATTACAACTTATTAGATTCATTTGTTCAAGCATTAAGTACGACTTTAAAACAACTAAGTAAAGAAGAGATTGATCAGATAGCTGAATTTGGATATGGTGATGAGACTTATGGTGTTAATGAAGTAGTTACATCATTACTAGATCAACAAGCTAAAGTTGAAGAAGGTAGAGAGTTTTTAAGATCTCATAATGTTGTAGTAGGAAACGTAGCTGCTCCTGCAGGGACTATGTACTCTGGTATGATAAAAACATCTACTAAAGGAAAATTACAGGATTATTTAGGTAAAATAAATAATATAGATAAAATAGAAGCTGCATTAAATGCTGCTATAGAGGAATGTAAATAAATGAGCTGTGTAATAGATAACCTTGAAAAACGACTACCTGGATTAAAAGGTAGTGCTGTTATTGGAAAGATAGAAACTTACCTTCAGGAGCAGCATCCTGAACTTTATTTAAAAAGCCTAGTTAGTTATAAACCTAAAGCCGTTACAGTTGTTAATAAAACAACTACAGTAAAAGAAAAAGCCCCTATCTCTAAAATACAATCTACGTATAACGCACTTAAAGGTATATTTACTAAAGAGAGTGATGAAAAACCAGTAGATACTCCTAAGGTTAAGGATAAAAAAACAACTGATAGTACAAAACCTACTGGTAAAGTTACATATCCTAAGTTTGATAAAAGTAGGACTACATCTCCCGTATTTAATGATGGGTATGTTGATGTCTTAAGAAAATCAAATACAGATATGCATTTTGGTAATCCATTTGGTGTTACAGGTATTACTGTGGGTAAAGATACTATTGCTAATTCTGGAACTGTTGATGAAGTATCAACTAAATATGCTAACTGGATAAGAGGTGTATCTGATACTGATGTATACCCTGAGAGAAGAGCTTGGATAGTGGAGCAGATAAAATCTGGAAAGCTGGATGGTATGACATTGAAGTATATGTATACAATGGGAACACCAGCATACTCTGAATCTAAAACTAATCATGCTGTAGAACTAGGTAAGCTTGTTAAGGATAAGAGTTGGTTAGATGGTAATACACCTGTAGCTGAGTTTGGTGATCAGATAGGTGATAATAAAGTAACACCAGAGGAAGCTAAGTTATTAGAAACTGATGGTATAGAAGTTACATTAGACCAAGTAACTAGTGGAGGTAAGCCTTTAGCTATACCAAAGGCAGAAGATGGTATAATAGATAAAGTAAATAAAATAGCATCAACTAATAATAGTGCATTAAGCAATACTAATCAAATAGTTAAGGATAATAATGTCGTGTGTAACTCTTAAGCAATGGAATGAAGCAGTCGTTGCTGATAAGAAAGCTTTAAAAGCTTTAGAAAGTGAAGGTTTTGATATCAGTGAGAGCTGGTCTGAGTTAGAATCTAGAGATAAAGCATTTAAAGAAAATAGATTCTCAGATATAAAAAAGTCAGTAGTTACGGCCGACAAATCTATAAAATGGATGGATGATTCATATATAGCTAAAGCTAATCAAAACAAGCCTGCAACAGTAACTGGTACTCGTATTAATATTAAAAATGCATACTCAGATGCAGATGGTAATGTTGTTTATGTAGGTACATATAAAGATGGTAAGAAAGAATATTTCTTTTCAAGTGAAAGTTTAATATTTGACCAAATGGATGGGAAGAATAGTGTTTATGGTAGTGAGCTAAACGTAGATGCTAGGATTACTAATGAGTATGAAAAACTTGCATATGATATATTTAATAATCAAGAAAATGCTATTAAGTTATTTGATAGCCTTGTAGGAAAAGATGTTACAGAGCATACAAAAGAATTAAAAGAGCTTTTAACAACTATAACAGATCCTTTAAAAAATATACTTAATCCTTTTAAAGTATATTTAAATAGAAAAGCTAGTGAAAATAAAGGTATGGCTGTAGCTTATGGACTTGGTAAAGAGTCATATATAAAACTTGACATTGTAGATGGAAGTAATACAGTTAATCAAAACATGAGTGCTGCTGAAGTATATTTACATGAGATGATACATATGAGTGTAGAGACAGCTATGGCCTTTAAAAAAGGACCATTAACTAATGTTATTAGTGATATGACAAAACTATATGAACAAGCTTCTGAAATTATAACAGTAGATATGCTTGTAGAGAACGGTGATAGAAAAAGAGCTCAGAGACTATGGGATTATATGTTTAATAATGAACAAGGACATGGTCTAAGTGAATTTATTGCTTATGGTATGGTTAATGAAAAAATAAAAAATATACTGAAAGATGTAAAAGTAAATCATAAAGTAGAGGAAACTGAAGGGTTTGGTCTATGGAAAACAATGACTAACTTACTTGTTAAACTTTATAATGGTATAAGAAGTATGATAAATCTAGAAAGTGATAAAATGATGGCTGATCAGCTATTAAATAGCTTAGTTATTAAAATGTGGGAACATAATAACACTACAGTTAAAAAAGCTAAAGGATTAGCTGGTATTCGTAAGGCTGGTGATAAAGCTAGAGACTACGCTGATAAAACTATTTTAACATTAGTAGATACAGCTGCAACAACATTAGATGTTTCATTAGACATGGTATTTGATTTAGTAGGAGCTGAAAAAGCTAAGAAAGTTAAGAATACATTGAAGCTGTTTCATCCATGGGCAAGTGATGAACAAATTAAAGTAAGAGGTGAAGCTGCTGCAACTATGGATAAGTATGCTAGCGATATCTTTGGAGATCTATTTGCAAAAGAAGGAGCTATCCTTACATTAGCAGATTATTTTAGTAAACATGATACACTAAGAACTAGAGTAGAAAAGCTAGGATTGATTGCACAAAAAATAGATGGTAAAAGAAATCATTTAATCAATGCAGTTGGTGGAGATATCTTAAATAAACTTGGAAATCCTAGTGATAAAGCTCAAGTAGCTATTTCTGATATTGTATTAGATATGGATTTAAAAGTTCTTGTGGATGAATTTGGAGTTGATGGTATTAAAGATTTAATAACAGATAAGGCTCTACTTAATAAAGCAATTGAAACTAAAAGAAAAGCACTGACTAGATTAGCTGGTAGTAAAGAAGTAAGTAATTATTGGATAAGTCAAACAAAAGGATTAGGAAAGTACCTTCATAATGGTATTGGTGGAAGTAGTGTAAATAGACATGCTAGTGGTATATTTTTCTTAGTTAATAGTGGTTTTGAATTATCAGACTTTAAAGATAAAGATGGTAACAGTCTTCAGGATATAGATGCTAAACCAGCAATTAAATTAATAGATGAGTTAGCTAGTCTAGAAGCTATTAGTAATATAGAGCAGAGTAGAGTAGGGTATATTAAAGAAGTATTTGAAAAACATAAAGATGGTATAGAAACAACAATTATGTATCATAAGATGTGGTTAAATGATTATAAAGCTCAAGCTATGGAGTATGGTACAAACAACTATCCAGAAAAAGGAGAAACAAAAGACTTAAGTGCTTCATACTTAGATAGTAAAATAGATAAAATGGATGAAGAAACAGTAGACTTATTAGCTACAGATGGGTATAGACTAGTAAGTGAAACAGCTGTTAAAGGTATAGGATTATATGTTAAAAGAGCACCTGGTCTAGATGAGTTTGAAAAGCAAGCCGTAGCTAAAATTAATTTAGGTAAAAAGCTACATGATATAGTAGGAATGAGAGCAACTGATACTGAGGTTGATTCTATAGGTATGAAACAAAAGCTTGACAGCATAACTAAAAAAGCTCATGATGATGCCTTATTACAGTTTAATAATATAACTGAACCAAACATGGACGGGTTGTCAATGATAACTAGTAAGTTTGATAATGTTGTAAACTATACTGTAACTATGGATAAAAATATGTATGCAGATGCTTTAAATCAAGAAAGAAAAACTCCACTACTATTAGGTAAAATGATAGCTGAGATTCATGAGAAAAAAGATGCTGAATTATTAAATAAAGCTACTATGAGCGTTATTTATAAAGATATGTTAGAAAATTATGAACGAGGTTCTGAAAGTAAAAATAGAAGAGAGTATATTGAAATAGGTCCCGATGCAGTTAATGAAGGGGCTAGTGCTAAAAGATTTGCTGATCAGATTTGGGATGGTCTTCCTCAGAATATTAGATTAGAGATATTAAAAAATAGAAAGAAAGGTAAGAAATATATTGCTGTAAGAAGAGATCTTGCAGTAGCTTACTTTGGGTCTAGGGTTCCTAGTATTTTTAATGGTAGGTTACCATTTGCTACTAGAACTATTGGTGAAACAATGGATGATAATGGATTAGGAAAAGTAAAAGAGTTTTTACAAGAACTTGCAGTATATTGGCAAGAAATTGTTAGTATAGAAAAAGTAAATATAGTAGTTAAAATGCCAGGTGTAATACTTGATAATATAATAAGTAATTTTAACTATGCTGTAGCACTTGGGCAATTCCCTTGGGAAGTAGCCGATGGTCAGATAAAAATGTTTAAAGCTACAGATGAGTATCTAAAAGCTGATAAAGAATTAAATGAAAGAATAGTTAGATATAGAGCAGGTACTGATAGAAGTCCTGAAAATAAAGCTAAAATTAGTAGACTAAAAGAAGCATTAGCTAATAACCCTGTAAAACCATTAATGGATGCAGGATTATTTACAGCTATTACTGAAGATGCCACTACTGAATCATTACGTAATAATTCAATCTTTGAAGATATGACTAAAAAATATACTGATAAAGTGCCTAAGATTATAAGAGATGGTGCTAGCGCTATATATATGACAGAGACTACTGGACTATATAGTAGTATGCTTATGATGGTACAATATAGTGACTTCGTAGCAAGAGCAAATAGATATTATTACTTATTAGATAATAATGTTGCTCCAAGTGCTGCTATAAAAATGGTTATGGATGAGCTAGTTAACTATAATACTATACTTCCAGACTTCTTTAGATGGGTAGATAAATTAGGTTTTGGAATGTTCTTTAAATACTTCTTTGGAGCTAATTTATCATTAGCACGTAAGTTAGAAAATTCACCAAGTAGTATGATTGCTATGGGGCTGTTACTTGATTTACCTAATCCTGTTGATGCAATGATAGGTAATAAAGATTTAACTTCTAATATACATAGTCCTATTGGAATAATTGAGAATTTAGTTGATATAGGATTGCATCCACCAGCAGCAAAAGCATTAGGGCTGATTTAGCCCTTTGACGTTAGCCAACTTAATATTCTATCTAAAGCAGACATTATTTTTGGCTCAACATTCTTAGCTGAAGCTGCTATAATAGCTTCAATCTTTTCAATATATTCAAGTTCCTTCATTAAGTACTCCTTTCACTTTAGTATAACTAGCTGCTATAAAATAAGCTAAAAATAGTACTGCAAAAGCAACTGCTACATACCAGAATGCTATTGCTAATACAAGAGTTAGTATTAGACTAGCTGCTATAAATATATTCTTAAGTATTTGCATTTTTAGATCCTGACGAAAACAACTTAGGTGGGTATATCAATAAATAGAATGATATAATAACTTGTGCAATCATTCCTATAACCATGCCACTAATTGATCCATGGAATAGTTGTATTATAAGTAATAATAGTCCTAAGTCCATTGTAAAGTCAGCGTACCTCTGTCGTTCGAATTTCCACTTTAATATTAAAAAGTCAAAAGCGGTGA
>ERZ1034365.814-NODE-814-length-16636-cov-5.036053_pt1 | contig 16636 bp, 19 predicted proteins | sample MGYA00520615_ERZ1034365 | MGnify/ENA primary metagenome ERZ1034365 (study PRJEB33736, sample SAMEA104284505) | Azolla filiculoides | biome: Urban; feature: Water surface; material: Ditch water | place: Netherlands | collected 2015-10-28 | depth 0-0.1 m ... | reverse complement strand
ACGTGCTTCGTTCCACTTCAGGTCAGGGTCGGGCAAGGTCACGCCCAGCACCTTGGCTTGGGGCACGGTGGCGTCCACAAACTTCTGGCGCAGGTCGTCGTTGCTGATGCGCTTGATGCCCCAGCGCATGCCTTGCACGCTGTTGGGGCTGTCGGCATCGGGCGGTCCAAACATGGCCAAGCATTTCCACCACCAACGATTGACCGCGTCTTGCACCATGGCCTTTTGTTCGGCGGTGCCTTGCATCATCACGAGCAAGGCTTCGTAGCCTTGGCGTTGATGAAAACTTTCTTCCTTGCAAACGCGAATCATGGCGCGTGCATAAGGGCCGTAAGAACAACGGCACAAAGGAATTTGATTCATGATGGCTGCGCCATCGACCAGCCAACCCACCACACCCACATCGGCCCAATTGAGCGTGGGGTAGTTGAAGATGGAGCTGTACTTGGCTTTGCCAGTGTGCAATGCGTCCAGCATTTGATCGCGGCTGGTGCCCAGTGTTTCGGCAGCGCTGTACAAATACAAACCATGGCCGCCTTCGTCTTGCACCTTGGCAATCAAAATGGCTTTGCGCTTGAGGCTAGGTGCGCGGCTGATCCAATTGCCTTCGGGCAACATGCCCACAATTTCGCTGTGCGCGTGTTGGCTAATTTGTCTGACCAAAGTTTTGCGATACGCATCAGGCATCCAATCGCGCGGCTCTACTTTGCCGTCGGCATCGACGCGCGAATCGAACTGAGCCTGCAAAGCCACTTCGGCTTCGGTCAGAGGTTTGGGCACTGACTTGAGTGCGGCAGTGGCTGCGGTGCTGTTGGTGTCCGGTGCGTCGGGCACGTTGAAGGATTGCGTGTACATGGGCTTCTCCTCGCTGGGTTAGCGTGTTTGAAGCGAAGTATATCAATTAACCGACCGATCGGTCGGTTAATTGATTGGCAAAGTTCTAGGTGTTTTCTCCAAAGCTGCGCCATTTGAAAATGCATTGGTTAAGACCATTCTGAGTTATCAGGTGTTACATTTAAATGAATATTTAAGTACACACTTAAAACTTAAAGAGGTGCATATCAATGAAGGTTTACTTAAGCAACTACAGGCACCATTGGTTCTCTCCCTATACCTTGATCGACTATTTTTTCTTCTGGACTCAGTGGTCGAAATGTCATCGCGACCAAAGCTTGGCTCGGGCCTTGTCCAATTCAGAGGATGTGTCAACCTGGACAGACCGACCAGAATCACTTTAAACGCTGGCATTGGGTCATGGAAGAAATGATTTTTGCGTATGAGTCCAAGCTAGATGACGCTTGGAAAGAAGCATTTCAATCTGGCAGCTTCGATAAAATTTCAGTGCCTATTGACTATCAAGGAAACGAAATTTCAAAATTAGAGGCCAAACTTTTCCGATGGGAAGACGGCCCCAATCACACCTACAAGTGCGATTACGAGGGCATGCGCGCAGTTGAGGCACGCATTCAAAATGGTTTCCGCCTTTTTGGACGGTATTACCAAAATCTCTGGGATTGAGTTGACTGCAATGGCGCGGCTATTGTCTGAACCGATTCATGCTCACACGAAGCATTTCAATCTCTCTAGCCCTAACCCCCATCTGCGCAAAGTGTTCAGGCCAAGCGGCCACTACTTTTTGGATGTTGCTCACCATGTCCTTGGCCTCTGAAAGTTTCAAACCAAACGCAGCCACTTCAGACAAGGCATTCGAAATGCTAGATTCGTGGCCGTTAGCGCCCACGCGCATTTGCTGGTAGCCCAAAGCCTGAGCCGCAGGCAGCACATCAAATGCGGGTGATAAATGGTAGTGACCTTGGTCTGAGCGAATCAGGGCATGGTTTTTTTCATGGTCATCGGTGTTGTCGATCAAGATGTTGAACACCATGCGTTTGAAAAGTTGTGCTTGTTGCTGTTTGATCAAGCTAGGTTGCGCATATCGGCGCAACAGTTGAGAAAGTTCTGGATAGCCCATGGGCTCGCCAGCTGCCCTTAAGACGGTGTGGGCCGACAGCACATGAAGTCGTGTGTTTTCTAAACGATCAAAACGCTCAACCGCAACGGCATGTCCTTGGGCCAATGCCAGTGCACGGGTGTGCGCCACATCAATCCCGGCCTTTGCTGCCAAGGTCATGCTGGCGTGTTCAATGAGAGGGGTATCCCATTCTGAGGTTTCAGCAAACTTCACCACCCATTGTTTGCCATCCATTTCAATGAGTGACTTGGGGTGCGCGCCGCCAAACGAGGGTCCGGGTTTGAGAAGCCGGACGTGTGCCTCGCTGAGTTTTTCTCCAGCCAGAACGTTTTGAATGGCTTGATGCATCTGCGGCAAGTTTTCAAATGTGGCGATGGCGCTTGCATGGGGTGCGTTGTAATGAGACGGGTGCAAAGAGACGCCCAATGCGCCAAACCGATCGTGACCTGCAAAGTACAAGTACTCCAAAAGTGACAAGCGCACGGGCTTGAAAATGTGTCGGATGACACGCTCTCCCCAGCGGTCTGGCCTGGCATCGTTGACCGCGCCTGCTGCCGCATCCAATTCTTTGGGCAAGTGCAAAGCGTTGGACAGCGGCAAGTCGTCGCTCAAAGCAAATCCGTTTTGCAACCATTCGTCGGCATAAGCAAGGCCAACTTTGCGGTTGTTTTCTGCCAGAACCAATTGACCAATTAATTGGGGCTTGGTTTGACCTAGCCACCACAGCGACATTTCTGAAGCGGGTGTGTATGCGTTATCAGCCATGCACATTCCTCTTTGGGCGTTTGAGAATGCGTAACTCCTGGGCAAGGGCTTGCGCATCATTGGCCGGGTTTGCCAAATGGCGCAGACCCTCTTCGAAACCTGCCAGCCACAGTGCAGTGGCATACACGCCCATGCCCACTTTAGGGTCGCCTTTTTCCATGCGCATCAGTGTGGGCACAGACACATTGAGCCGGGTGGCCCAATCTCGCAAAGACTCGGATCTGCGAAGCCTGGCGGTGGACAAATGATCACCCAATTGGACCAAGGCTGCAAGCACAGCCGAAGGCAAGGTCACAACGGCTTGAGAGGGTCTAGACATTGATTTGTATTCTTAAAAATAGACAAAAAATGATTTTTGTTAAATCATATGTTAATTTTTAAGCGTGCGCTATACACGTTCAAACCCCCAAAGGTATTTGACGGAATTCTTGGAGATGAAAAAAGTATCCGCTTTGGCTTAAAGCACTTAGCTGTGCTCTACCGCCCAGCTATGTCCTGTACCACGCGCCAGTGCAGGTCCCACCACTTCCATGGCTTCGCGCAGTTTGTCTTTGAGCGTAAAAGGCGCATTGACCACAAACATGCCACTGGCCGACAAACCTGCCGAGCTGCCGTCGGTGTTGCGACCAATCGACAAGGTGAGGTTGAGCCAAGGCTTTTGCGATTGGTTGCTCAAAGTGCGCAAACGCTTGGGCAAATCGTGCGCCTCAGGCCGCGCAATGATGGGGTACCAAACCAAGTAAGTGCCCGTGGCAAAACGCTTGAGACAGTCTTGTATGTTGGCGGCCACTTTGCTGTAATCGCTTTTGATTTCGTAGCTGGGGTCCATGAGCACCATGGCGCGCTTGGAGCCGGTGGCCGACGGTGGCGGTGGCAATAATTTCTTGAGCGACTCAAAGCCATCTTCACGCGCAATCATGATGCTGCGGCCGGCGTCCAGTTGAGCCACGTTTGAGGCCAGCGCTTTGCTGTCGGTGGGGTGCAATTCAAACAAACGCAGTTTGTCGCGGGCATCTTTGCGCAACATGGCGTGAAGAATAAAGGGCGAGCCAGGGTAAAACTTGGCTTGGCCATTGGGATTGAAGCTGGCAATCATGTCCAGATACGCTTGAAGCGCTTCAGGAATGGGCTTGGCGTCTTTCTTGGCGCTGGCAGCGTCAAGTTGGCTGAGCAGTTTGAAAATGCCGTCGGTTGCTTCGCCGCCGGTTTCTGAATAGTCACCGTCAAGCCGGTACAAACCAGCACCGGCATGCGTATCAACAATGGTGATGCCGCCCTCTTTTTGCTGCAGATGCTGCAAAGTGGCAATCAAGGTGAGGTGCTTGATGACATCGGCATGGTTGCCGGCGTGGAAGGCGTGTCTATAACTGAACATGCCCTGATGGTAACGCTTCCACCCCATCAAATGCCAAAAAACCCTTGCAAAACAACAATTTTGTCGTTTAGAATCGAGGGCTTCGCAGCGCATTAGTGATCCCGCGGCGGAGGGCCTTGATTTTTACCGCAGGTAACAACGTACAGGCCAACCCCACCTAAGAGGTTCCCAAAAGAGGAACACCGACCGTGGAAAAGGATCCAACAAACCTTCTTTTAAAGAGAAAACTCATGACAAAAACGTTCAGCGCAAAACCCGCTGACGTGACGCACGAGTGGTTTGTGATTGACGCGACCGACAAGGTCCTCGGACGAGTAGCCAGCGAAGTTGCTCTCCGTTTGCGCGGCAAACACAAGGCCATTTACACGCCTCACGTCGATACTGGCGACTTCATCGTCGTCGTTAACGCAGCACAATTAAAAGTGACTGGCACCAAGTCTTTGGACAAGGTGTACTACCGCCACTCTGGTTATCCAGGCGGCATCACAGCCACTAACTTCCGCGACATGCAGTCCAAGCACCCTGGACGCGCGCTCGAGAAGGCCGTGAAGGGCATGTTGCCCAAAGGTCCTCTGGGCTACGCCATGATCAAAAAACTCAAGGTGTACGGTGGTGCAGAGCATCCCCACACCGCCCAACAGCCTAAAGTGCTGGACATTTAAGGAGCCTTGAGAATGATTGGTGAATGGAACAATGGCACCGGCCGTCGCAAATCTAGCGTCGCCCGCGTGTTTCTGAAAAAAGGCTCTGGCAAGATCACGGTCAATGGCAAGGACATCCAAGCCTACTTCGGCCGCGAGACTTCGATCATGATCGCTAAGCAACCTTTGATGTTGACAAACAATGCCGAATCTTTCGACATTCAAATCAACGTTCACGGTGGCGGCGAATCTGGTCAAGCTGGTGCAGCTCGTCACGGCATCACACGTGCCCTGATTGACTATGATGCTTCTTTGAAGCCCGTGCTCAGCCAAGCTGGTTTTGTCACACGTGACGCCCGCGAAGTTGAACGTAAAAAGGTCGGCTTGCACTCTGCTCGTCGCCGTAAGCAGTTCTCTAAGCGTTAATTCGTTTACAGCCTGTTTCAAGAAAACCGTTCTGTTCATTCAGGGCGGTTTTTTTTCGTTCGATTTTTCTGTGCGGCGGTGGGGTATGGGTTGACGCTCATCTTCGCTTGACTCAGAACTTCGCTTACAACCCATACCCCACCACCACCCAGAAAAAAGTAGTGCATGCAGGGAAGTTAATTCCAAGCAAGTAGTACTGGAAGAGGTGGTGCTGGTGTTCGGACAAACGAAGTTCTGAGTCAAGCGAAGATGAGCAAGTCCGAATACCAGCGCCGCCTCTTCCAGTACGGACCGGAGCAAACCCCTCCTACCAAGGCAGTTATTACAAGATAATTGTTGACCAATCCACTATACTAATACCCAAGTATCCGGAGAAAATCATGAGCGCCTTAGCCGAAACAATCCCCACAGAAATGCCCGAAGCCATTGTCTTCACCGACAGTGCAGCTGCCAAAGTGGCCGACCTCATTGCCGAAGAAGGCAACCCCGATTTGAAACTGCGCGTCTTCGTGCAGGGCGGTGGATGCTCTGGCTTCCAGTATGGTTTTACGTTTGACGAAATCGTCAACGAAGACGACACCACCATGACCAAGCACGGCGTGTCTTTGCTGATCGATGCCATGAGCTACCAATATTTGTTGGGCGCAGAGATTGATTACAAAGAAGACCTGCAAGGCGCGCAGTTTGTGATCAAGAACCCCAATGCCACCACCACTTGTGGTTGCGGTTCTTCATTCTCGGTTTAAATTAACTTCAAAGTTAAAGACACCGAAGGGTCATCTGGGATAGATGGCCCCCAATACACGGGCGCCTCGAGCGCCCGTGACGCTTTCTAGACTTCCTGTTTCACGCTTTATGGCTTTAGCAGCCAGCCAGGCAAAGGCCGCCGCTTCCACTTGCAAAGGCGGCAAGCCGTGCGCATCGGTCGACGCCACTTGCACGCCCGGTGCATGCGCTTGCAAACGCGCCATGAGGTGACCATTGAGTGCGCCACCTCCACACACCCACAGCTGCTTGGCCTCTGGGGCATGGCGCTTTAAATCTTGGGCAATGGCCAATGCGGTGAACTCGCACAGCGTGGCTTGCACATCGACTGCAGAAAATTCCGTACGCAAATGTTGTTGTAGCCACGACGGATTGAACAAATCGCGGCCTGTGCTTTTGGGGGGCGTTTGGTGCAAAAAGGCTTCAGACAACAAGCTTTGCAGCAGCGATGGAATGACTCGCCCTTGCGCAGCCCACGCGCCATTGGCATCGTAGTCGGTGCCTTGGTGCGTCTGCACCCAATGGTCCATGAGGGCGTTGCCAGGGCCGCAATCAAAGCCCGTAATGGCTTGGCCTGGTGTACGTTGCAAAATGCTGATGTTGGAGATGCCACCAATGTTGACCACGGCCACCGTGTGCAGTGGGTTGCCAAAAATTTCGGCGTGAAAGGCGGGGACCAAAGGCGCGCCTTGGCCACCGGCGGCCAGATCGCGTGTGCGAAATTCGGCCACCACATCGATGCCTGTGAGTTCGGCCAGCAAGGCGGGGTTGTTCAGTTGCAGGGTGTAGCCCACAGCGGCTTGGCCAGTGCTGGGATCGGCATCAAATTCAAGCGGGCGGTGACGCACAGTTTGGCCATGCGCGCCAACAGCCTGGATGTCTTGGGCTTGTAAACCACTGGCGCCGAGCAGGGCATGTACCACCTTTGCGTAGTGGCGCGCCAAGCGATTGCCAGCCAATGCCGCACGATGCAATTCGTTGTTGCCGGGTGTATTCAGGCTGAGCAATTCAGTGCGAAATTCGGCGTCAAATGGCTGAAAGACATGCTGCAAGACCTGAAGGCCAGGCGTGCTGAACAACAACGCAGGAGACCCTTCATGACCCATGCCATTGCCCACTTGTGGCTTGATTTGCCATTGCAGCAACACGCCATCCACCCCGTCCAGCGAGGTGCCCGACATCAGGCCCACGAAATATTGCAAATGGGCTTGGGTCACCGGTGTGGGTGGAGAAGGCAATGGGGCAGAGGCGGAGGTCAACCTGGCCCCTGCCAACGCTGAGAATTATTGAACGTTGCTTTGGCGCATTTGCGCCGCTGCCATCAACTGCGTGCGGGCATATTCAGCGCGCTGGTTGAACTGGGATCGAACAGCGGCAGAGATAGGTTCGGATGAGCCTTGCTGCGCCAAAGTGAGGGGGTCGACGTGGCGTCCGTTGATGCGAAATTCAAAGTGCAGGTGCGGACCCGTGGACAAACCTGTGGTGCCAACAGCACCTACAAGGTCGCCTTGCTTGAGGGTTTGGCCGCGTTTGACATTGATGCGGCTAAGGTGAGCGTACACCGTGCTTTGACGCGCGTTGTGTTGAATAACCACCATGTTGCCAAACGCACCTTGGTAGCCGCTTTCGGACACAACACCGTCGGCCACAGAGATGACGGGGGTGCCAGTGGGGGCCGCGTAGTCAACACCTAAGTGCGCACGTTGGGTGTGAAGAATGGGGTGCTCGCGCATGCCAAAACCGCTGGTGCGGCGTGAGTAAGGCACGGGTGAGGCCAAGAAGGCACGGCGCAGGCTGTCGCCCTTGAGCGTGTAGTAGGCGCCTTTTTGGCCTGCTTCTTGGAACCAGACGGCGTTGTACGTTTTTTGGTCGTTGGTAATTTCGGCGCTGAGCAGACGGCCGGTGCGCAGCGGCTCGCCTTCGGCCTCTAGGGTTTCGTAAACCACAGAGAACACGGCACCTTTGCGCAGCGCGCGGTGAAAGTCAATTTGACCAGAGAACACGTCGGCCAATTGGCGAGTAACGGTTTCGGGCAAGCGGGCTTCATCGGAGGCTTCGTACAAAGAGGAAGCCACCGTGCCACCAGCCATGCGAACACTGGCAGTCAGCGGCGCTGTATCGGTGCGAACACTGAAACTGTTGTTGGGTGTGCGTGTGATGACCAGGCGCTGAAATTGGGTGTCGCTGTCGTTTTTGAGCCAGCGGGTGGTGAGCGAGAGCAATTGTTGTTGCTCGTTGGCTTCGACCGACACATTGCGACCTGAGCGGTTGAGCAAGGCCTGCCTCACTTCGGGTGTTTTGCGAATGTAAGTGGCGGCTGCGGCATCGACCAAGCCCAGGCGGCGCAACAGACTCTCGGGTGTGTCGGAGCCGCGGGTGATGTCGTTGCGGTACAGCTTGAGGGTTTGCTGCTCGAGCACGGCAACTTGGGATGCCAGGTTGGGCGTTTCTAGCGATTCAACCAGGGTGCGCACAGGCAGGTTGGCAGCATCTGGCCCTAAATTGGCCACCGCAAAAGCGCCGCCGCCGCCGCCCAGCAATACAGTGGCAAGCAAAGCAGTGAGGTGCTTTGGATGACGCACAACAAACGCCTGCAGCACGAGGCTGTAGGCTTTGGTGTGTGACATCAGTGTGTTGAAAAAATTCATTCGTTTGGGATGACAAGCGCAGCCCTTAAAATAGGGCAAACAATTCCGCCAATTCTAACGCCAAACTTGCATGGCGCATACTGGAAAACCCTATGAACTCACCCGTTTCGCCTCAATATCCGGTGACAGATGCTGTCAAAGAGGCTTTGGCAGTCACTTTGCGAGGCTGTGAAGAGCTCATTCCCCAGGACGACTGGGTCAAGAAACTGGCCAAATCGGAAGCCACGGGTGTGCCTTTGCGCATCAAATTGGGTTTGGACCCGACAGCGCCCGACATTCACGTGGGCCATACCGTGGTGCTGAACAAAATGCGCCAGTTGCAAAATTTGGGTCACCAGGTGATCTTTTTGATTGGCGATTTCACCAGCCTCATTGGCGATCCGTCGGGCCGCAATTCCACACGTCCAGCCTTGACGCCTGAGCAAATCAAGGCCAACGCCGAAACGTATTACCGCCAGGCCAGCTTGGTGCTAGACCCCAGCAAAACCGAAATTAGGTACAACAGCGAGTGGAGTTTGCCCCTGGGTGCCATGGGCATGATTCAGTTGGCGGCCAAATACACAGTGGCGCGCATGATGGAGCGCAATGATTTTCATGACCGCTTCAAGGCTGGCACGCCCATCAGCGTGCACGAGTTTTTGTACCCCCTCATGCAAGGTTATGACTCGGTGGCTTTGAAGTCCGATTTGGAATTGGGTGGTACCGATCAAAAATTCAACTTGCTGATGGGCCGCCATTTGCAGACCGAGTACGGCCAGGAGCCGCAATGCATTTTGACCATGCCTTTGCTGGAAGGTTTGGATGGCGTCGACAAAATGTCCAAGTCCAAGAACAACTACATCGGCATTAGCGAAGCGCCCAACACCATGTTTGCCAAGGTGCTGTCTATTTCTGACGTGCTGATGTGGCGCTGGTACACCTTGTTGTCGTTCAAATCCATGGCCGACATTGAAGCTTTGAAGAAGCAAGTGGCTGATGGATTGAACCCCAAAGAAGCCAAGGTGGCCTTGGCCAAAGAAATTACCTCGCGCTTCCATGGTGCGGCAGCAGCCGATGCGGCAGAGCAAGACTTTATCAACCGCAGCAAGGGCGGTGTGCCCGATGAAATTCCTGACGTGAGCTTAAGCGGCGCACCGATGGGCATTGGCAATTTGCTCAAGATGGCTGGCTTGGCGCCTTCGGGCTCTGAAGCCAATCGCTTGATCGACGGCGGCGGTGTGCGCGTGGACTCTTCGGTGGTCAGCGACAAAGGCCTGAAGTTGGAAGCCGGTACTTACGTGGTGCAGGTGGGCAAGCGCAAATTTGCACGCGTGCATTTGGGCGCTTGATGATTCCAAAATTGCCTGCATGGTCGCCGCGCACTTTGATGTGGGCATCGGTGGTGGTCGCCATCATCACCATCACGCTCAAAACATTGGCTTGGTGGCTGACCGATTCGGTGGGCTTGTTGTCAGACGCCATGGAATCTTTGGTCAATTTGGCCAGCGCCATTTTTGGTTTGGTGATGGTCACGGTGGCAGCGCAACCGGCCGACGAAGCGCACCCTTATGGGCACCACAAGGCAGAGTATTTTTCGTCGGGCTTTGAAGGCATTTTGATCATCGTGGCGGCCATGGCCATTATTTGGGCCGCCAGCCATCGCATTTTTGATCCACAACCCATTGAACAAGTGGGCTGGGGCTTGGCTTTGTCGGTGGGCAGCTCTGCGTTGAATGGTTTGTTGGCGTGGGTGATGTTTGGTGCCGCCAAAGCGCACCGCTCTATAGCGCTTGAAGCCGATGCCAAACACTTGGTCACCGATGTGTGGACTTCGGTGGGCGTGGTCATTGGCATTGCCTTGGTCGCCTTGACAGGGTGGTTGTGGCTGGATGCCCTGGTGGCCATTGGTGTGGCCTTGAACATTTTGAAAGAAGGTTTTCACCTCATTTGGCGTTCGTCGCAAGGCCTGATGGACGAGGCGGTGGAGCCTGAAGTGATTGCGCAAATTCAAGAGACCTTGGCCGGCTTTGCGCATCAGCGCGATGACGTTTCAATCATTCGCTTTGACCATGTGACCACGCGCAAAGCGGGGCAGCGACGTTTTGTGGACATGCACATGCACATGCCTGCGTCGTGGACCTTGGGTCGTGCAGCAGCGCTGCGCGCCAGTGTAGAGCAGGCGCTGATGAGTGCTGTGCCTGGCTTGCGTGCTTCTATTCAGTTGTTGCCCTCCGATGTCGAAGCGCACTTTGACTCAGAAAGAGATTTGCTGTGATCGGTGTAGCCCAACGCGTACTTGAAGCGCGAGTGATCGTAGACGGCCAAGTGATTGGCCAAATTCAAAAGGGTTTGTTGTTGCTGTTGTGCGCTGAACAAGGCGATACGAATGCCAATGCCGACAAGATGCTTGGCAAACTTTTGAAGTTGCGAATTTTTGGAGACGAAGACGGCAAGATGAATCGCTCTTTGCAAGACTTGGATGGCAATGGTTTGCAGGGTGGTTTGTTGGTGGTGAGTCAGTTCACTTTGGCCGCCGATGTGAGCAGTGGTAACCGCCCGAGTTTTAAACGCGCTGCGTCACCAGCAGATGGACAGCGTCTGTACGACTACTTCGTAACCCAAGCTCGTGAGGCGCATCCCATTGTGCAAACCGGCCAATTTGCTGCTGACATGAAAGTCCACTTGATCAACGATGGGCCTGTGACGATTCCGTTGCAAATGTAATTGGGGTAAATTTTTCTCTCAACAATTGGGGTCAGATCAACATTAATTTTTTGTGATTCATAGACAACTATGCGGCAAGTAAATTAATGTTGATCTGACCCCAATTGTTTTTTCACCCCAACCCTCCCACACGCATAATCGAGCCATGAACGAAAACAAAAATGATTTTGCGAAGCTGAGTTTGTCGGCTTCGATGTTGGGCAACTTGGCGCAGTTGGGCTATTTGCAAATGACAGCCATTCAGGCGGCCAGTTTGCCTGTCACCTTAGCGGGCAAAGATTTGATTGCCCAGGCCAGTACTGGCAGCGGCAAGACGGCCGCGTTTGGCATTCCATTGGTAGAAAAAATTCTGCCCGCAGACTTTGCCGTTCAGGCCATGATCTTGTGCCCGACACGTGAGTTGGCCGATCAGGTCAGTCAAGAAATTCGACGCTTGGCGCGCGCGGTGGGTAATGTCAAAGTAGTCACCTTGTGCGGCGGCGTGGCTTTGCGTGGCCAGGTGTTGAGCTTGGAGCACGGCGCGCATGTGGTGGTGGGCACGCCGGGCCGCATCATGGATCATTTGGAGCGTGGCTCTTTGAAACTCAAAGGCCTCAAAACCTTGGTGCTCGACGAAGCCGATCGCATGCTCGACATGGGCTTCTTTGATGACATTGCCACCGTTGCGAGGCAGTGTCCGCAGAATCGACAAACCTTGTTGTTCTCGGCCACCTATCCCGAAGGCATTGCCAAGTTGGCCACGCAGTTCATGAAAGAGCCGCAAACGGTGAAGGTGGAAACACAACACAGCGCCAACAAAATTAAACAGATCTTTGTGCAGGTGAAAGAGTCTGAGCGACTGCACGCGGTGTCGATGGTGTTGAATCATTTCCGTCCTACTTCTACGCTGGCCTTTTGCAATACCAAAGTGCAGTGCCGCGATTTGGTGGCGGTGTTGCAAGCACAAGGCTTCAGTGCGCTGGCGCTTTACGGCGAGTTAGAACAGCGTGAACGCGACCAAGTGTTGATTCAATTTGCCAACCGAAGTTGTTCTGTGTTGGTGGCCACCGATGTGGCGGCGCGCGGATTGGATGTGGCGCAACTGGAGGCGGTGATCAACGTCGATGTGACGCCTGATGCCGAAGTGCACATTCACCGCATTGGCCGCACAGGCCGTGCCGATGCAGAAGGCTTGGCGGTGAGTTTGGCCAGCATGGACGAGATGGGCTATGTGGGCAAGATTGAAGTGCTGCAGGGCCGTGAATCCAGTTGGCAAGAGCTGAGCACGTTCACACCAGCAGGCAAAGACATGCTGGTACCTGCCATGGCCACCTTGCAAATTGTGGGCGGCCGCAAAGAAAAAATTCGCGCAGGCGATGTGTTGGGTGCGCTCACAGGTGATGCTGGTTACACGCGAGAGCAAGTGGGCAAGATCAATGTGAATGAATACTCTACCTATGTTGCGGTAGCACGTGACATTGCGCGTGAAGCAGTCGCTAAATTATCGCGGGGCAAGGTGAAGGGCAAGTCGGTCAAGGTGCGATTACTAGAAGATGCTTCTGGCATTGAAAGTGAATAAAGAAAAACACGGCTGAGTGCGCCACTGACGCTCAATGTATGACCTTGACTGAAGGGCTAGCAGCATCATGGCTGGATGCACTTTACATGCGACCCCAATAAAAGCCGTGCAAATTATTTCAAACATGGCATAGTGCTTGAATTCGCTCAGCATCTGGAGTGGGCGAAGGAAGTAGTTTGGCAGGATGTTCGCTACAACTACAACGAGGTCCGCATGAGCGGCTTGGTACCTTTGGAAGGCAAACTTTACGCAGTGGTGTATGTGTTGCGTGCTGAATCTACCCGAATAATCAGTTTGCGAACAGCAAACAAACGAGAGGTTAAGCGCTATGAAAAAAAACAGTAAAAATACCAAAGCCATGAAAATCATCATGCCAACGGATGAAGAAGACAGAGCCATCACATTGGCTGCGATGAGCGATCCAGACAATCAGCCTTGGACTGATGAAGAATTTGCAAAAATCAAAAAATTTTACAGATTTGGCGATGTGATGCCGAAGGCTTCCGATCTTCCATCGAAGTAAATCAGGCGCTTCAAAATCAATAAGGGTTCTTAAACCCTAGCTTCTGCATGATCTCAATCTCATGCGCCTCCATGGCCTCGGCATCGGCCTCACTGGTCTCATGATCCCAGCCTTGCGCATGCAAGGTGCCATGCACCAGTAAATGCGCATAGTGCGCCTGCAATGTCTTGCCTTGCTCACGGGCTTCCTTGGCCACTACCGGCGCGCACAACACCAAATCGGCCATCACCACAGGTGACTGCATGTAATCAAATGTCAGCACATTGGTGGCGTAATCTTTCTTGCGAAACTCACGGTTCAAGCGTTGACCTTCTTCGGCATCCACAATGCGCACCGTGATCTCGCCATCAGCAGCCAAGCTGTGCCGAATCCAGCGAGCCACTTTATGACGCGGCAAGGCGGCGCGATGACGCGCCGCGTAAGGGATGTCGCCAAATTGCAAAGACAGGTTAAGCGTAGGAAGTGCCATTATTTTTAAACCTGCAATTTCAAGCGTCAATCGATCGACTGCGCACCGTGGTTCTTTGCGCATCATAAGCATCCACAATGCGTGCCACCAAAGGATGACGGACCACATCCGCACTAGAAAAACGCGTCATGGCAATGCCCTTCACGCGCCTTAAAACACGCTCGGCATCGATCAAGCCACTGAGCTGCCCTTTGGGTAAATCAATCTGACTCACATCCCCCGTGACCACCGCCTTGGCGCCAAAGCCAATGCGGGTGAGGAACATTTTCATTTGCTCGGGCGTGGTGTTTTGCGCCTCGTCCAAAATCACAAAGGCATTGTTCAATGTGCGGCCGCGCATAAAAGCCAAGGGCGCAATTTCAATGGCATTGCGCTCAAAAGCTTTTTGCACTTTGTCATAACCCATCAGGTCATAGAGTGCGTCGTAAAGGGGGCGTAAATACGGATCGACTTTTTGCGACAAATCGCCAGGCAAGAAACCCAAACGCTCGCCAGCTTCCACGGCAGGTCGGGTCAATACAATGCGCTGAACACTGGCGCGCTCAAGGGCGTCGACAGCGCTGGCCACGGCCAAGTAGGTTTTGCCTGTACCGGCAGGGCCAATGCCAAACGTAATGTCGTGGGTGGCAATGTTCTCCATGTACATGGCTTGCACAGGCGTGCGGGCTTTAAGGTCAGCCCTGCGCGTTTGCAAGGTGGGCAGATCGGGGTTGTTGGCCACTTCGGGATCGCCCGCCATCATGAGCTGCAGCGAATCTTCCTTGATGGGCCGGTCGGCCATTTCATACAGCGCCTGCAACAACTCCAGCGCTTGGTTGGCCTTGGCTTTGGGGCCGTCGATCTTGAACTGCTCGTGTCGGTGCGCAATTTTGACCTGCAGGCCGGCCTCGATGGTGCGCAAATGGGCGTCCATGGGGCCGCAAAGATGCGTCATGCGGGTATTGTTGTGCGGCGTGAAGTTGTGTCTGACAATCAAGCTGATAATCCTCAGTGGAAAATAGACACCCATGCCAGGGGCAGGATGTCTGACCCCCTAATGATAGGCACTTATCTGATGAAGAAGAACGGCACGCCATGATTGGTCAGTTAACAGGCACTTTGATCGACAAAAACCCACCCGAAGTCATGGTGGATTGCCATGGCGTGGGCTATGAGGTGAGTGTGCCCATGAGCACCTTCTACAACCTGCCGGCCTTGGGCGAGAAGGTGAAGTTGCTCACGCATTTTGTGGTGCGCGAGGATGCGCAGTTGCTTTACGGCTTTGCCACCGTAGAAGAGCGTGCGGCTTTTAGGCAGTTGATCAAAATTTCGGGCGTGGGTCCGCGCACCGCACTGAGCGTGCTGTCGGGCATGGGCGTGGCCGATTTGGCGCAGGCCATCACGCAACAAGAAGCGGGCCGCTTGGTCAAGGTGCCCGGCATTGGCAAGAAAACCGCCGAGCGCTTGCTGCTAGAACTCAAAGGCAAATTGGGCGCCGACCTGCTCACCACAGGCAGCACATCACACGACCACGCCAGCGACATTTTGCAAGCCTTGGTGGCTTTGGGCTACAGTGACAAGGAAGCTGCTTTGGCCTTGAAATCTCTACCTACCGATGTGGGTGTGAGCGATGGCATCAAAATGGCACTCAAGGCCTTGGCCAAATAAACTGACACCATGAGCATTCAAACCGACGACTTTGGCACACCACCACCGCCACCTGTGCGCATGGTGGACGCCACACCCGAAACGCCCCAAGAAGAAGCCATCGAACGCGCCCTGCGGCCCAAGCTGCTCGACGACTATGTGGGCCAAGCCAAGGTCCGCGAGCAGCTTGAGATTTTCATTGGCGCGGCCAAAATGCGCGGCGAGCCTTTAGATCACGTGTTGTTGTTTGGCCCGCCTGGTTTGGGCAAGACCACCTTGAGCCACATCATTGCGGCGGAGCTGGGTGTCAACCTGCGTCAAACCAGTGGCCCCGTTTTAGAAAAACCCAAAGATTTGGCGGCCTTGCTCACCAATTTGGAAAAGAACGATGTGCTCTTCATTGACGAGATTCACCGTTTGTCGCCCGTGGTGGAAGAAATTTTGTACCCCGCGTTAGAAGACTACCAAATCGACATCATGATTGGTGAAGGCCCCGCAGCACGCAGCATCAAGCTCGATTTGCAGCCCTTTACTTTGGTAGGCGCCACCACGCGCGCGGGCATGCTGACCAATCCTTTGCGTGACCGCTTTGGCATTGTGTCGCGCCTTGAGTTTTACACGCCCGAAGAATTGGCGCGCATTGTGACGCGCAGTGCCAGTTTGCTCAAAGCACCCATGGATGCTGAGGGTGGCAAAGAAATTGCCAAGCGTTCCCGCGGTACACCGCGCATTGCCAACCGCTTGCTCAGGCGTGTGCGCGACTACGCCGACGTGAAAGGTGTGGGCCACATCACGCACGACATTGCCAAGCGTGCGTTGGCCATGCTCGATGTCGATCCCGAAGGTTTCGATTTGATGGACCGCAAATTGTTGGAAGCCGTCATTCACCGCTTTGATGGTGGCCCCGTGGGCCTGGACAACATTGCCGCCAGCATTGGCGAAGAGCGCGACACCATTGAAGATGTGATTGAGCCTTATTTGATTCAGCAAGGTTTCTTGCAGCGCACGCCGCGCGGCCGCATGGCCACCTTGGCGGCCTACCGCCATTTGGGTGTGACACCGCCCAAGAGTTTCACGCAAGACTGAAACAAGCCGTCAAGCCATCAAGCAGAAGCCGCAAGCTCGGCTTCTGCCAATTCAGAATTCGTCGCGCGTGGCCTCGTCC
>ERZ1034365.810-NODE-810-length-16715-cov-4.972052_pt1 | contig 16715 bp, 18 predicted proteins | sample MGYA00520615_ERZ1034365 | MGnify/ENA primary metagenome ERZ1034365 (study PRJEB33736, sample SAMEA104284505) | Azolla filiculoides | biome: Urban; feature: Water surface; material: Ditch water | place: Netherlands | collected 2015-10-28 | depth 0-0.1 m ... | reverse complement strand
GATATTAATAATACCATTATTAACAATCATATTTCTTCTAAAAAATTGAATAAAATTGATAATAATTATGAACATGATTTAGGATTTAACATGAGAAAAAGAAATAGACGTTTCAAAGAAACCATTAAATTAATATTAGATGATGATATTATCTATGATTATGTTTTAATTACAAGATATGATATATTTTTTAGACAAAAATTAATGACAAGAAATGCCACAAAATATCGCATAATGCTATGTTTTCTTTTTTCTTTTCTAGTTGGTAGGCAAGGTCTGGGTCATCAATTTTAATCTTGCTGAATTGATCACCGTTGGTAAAAACGATAACTGGTTCTTGAGAATTTCTCGAGAAACCTCTGCCAAAGACTTCCAAACGAGCACAGTTTGATACGCTTACAGTTGAACATGTAGAGAGAAAGCTATCATTAATTGTTTTTGTCGATTGATCGTAACCTTTGACTTCCCCGCCAATGTATACCCGTTTCATGTAGAAATAATCACTTGATTTGTACTGGGCGATTGCTTCGTTGGAAACGTTTGTAACCTTCTCTAGCACTTTGTCTTGTTCAAGTGCGCTCATGCTATCAAAGTTACGAACTGTAGCCTTAGCAATAGATTCATAATCTACTTTTTTCTCTCTGCCCCAGTATACCCATAGTGCTGTATCAGTTTTTGTAATGTCTTTGTATTCAGCAATTGGCGTATTCGGATTGCCGTTGGATACTTGAGGCGTTTGGGGTGTGGCTGACTGAGTTTGCGTTGAAAATGATTGCGTAGGTGCTTGTATGACACTTGTTGGTGATGGAACTTTGTTTTCCCCGCATGCTGAAAGTGCGATGCTAAGCACGATAGGAGTTAAGCAAGTCGTTAGTTTTGTTTTCATGAAATTGTCCTTCTTCAAAGCTTTCTTATTCGTTTATCATTTATTTTTTTAGGCTTGTTTCGCCAATTAAATTACCTTTGTAATCAATCACCCTGATTTTAGTAACTTCACCATATAGATAGTCTTTTCTATCATAATTTTTTGGATATCCTTGAATGGCTGTGTATATCTGAACGTTGTATGGTTTGTCATACGAATTCAGATTGATAAATTCTTCCATACGGCGCGCTGTATCATTGTCCGCCACGGAAAGACTGGTAAAGCTTTCAGGATTAGTCACGATCACCGAAATATGTGCATCAGAGCCTAGGTAAGTCGATTTTTCTTTGCTGTTGTAGAGACGAATTTGCGGCTCAAATGCATGTGAAGAATCAGGAGGTGCTGTATTGATAAATTCTTCGATAGGGAATGATTTTTTCTCGAAGTCATAATGACCAAACTTGAGGCCATTGTCCGTAATCACGTAGTACCGATTTGCTTTTGCATTTTCAATGCGTTGATCAATTCTCGGTTTTAGGCTTGCCAAAATTTCTTGCTTCATGAATGCATCGTTCGTATTTGCATATTTGTAATCAAGTGATTTTGCTATCGCATCGTAGTTCAGCGGCGGGTTTTCAAACGCTAAACGTGCAAAATATAGATCTGCATTGCTATTGCTTGCAACTTGGTATGAACTGTCGGGCACCTTTATGTCTGCATGAGGTAGGCTTTTTTTAGCGTTTGCATAAATTTGAGCTTCTGTTTCGGGTCTTGCTGACTTGGAGCCTTTGTCTGAGCATGCTGTAACTGATGTGGCCGCTAAAAAAATTGCAACGATAGAGGCAATAGGTTTCGATTTCATAACTAGATACTCCTTGATATAGCGCATTAAATTGTTCTTAATAATCAATGAGGTTCAATAGGTTGTCGATCAAGGTGATTGACACTTTACGATACCTCTTCGTCTTTATTGCGCATTAAGCTCAAAGGTTCATTCGGCAAGTCTTATATCGCATTTGTTCTTTAAATTATTGTGATTGCAAGTGAACCTTTTCCTATTTCACACAATAAAGGCATCGAACAGAAGCAAATCGCTTCCAACTTAATGATTTGGTTAAGCAAAGGTAAACAGTGAAGAGCATAGTTAAACTTGTTGTAATGCTTGGTGTGGCTGTAGCTACATTGGTTGTAACAGGGTGTGCAACGACACAGCAGACAGACGGAATTACCATCACGCAAACTAAGCGTGGTGTTGAGATTAGCTCGGCAAATTCGATCCTGTTTGATACAGGCAAGTACGAACTAGAGCCCAGTGGACAGAAGTTCTTAGATCGTGTGGCTAATATATTGCTGACCAAGACTAAGAAAAACGCAATTATCGAAGGTCACACCGACAATGTTGGTGGCGCAACATTTAACCAGGATTTGTCTGAACTTAGAGCGCTTACCGTCATGAAAGGCCTGGTTGACCGTGGTGTGCCTAAAAATCGCTTGAAGGCCGTTGGGTATGGAGTGACTAGACCAGTTGCAGATAACGGTACAGATAACGGACGCCGATTAAACCGTCGTACAGACATCATTATTGTGGGCGAATCAGCCAACAACATTGGAAACCCGTTTCTAGATTTCCTGAATAACCTCTTTAAGTAACGAGTACGGCAATGAAAATATGTCCTGAATGCAGTACTGAAAACAGATCCGAAGCCAAGTTCTGCAAGCAGTGCAGGCATGGGTTTGCAATAGAAGTGCCCATTAGCGAAGAGATAATCCACTGCGCGCAGTGTCATGCGACCAATGCTGCTGACAGGAAGTTTTGTGGAGCCTGTGGATCTAAGCTGCTTATTGATCCAGAGAATGGCAATTTCAATTCTGAGATTGCCAATGAACCTCAAAGAGAACTTGAGTCTTTGCCTGAAGTAGTGCCTGTTTCTAAAGTAACTATCAAGGATGCTAAGCCAATACTACCTAAGATTGATAAAGCCTTAGTTGTTAAGGCGTACTGTAGCCGTATTGAGACATTGCTCCGTAGCAAGCTAACTCGTTTATTACAATTCGCTAAACGCAAAGCAAAGCAACCGCAAGAGTCATTGGACGAAGAAACTGAACGTTCAAAGATTAAACGGATTCTCGTGATAGCTTGCGTTGCTGGTGGAACGGCAGTTGCCGCATCATTTGCCTTTTCTTGGCTCATGAGCGATTCATCAACTCCTGAAACTGCACAAATAACCGCTGCTCCAACCATTCCAGCCCAAGTACAAACTCAAGTCATGCCACAAGCCAATGTGGTTCCGCCAGTGATCGAAACTGTTGCACCTACAGCAATCATTACCCAACCTCCGCTTCCTGCTGCTAATGATGGAGCAGTCAGCAACAAAGTTGTTGTCCCCCTGGTGAACCAGGCAGGCGACAGCAATGCACAACCTGTCAAAAAGAAACAGACCAGCAACCAGCAGGATCTAAACCGTCAACGCTTGCTTGAGCTTAAGCGTCAACTCGGCCAGTAATTTAAGGAGGTATCAATGAGTATCCAAAAGCACATAACTGATAGCTATTCGTTGTTGGACGCAACAAAGGCGATGACAGACTGGAGAGCTGTAGCTGCACTGATTGGCACAGGCATTGCTGCAGCATTGGTGTTTGCAGTCTTCCAAGCAATAGCTATGGCTACCTTCAATATCTATATTATGGCTTTAGGTGGCATTCTTGCCGCAGTAATTGGATTTTATGGTGTCAATGCGGTAGGCATTATGAACTTGAAGTATGTTGAAGGAATCAGACTCACGTATTTCCAAGCGTTTGCGATCTCGCTAGGGATTAGCCATCGATTAATTCTAATTGGTTTACTGGCAAGTCTGTTTTGCCTTGCTGGTGTGTTTCTAATCGGTGTCCTTCTTTTTATCTGCAAAATGCCTGGGCTAGGTCCGGTGTTTCTCACAGGGGTGATGCCTGTAGGCTCCCTGGCAATCGGGCTTGGTGCGTTGTTTTTTGGGTATATCTTTTACCCGCTTGCAGGTCCTGCTATATGGAGCGGTGAGAAAACCATGAGAGCATTTAGCATTCTTGTTGCAATTGCACGCGTTAATATTGTGTCGATTGTGATCAAAATGGTGCTTTTAACGCTGCTTGTTGCATTCGTTAGTGGGATTGTGTTCGGTGTAATTGGTACTGGCACTGTCATTATGTCTGGCATAACGGCTTCTTTTGTAGGTCTCGACTCCATATTGAGTCATGGACTGAACCTAGATCGCATTATGTGGTCAATGATGGGCGGTGGTTCCGGTTACTTTACCGGCGCCATGATCGGTAATGGTTTGTTAGTGTTGGCAGCTTCTAGTGCCGTATCAATGATCATCTTACGTGGTTTATGCATGATTTATCTTTCGGCACGAGATGAATGCGATCCAGAATTACTTGCTAAAAACTTTGTGCCTGAATCATTGCAAAAGAAGGTGAATGATGTCCGAGAGGCTATCTCGCAAACTCAGCAGCAAGTGCTAACTGTTCGAAAATGTAAGCACTGTGGTTCTGTTCTTAGTGCCGATGACCGGTTCTGCGGCGAGTGTGGTGAACCGCAATAGTCAGAATTTTCTAATTAACTGGGGCCTTCGGGCCCTTTTTTATTGCCTGGGAATAAGCGAATGAACTTTGTGGAGCGGCTTGCAATCAACTAATTAGCTATAAGGAAGTGACACAAACAATGTTTTTCAACTTTAACTGACTGATCATGGATAGGATTTACGGGAAACTGTCGAAGTGCTGCAAGATTCCTCGCTTTGAGCGGGGCGTTTCTGTTGGTCAGTTTATGACAGCACTCGTCATATCCTTTCTGGTACTGAGCCTGCTTTCATTTTCCATGCTTTGGGTTGGCGACAAAATCAATAAGAAAAATCTGGCGATTACGCGTTATATGGCTACCAGTCAGGCGCCTTTAACCGGTAAGTTTTATAACAACGCAGGACAGAAGCAGATAACCGTACTAACTTACGATCAACAGTTTCTTCGTGAAACCGCTAACTCGTGGCCTATTAGCTATGGACAGCATGCCGACTGGATATTAAGACTTGTCGAAGACGAAAATATCAGACCTAAAGCGATATTTCTGGATGTGACATTTACACAGAAACGTGATGACCCCAGCGTAGATCAATTGTTATCGGGGTTGTGCAAGGCCAAAAAGGAGTTTGGGGTCGACATATATCTGGCTGCTTTGGCATCGCCAAAAGATGGCCGACTGCATGTAAGAAGTGACCTGGAGCAGGGTGTTGGAGCAGGGTGCTTTGAGCTTGTCGGTGTTAATTATGCCCCTGATCCTGTAGACCGGATGGCATGGGATTACCCTATGCATTCCCATGTGGGTGCAAATGGTTGGACTTCAAATCTGCCAACACAAGATGAACCTGTACTGACAAGTGCCGCTTTAGCCATAGCAAATGGAAGCGCAGGACTGCAAGCGCCTAAGGTAGATGATTCATTAGCACTGGTCTGGGGCATCATTAATGAACAGCCGGCTGAAAACAAACCTGATTTGTTTGGCTATTGCCGTTATGGCGATATGAGCATGTTCCGTTTGTTACCTGGGGTAATACGGGGTGTTTTTACCGGGGAAGATACTCGGCCTATATGTCCTTATAACCTGACATATTCTGTTGCTCAGTTAGCAACACTTCCTGAGCAACAGCTCTCGGATGCACTTAAAAACCGATTTGTGCTTATTGGTGCGGTTGTTCCTGGCCAGAATGATCTGATTGATTCACCAGTCCATGGAACGATCCCAGGGGTTTACTTGCACGCTATGGCGTTGGATAACCTGTTGACCTTTGGCAACAGTTTTAAGCGTAGTACAAACTGGGATTTTCCGCCTTCGAAAGAATTGTTGGCTGCGGGTTTGCTATCGGTCTTCATTGTCCTCATCGTTCATGTGATCTGGCGGAGCCTTACCCATCTTGCTTTTGGAAGAGGGAGTGAGCCCAAAGAGGCTTCCTTTGAAAAGCTGGAAGTGCATCAGCGAATTATTTATCTAATACCTGAAGTCATGAATTGGTTGGCGCGAATTGCTATACAGACCACTGTGACCATGTTTTGTGTCGTATGGCTGCAGAAGTACTTTTCTATCGGCATGTTACCGGTTGTCGAACTGGTGGGGATGACGATCTTGGCAGAGATGTTCGGCTATGCCAGCAAAGTGGAAAAATTCTTTAAGCCACCCACCATACCAAAACTGCGTTAATCCATGTAATTACCACCAAGGAGATACAGAATGAAAAAATACCTTATTGCATCAGGTTTAGCGTTATTAGCAGCAAGTGCTATTGGCGCAGAGCAAATAACATCCTTATCACCTAGTGGTCGGACTGAAATCGAGTTGTTTAACAAAGCTGGCGCAGCACAATCGGTAAAGACAATTCCAGCAATCGAGATATCGTTCCCGGTAAACGTTCAGGCAAGTGAAAGCGGGTTTCTTAAGGTCAATGTTGAAGGCAAGACCTATTGGCTCAAGAGCACACAGGTTCGAATTCAGCGTGATGTTGTTGCATCCTGTGCAGCTGCAGCTGAGAGAGCAGAGCGCGTTGGTTCTACGCCAGGCCTTGCAGGTAACAGCTGCAAATAATTAAAGGCAACACATTATGATCAACTATTCAAAATCTCTGCAGAACATAATTGCTTGCTTGTCGATAGCTGCATTGCTTGCAGGCTGCCAAAGCATGGGTATGGGAGTTGATCCATCGAAGATTTCAGCTGTTAGTGAGTTGCCTGCTGCAACAGATAGAGATTGGCCAGATCAGAAGCAGGATGTTTTAAATCAACGTGCACGGGTTGAACTAGGGTTGATTCGTTCACCTGTCCTGGAAAACTACCTCAATGGCCTTTACAACAAGATTAAAAAGCAGGCAGGTGTTCCAAACTGGCAGGGTAAAGTTTATATCGTTGCTAATTCAAACCTAACTGCTTATGCAACAGCGGCGGGCAATATCTATATATCGCCTAGTTGGATTTCTACAGCTCAGAGTGAGGATGAGATTGTGGCAATTATGAGCCATGAATTTGGCCACGTATATCTGCACTATCATGAACTCGAAAAAACCAAGGTGACTGCTGATCAGGCAGCTGACTGGATAACGCTGGGTGCGGCTATTGCCCAGAATACCAATGCGCTTAATGGGTGGCCTGTGGCTGATCTGTTTGCAACTGGATACAGCGCATCGCGGGATATTGCTGTAGGCCACTACGGCAGCTCACAAGAATTGGCGGCTGACAAATTCGCGCTTAACTTAACAACTAAAATGGGCTATTCCTATGAAGCAGGTGTTAAAGCCTATCTTGAGCATCAGGCGACATGGGAAGATTTGAATGAAGCACGTCAGAAAGAATACGAAGATAAGCTTGCAGAATCATTTACAGGCTTGGGTACACTAGCCTCGATAAAAATTTCACAGGGTTGGAAATACGTAACTTCTGATCACCCAAAAACAATTGATCGGATGGACGCTGTAGCGATTGCTGCAGATGATGTTCCACCTAAGCTATTGGGTAAGAAACCCGTTGTTAAGCCATTTAATGCCATACGGAGTTCTGGCACGGTTGCCAGCATGTTAAAAAGCTTTAGCTTTGCGATGAAGGGTCTTGAAAATCCGAACGCAGTAGATGCTTACGATAATGCTAAAAAATCTGCGGCTGGTTCAAACAATAGGTTTGCCTATTCAGCCATAGCTGTATTCAAGACACAATTAGCTAGTGCGCTTAATGGAAACGTTGGAAGTTCTGTTGGGCTGGGGCGCAGCTTAGATGCAAATATCAACTCAGAACAAGACAGAGCGTGGAAAGTGTATGTGACCAAGGCTGAATTTTTAGCACGTCTGGGGCAAGTGCCAGCTGCCAAAAACACCATGGATCAAGGCTTTGCTTATTTTAGCTCAGCAGGTGAGGCTTGGCCGGAGGCTATTTTGTTCTATGGTCAGTATGAGTCTTGGGACAAAGCGAAAAAAATGGCGGCTACATGTTCTAAAGAGTTTCCGGCTTTAGCCAAAGCATGTAAAACTGCTGCCATTACCCCGGCGGAAAAAGCCGAAATGGATCGCCGTGCACAAGAGAATGCTAATCGGCTTGTGAACAAGTTGATGAAGAAGGACAAATGAAATTTAACGGATTGAAATATTTTGCCCTTGCTGTGTCAATCGTTGTAATTGCCGCATGTGGTAACAATACAAGAAAGAGCGCCATTCCGGATGCCCAGCTTCAAACGGCTAGCATCTCTGGCATGGAAGATATCCGTTATGTGCCAAGCACCAAGGCTGGCGTTAAATCTTATCTACAGGAAATCAAATCAGTGGTTGCCAAGCGGCCTCAAGATCCTAGCCGTCAGACCAACTTGCTGGCCCTATCAGGCGGCGGTGATAACGGTGCATTTGGTGCGGGCCTACTTGTAGGCTGGTCACAGAGAGGTGATCGACCTGTTTTTGACCAGGTAACCGGTATTAGCACTGGCGCCCTGATTGCACCATTTGCCTTTCTCGGTTCAGACTATGATCCGACCCTAAAGGTACTCTTTACCCAAGTGACGCCTGATGACATTTATAAGGAACGAGGCAAACTCGGCGTTCTTTTTAATGATGCACTTGCAGATGCAGCGCCGCTTAAAAGGCTAATCGATAAAACAGTAGATAGCGAGATGCTGCAACGTGTTGCGGATGAGTACCAAAATCGGGGGCGGCTGCTTTTGATTGGCACAACCAATATCGACTCGGGCTCCCTGGTGCTCTGGAATATGGGCCGAATTGCAGCCGTGGGAACCCCGGAGTCTGCCGCGCTATTCAGGAACGTGATGCTGGCTTCTGCCGCAGTGCCGGGCGCATTTCCGCCAGTTCTGTTTGATGCAGAAGTAAATGGGCGCGAATACCATGAGCTGCATGTCGATGGCGGACTAGCCGCACAGGTCTACCTGTATCCCGCCGCTGTTAGTAAGGTAGCTATTCAATCAGGCGTCATCAAGTCCCGTAAACGGGAAGCCTACATTATCCGTAATGCGCGTTTGTCTATCGGTTGGGAAGAAACAGAACGTAACGGTCTAGGCGTGTTGAACCGTTCGTACAAGAAAATTGTCCAATCTCAAGGCTTGGGCAACTTGTATCAGATTTATGAAATCGCACGCAGAGATAAAGTGGGCTTTAATCTGGCTTATATTGGTAATGATTTTGAAGCTGAGCATCCGGCGGAATTCGATAAAACTTATATGAATGCGTTGTTTCAGTATGGCTTTGAGAAGTCAATCAAAGGCTACCCATGGCAACATATGCCACCAGGCTTAGAGAATAGTTCGGAAGAAGACTTGAATCTGCTGGCTAAATAAGCAGATCAGAGCAGAACAGCCACTGAATCCACGATGCCCAGTTCCATAATGGCATCGATCAGTGGCTGTAGCCGTGTTTTATCAACAATAGTAATAAAGATCTTTTGAACATCGCCAGCAGCTGATGAGTGAACAACATTGGCGCCAAATTTTTCAAGAATGGTCGCAATCGCACCCATGTCTGCGCCACGCTTGAGGGTAATGCTCAGGTCGGCCTCTGCGGGTGATACGACCGATTCTTTAGCAGTCCCCAACCAGTTCAATTTGTGGGCTGAATACCCAATACCTTGACCAACAATGACCAACAAGGCAATGGCAAGCGGTGGAGAAATGCCTAATGAACGTAGCTTGGCAAGCAAGCGTTTAATCAGGCTCATGCGATGCCTGGGTTTGTAATCAGCTAAAAGCCGATTTAGCGCTGCATCGGGGTTTCGGTTGGTACCGGTATTGCGAACAATATGACTTAATCGTTCGGCGAAATGAACCGCTTTTTTGGCCTCAGGGTGCGTGGCCATATAGCTTTGAACAAAGCTGCGGTCTTCATCAGAGAGCTGATTGGTCACGTAAAAGGGCAGCAGTTGCTCAAAGCGAGCCTGATCGGTGCTTTGCATCATGTCATCAGACATAAGCGGCCTCCGACCCGAATGCGCCTTTTACGCAATCTGCGATTTTGGCTCGGGCATTAAATAACCGGCTCTTGATTGTGCCGATAGGGCAATCAAGCCGCTCAGCTACTCTTTCCATAGGTTCTTCTTCAAACCAAGTCCAGAAGAAAGCTTCCTTATGAGTTACGGGTAGCTTGTCGATGCATTCGCGAAGTACGTCGTCCATTTCCTGGCTTTCGAGCCTGGATACGATGTCCCAGTCGGGCGCGGGGAGGTTGTCAAAAACCTCCTCATCCACATCAATAATCGATCGGGCAACACCTGAATTCTGCTTACGAATCCAGGTGCCGCAGACATTCTTGGCAATACCGCACAACCAGGTTTTAAATTCGGATGTGCCGTTATATTGCTCTGTTTTTTGAATGGCAATCATAAAGGTATCGTTGAGTATCTCTTCAGCGGCCTCGTCATCTCTTACCCGAAGCCGGATAAATGCGTAGAGAGAGGCCTGATAGTGACGGTAAATCTTCTCAACGGCTTTATTGTCACCAAAGGCAATTTGGTTCAGCAGATTTTGCAGTTCTTTTGCAGGTAGGTCTTTCATGCTGAACGAATATTTTCTGAGATGGGTGGAATTTAGCACAAAACCCTAAGACTAATGGGGTAACAGACTGCAGAAATGAACTTTTTGATCAAACCAGCAATAAAAGCCATAGAAGGTTCCAATTTCGAGGTCAATTATGAAGAAGTTTGCAGTGGTTTTGGCTAGCGTCATGGCAGTAATGCTTACTGGTTGTGGCGGCGGTGGCGCCAACGTACGCAGTGAAGTGACAACCGTGTCTAAGGGTCAACAGTTGATCGATCTGAAAAAGGCACTGGGAGATGGCGCTATTACTCAGGATGAGTACGACAAAGAGAAGTCTAAGATTTTGTCGACCAATGGTTAACAGTGTTCTGAAACGCTAAAAAGGAGATCTCATGCGTAAAAAATATAAAACTGGTGCAGCCTTAGGAATGGCTGCTGTTGGTTTGGTGCTTGTTGGTTGTGGGCTTGGTGAACCATCAAAATCACAAATTGAATCTTCATTACGGCAGCCAATATTGGCACAGGTTAAAGAAGATGGAGCCCCTTCGTACTACCTCGATGACCTTCAAAAGAATCTGAAGATTGCTCTTCTAAAAAACAATGGTTGCAAACCAACTGTTGAAAAAACATTTGAATGTGACGTGACCCTCGAATTAGTTTTCCCAGAATACCGAAAAGGTAACGGACCATCAATTGATGCTCAGAAAAACTCGATTGATGTAAGCGCTAAATATCTCATGACATCAAGTGGTTGGTCGGCTGAGATACTAACTATAAGGCCTACAAAATGAAAATTTCTTTGACTAAGTTCGTGTTAGGTGCGACTCTGTTCTCCGTAGCGTTGATCGGCTGCGCTGATCAAGCCACTGAAGATGGAAGAAAGTTTCGTGAGTATATGTGTGCGTATGAACTTGCAAATGACATTGCAATTAATGCTGAGATCGGAAGAAAACCAAGTAGCTCAGGTCAAGCTGCTAAAGTAAAAGAATGGTTGAACACACACCCTTATGGAATGCTTCAAGCAAGGTATCTCATGGGTCAGGCATCTTCTCAAGAAACTGAAAGATTTCAGAAGTCATTTAATGAAACAAAATGCCCCACCTTTGATTAGTTATATGATTAGGTAGTAAAGGGGGTGGGCTTCTTATAAGAACCGCCCCCACATTGCTTGTAGTTTATTCTAATGGCTTGCAGCGACCATCTGCAAAAAATAGCGCCATTTTTCAGGCGCTTAAAGGGGGTGATGTTAGGAGGTCTCTTGAGAAATCGGAGTTTCACTGTTGCTCAATACATCCTCCTCTCGCACACTTTTAATTGCATCTGATTAGCATAGGTTCATTCGTATAAGATTAACGCTGTCTCCTATAATATGTTTTCTTGGATGGTCCTAGGAGATTTGTGTGCAAATTGCAGCGCTGGTTTGGGTGCTTGTAGGTTGCTGGTGTGTTAGCAGGGCAATTCATTGGTTGCCGACACGTTTGGCAGACGAAGAGAATTTCGTAATTGCTGAAACGCTCTCTCTGCAATCTTGCGAAAAGAAACCTGTTCTTCCCCATGTGTTGCAAGCACCATTGCTGAGTTTTTTCTCGGGGGTGCCAAAGTGTAGCTTCAAGAGCTTTGGTTATGCCGGTGCAGCTACGCTGGTCGCCCTTTGGGTATACAGTCATTTAGGATTATCCTGGGATTTTTTCTTGTGGACGGCATTTGGCTGGTGTTTGCTTGTTCTTGCAGCTGTAGACTTTCAAACCAAACTCCTCCCCGATATCCTCACCTTGCCTCTCATGTGGCTGGGCATGGTCATCCAGCTGTGGCCAGAAACCCGAACGGTGGGGCTTGAGCTTGCTGTTATTGGAGCAGTGGCGGGGTATTTACCGCTATGGTTTTTTGCGCACCTTTACAAATTGATCCGAGGTCGCGATGGCCTCGGTATGGGTGATCTCAAGCTGCTTGCTGCGATGGGAGCCTGGTCTGGCCCTTTCATCCTGCCGCATGTATTGTTGCTTGCGGCTTTGCTGGCGATTGCCCTATTTGTATTTGAACGCGTTTTGCGTCGTTCAACGGCCGGGATTCATGAAGAAAGACCTTTTGGCCCCGCAATTGTGGCCGCTTATTTTATAGTGATGCTTTTCGCGTTCTAAGTTAGCAACTCCTCAAGGTTGGACTCATGACAAATAGCGTTGCCAACATCGTCGATGACGTAATCCGTAGCCGCCGTTCAGTGCGTGCCTTCTTGCCTACGCCAGTGCCGCGTGCTGAAATCGAAGCCATTCTGGATGTCGCATCACGTGCACCGTCGGGCACCAATACCCAGCCTTGGCAGGTGTATGTGCTGACTGGGACCCGCAAGCAGGCGCTGTCTGATGAGATCGTCCGTACCTTTTACGATGCCGAAGCGATGGCTGAGCATCATGAAGAATATGACTACTATCCGGAGAAGTGGATCGATCCATTTCTGGCACGCCGTCGCAAGATTGGCCTCGATCTCTACGGGTTACTCGGCCTGAAGCGCGACAATCCCGAGGGCATGAAGGCGCAACAAGCACGTAACTACCAGTACTTCGATGCGCCGGTAGGCTTGGTCTTCACCATGGATCGGGTGATGGGGCGGGGCAGCCTGCTCGATTACGGCATGTTCATGGAAAACATCATGATCGCCGCTCGGGCGCATAGTCTGGATACCTGTGCGCAAGCCGCTTTTAACCAGTTCCATAAAATCATTGCACGACATTTGAATCTGCCGCCGGAGCAAAAAGTTATTTGTAGTATGGCCTTGGGCTATGCAGATCCGGATAAAATCGAAAACACCTTGGAAACCGACCGTGTGCCGGTGTCTGAATTTGCCCACTTCTTAGCCGACTAATCCTATGCGCAAATCCCGCTTTAGCCGACTGTTCAACCAGCTTTTGCTTGGCTGCCTTGTTGCAGGATCTCTGACTGCCTGTAGTACCTTGGATCGTAAGAATGCGGTGCCACAAGACTTGACCACCCAAAGCTACATTGAAGGCATGCCCGATGTGCGTTACAAGATCTGGTCTCGTTCAGGCATACAAGCCATGGTCGATGATATGCGGTTAGGCCAGCAGAAGCCCGAGGCGTATCTCGATCCTGATAACGCGAGCTATCTCGCATTGTCAGGCGGTGGTGACAATGGTGCCTTCGGTGCTGGGTTACTAACTGGTTGGACAGAGCGGGGGGATCGACCGGTATTCAGTTTGGTAACCGGTGTTAGTACCGGTGCCATGATTGCGCCATTTGCTTACCTGGGCTCGGATTATGACTATGTGCTCAAAAAGACGTTTACGGATGTTGACCAGAAGGATATTTTTATCGAGCTGGGGTTAACCGGGGCCTTATTTGGAGATGCTTTTGCAGATACATCGCCGCTTTACAAGTTGATCTCTGAATTTATTACGCCCGAGTTGTTACAGAAAATTGCTTTCGAATACACGGTGCGCAATCGCTGGTTAGTGGTGGCGACCACCAATCTGGATGCTGGTGTACCCGTCATGTGGAATATGGGCAAACTCGCTGCTGTGGGTACGCCGGAATCCTTACAGCTGTTCAGAAAGATCTTGCTCGCTTCGGCTGCCATTCCGGGCGCGTTCCCGCCGGTGATGATCGACGTGATGGCAGACGGCAAGCATTACCAGGAGATGAACGTTGATGGTGGGGCTGCGACCGAGCTATTTCTGTACCCAACGGCTTTAAGTGAAATGGCGCTAAAAGAGGGCGTAGTTAGTAGATTCAAGAATCGTCAGGCTTATATTATTCGCAATGCTCGTTTAGATTCAGATTGGCGGCAGGTTGAGCGCAATACCCTCAGCATTATGGGTAGAGCGGTAGATCAGCTGATCCAGTCGCAGGGCGGGGGTGATATCTATCGTACGTATCTGGTTACCCAGCGTGATGGCGTACATTTCAACTTAGCGTATATCGGCCCGGATTTTAAAGTGCCGCATAAGAAAGAGTTTGATCGCGAGTACATGAATGCGTTGTTTGACTACGCAAGAAACCTTAGCCGGGCAGGTTACCCATGGGCGCATACACCACCTGGCTATGATTTGCCTGTGAATGAAGCAGTTAACATGCAGGTGCAGCGTCAGAAACTAGTGCTTAAGCGCTACCGACTTCAGCAAAAGGCATCCCAATAAGTAAAAAACCCCTGCAAATTGCTCTGCAGGGGTAACCGGTTGGGGCCGGGGTGGGAATGTCTGGTTTTTACTGATTCTTACTGAATCTGCTGGATACCTGCCAGTACCCAACCTCCTTGGCCGGTAACAGGTTTGGTCAGGTGCCACATTTCATCAATGGCAACCGGTGCTGCATTGGCTTCTTCGCGAACCATGCCGGTAAAGCGCACACTCACTACGTAGCGTTGAGCTTCTTCAGCCACTTCCAGAATCTCGGCGTTGAGTGACACGATATCGGTTTTCTGTGGTGCGCCGTTACGTTGATCCAGATCCATACGAATCTCGGCAAACATTTCCGGTGAGGTAAATTCGCGGATATCGGCGAGGTCACCGGCATCATGCGCAGCCTGCAAGCGGATAAAGCCTACCTTGGCGTTACGGATAAAGCCTTCTGTATCGAAATTGGCAGGGATGTTGCTGGCTTGGCTGACGCTGCCACCACTCAGGTCATTGGCCTGATACATCGAAGCTGGTGCATTGTAGGGCGCGCCAGCTCCAGCCATTGTAGGTTGTTGACCTGCTGCACGTTTGCGCAGGAAGTAACCAACCACCGCAATAACGGCAAACGCGATCAGGGCAAACATCAGCATATTGGCGAGCTCTTCACCAAAGCCAAAGTGGCTCGCTAGAGCAGCCAGACCTAGGCCTGCCGCAAGACCAGCCAGTGGGCCCATCCACGAACGCTTGGGTTGTGCCGCAGGTGTTGCAGCACCCGGGGCTTTAGCAGCGGCCGGCGCGGTTGCCGAAGGAGAAGGGGCTGCCGTAGCAGCAGGTTTGCTCACCGGAGCCATCTGGCGTTGCATACCGAAAGATTTGCCGCCGCCAACACGAGCCGCTTCGGCGTTGCCTACAGCCATGGTCAGGCCAACGGCAAGCGCTGCGGCGAAAAGGGCAATACGTTTCATAAGTCTCTCTCCATGGGTGGGACTACGTCAGTTTTGGTGAGCATAATCGCAAAAGTGGCGGCAATTATTAGCGAATCCTTAATAAAGAGATAGAAATGCGCTAAAAAAGTGCGCCCTTTGGGCATACCCCGACGAGACGCCTTCGGATATAATCATCGGTTTTGCAAGTCTCGCCTTTATTCATTAGGAACGAATTCAATGAGCACCACCGAAACCGTGCAGGAAGTGTCGCCGCTCGAGCGCACAATCGAACTGACCGTTGCCGCTAAAGAAGTTGAAGCCGCAACCGATGCCCGCCTGGCGCGCATGGGCAAAACCCTGAAGATCGCCGGTTTCCGTCCGGGCAAAGTCCCAGCCAAGGTCGTTAAGCAGCACCACGGCCTGCAGGCTCGTGAAGAAGCACTGAATGAACTCGTTGGTCGCGCCTACGGCGAAGCCATTACAGCGCAGAAGCTTAAGGTTGCTGGTTACCCACGTATCGAGCCAAAAGGCGACGAAACTGGCGACACCCTGACCTTTGTCGCCACTTTTGAGTTGTTCCCAGAATTTACATTGGCGGATGTATCGTCGGCTGAGATCGAGCGTCCGGTGCATGAAGTTACTGCTGCTGACGTTGATAAGACCCTGGAAATCCTGCGTAAGCAACGCGTCCGTTACGAAAACGCTGACCGTGCTGCTCAGAAGGAAGACCGTGTCGTTATCGACTTCCTGGGTAAGAAAGACGGCGTACCGTTTGCCGGTGGCGAAGCTAAAGATTACCCAATGGTTGTAGGCAAGGGCACGCTGCTGCCTGAGTTCGAAGCCGCTATCGAAGGTTGCACTGCTGGTGCCGCCAAAACGTTTGATCTGACCTTCCCCGCTGAATACGGCAACACCGAGCTGGCTGGCCAGACCGTTCAGTTTGATCTGAACGTCAAACAGGTTCAGGGTCCGGTGATTCCTGAGCTGGACGAAGAGTTCGTTAAGGCCATGGGCGTTGAAAGCGGCAAGGCAGATGATCTGCGTGCTGAAGTCGAGAAGAACCTCAAGGGCGAAGTGAAGAAGCGCATTCACCAGCGCGTACGCGAAGCCGTGATGGAAAAGCTGGATGCCCTGAACCCGATCGCTGTGCCTAAGGCCATGATCGAGCAGGAAACCTATCGCCTGATGCAGAACACCCGCGAAGAAATGAAGCAGCGCGGCATGAAGGGCGACATTCCGATGCAGCCTGAGTGGTTTAC
>ERZ1034365.803-NODE-803-length-16787-cov-3.339437_pt1 | contig 16787 bp, 19 predicted proteins | sample MGYA00520615_ERZ1034365 | MGnify/ENA primary metagenome ERZ1034365 (study PRJEB33736, sample SAMEA104284505) | Azolla filiculoides | biome: Urban; feature: Water surface; material: Ditch water | place: Netherlands | collected 2015-10-28 | depth 0-0.1 m ... | reverse complement strand
ACTCAACCACAATCTTGTGAGCCTTGGCCAAGTTTGGTCTAGCCATAGACGGGAATAGGTGGTGCTCAACCTGATAGTTCAAACCACCCATCAGGTTGTCTGTTAACCAGCTGCCACGAATATTGCGGCTGGTCAGAACCTGGCGCTGAAAGAAGTCAATCTTTGAATCTTTTGGAACCAGCGGCATGCCCTTGTGGTTCGGGGCAAAAGCTGCACCCATGAAGAAACCAAACATAAGCATCATGAAGAACCAAAGAGCTATTGCCCAGGCCCAGCCAAACATGAGGGTCAAAATAACATATGGTGCAGTTTGACGAACCATCATCAAGCCAAACTCAACCGCACGAGTGCCGATCTTTCGGTCTTTGCGTTTCAAACTTGCCAAGCTGTCTAGCAGCAGGTCAAAACCTGTGAAGAGCAGCAACAGTGGAAACAGATAACCCTGACGATTTGTGAACCAACGTTCAACGCCTTTTTTCTCATCGCGTGCCTCAGGAGTAAAAGCTAAAACACGAATAGCAATGTCGGGGTCTTCGCCAATTTGATTTGGCTTTTGGTGGTGTTTGTTGTGCTTGCGAAGCCAGAAACCATAACTTAGACCAGCAAATAGATTGGCAAGAATTAATCCAGACCAGTCATTTAATTTATTGCTTCTAAAAATTTGGCGATGCGCTGCTTCATGCGCAATGAAGCCGTACTGCGCTGCCATAACGCCCAATAGACCAACAACCAAAAAAGCTAGAAAGATCCAGGCCCAGTGCTGAGTGACAAGTGCGCCAATAAAACCGCCAGCAACCCACAACCCAGATGCGATTGCAGAGATAACTGCAAGACGCACTACATAAAAACTTGGCTTTTTAGCGAGAAGGCCGGCGTTCTTAACGCGGTGCAAAATCTCGGTGAATTGGGAGACCGTCTGTCGGCCGACTAATACGGTCATACCTGAAGCCTATGCCCCGATTGGCCAATAACCCTGTGGAATGGCTGTTAAAGACCTATTTGGTCTTTTTAGAGTGATATCCCTCGTCTATTTGCTTCAATTTGGTGTCAACCAGCAACTTAATGATCTTTTTGGTCAATGGTTTTTCAGCTGTGAAATGCAAGGCACTCAAAGTTTGCGAGTAATCAGCTAACTCTTTTTTCAATAGCCCCAAAGTTGAACCAGCAAAAGGGTAATAACTGCAGAAATTTTTGTTTGCCGCAAAACCACCTACAACCTTGCCATCCACCTTGAAGCAAGGTAAACCGTAGCTGATGGCCTCTTCGGCTTTTGGTAGAAGTTTGCGCATCTCCTGGCGAACTTCCTGAAGCAACTTGCGCTTCCCTGCTGGCACGCCTTTCAAGTAGTCGTCAATTACCGTCATGAGTTACTGCCACCTGATCATGCCGATAATGCCGGCAGTGGCGTAGAAAAACTGAAGCAACAAGATGCCTTTGTGCTTTCCACGAAAGGCCCAGATGCCTATTAAGGCCGAGGAAGTAAGTAGCAGCGCAAAACCTAAAAACTCAAGCCCGGTATTTGATGCAACCAAAAGCGAATAAAGAATTGCGGTGACTACGCCAAGCCACTCAAAAACTTTTGAGGTTTTCATCTACTCAGAAACTTTTCCAAATTATCAAAGTAGCTAATCATTCCCTGCCTTGACATTTCAGCTTGCTCGGCTGGCATCTCTCCGAATTGAGTGAACTTGCACCATGCTTTTCTATCGCGCTCTTCAAAATCAATCACGATAATGTGCGCAGGCGCATTATCGTCACGCGCTAAAAACTCTTTTTCATCTTGGCTGTAGCAGAGCGTGTGCACTAATTTCTTTTTGGTTTCAAACTGGCTGTAGCGACCCCAGAAGTATGCGTTAAAGCCATGAGCCGAAACGTCTACGGCTACTGCCCAGCGGCCGCCAACTTGATTTTCCGTAACTACCGAACCTGGCACCACTGATAGATCGGTTGGGCTGTACCACTGCTCTAATGCTTCGGCAGATGTCCAGGCATTCCAAAGCTGATCAATGCTGGCATCGTATTCGCGCTCAACAAAATAAAGTTCAGTGCTGTTCATTTGATTCCTAAACGTTGAAACGGAATTCGACTACGTCGCCGTCTTTCATGACGTAGTCCTTGCCTTCCATACGTACCTTGCCGGCGGCCTTGGCGTCTGCCATTGAACCAGCAGCCATTAAGTCTTCGTAAGAAACGATTTCAGCCTTGATGAAACCGCGTTGGAAATCGGTGTGGATTACACCAGCTGCCTGAGGTGCGGTCCAGCCTTTGTGGATGGTCCAGGCTCTGGCCTCTTTAGGGCCAACGGTTAGGTAAGTTTGCAGACCAAGGGTGTCGAAACCAATTCGAGCCAGCTGATCTAAACCTGATTCTTCTTGACCAAGTGAGGCAAGTAGTTCGTTGGCCTCTTCAACCGATAGATCAATTAACTCAGATTCAACCTTGGCATCAAGGAACACGGCCTCGGCCGGGGCAACCAAATCGGCCAGCGCCTTCTTCTTGGCAGCATCAGTAAGAATTGATTCATCAACGTTGAAAACGTAAATGATTGGCTTTGCGGTAAGTAGACCAAGTTCCTTAATTGGAGTTAGGTCTACATCAGAAGACGAAATTGGTTTGCCGTCGTTTAATACGGCGAGCGCGGCGTCTATAGCTTCAAGAGCCGCCGGTTCCATCTTTTTGCCCTTTACTTCTTTTTCAATGCGAGGGCGCGCCTTGTCTAGTGTTTCCATGTCGGCCAGAATCAGCTCGGTGTTGATGGTCTCGATATCGCTGGCGGCATCTACTTTGCCATCAACGTGCACCACGTCGCCATCTACGAAGCCACGAACTACCTGAGCAATTGCATCGGCCTCACGGATGTTAGCTAGGAACTTGTTACCAAGCCCTTCACCCACCGATGCACCGCGCACGATTCCTGCGATGTCTACGAAAGAAACCGGGGCTGGCAGCAAGCGCTCTGAGCCGTACATGTCGGCAAGCTTCTGCAAGCGAGGGTCTGGAAGGTTCACCACACCAACGTTTGGTTCGATAGTTGCGAACGGGTAGTTCGCCGCTAGAACGTTGTTCTTGGTGAGTGCATTAAAGAGGGTCGACTTACCTACGTTAGGTAGTCCCACGATTCCGATTGTTAGAGCCACGAGGGTCAAGTCTAGACTGGGCCCGTGCCAATTGACTTCACCGCTATCGACTTTGAGACCGCTAATGGCTCCCCCGCTAGCCCATGTGCAGTGGGGTTGGTCAGGGTTCGAGACGGCAAAATAGTTGACTCGCTGGCATTTCTGATTCAGCCCCCGGTTCCGCACGACTGGTTCCACGCCGGAAACATCAAAGTACATGGCATTCGCCCCAGCGATGTAGACGGTGCGGCCACTGCCGCAGAGGCTATTGCCCTAATGCTGGCATTTATTGGCACCGATACCCTGCTGGCACATAATGCTCCTTTTGATATGGGAGTACTTCGTTCCACTGCGGCGCATATCGGTGTGGAATTACCACCGCTCACCTACGCATGCTCTTTGGCTATTTCTAGAAAGACCTACAACTTGGAGTCATACCGGTTGAACGCGGTTGCTTACGCCATAGGTCACGAGGAGTTTGATCATCACGATGCCTTGGCCGACAGCGATGCCTGCGCCCGAATCATCATTCATGCCGCTGACCGCCACGGCGCCGAGAGTTTGACCGAACTGCTGAGCTCAACCAAGCAGGTACTAAAGCCACTGCTGCAATAAAAAGTGGCTTGACTCAAAAAGTCGGATGCCAATGGGATACTCGGGGCATGGATACTTTTGCTCTGATTGCCGCCGCATTAGGCGCCGGCTTAATAATTGGCGCCCTGCTTGGTTTCTTTATTGCCGATTCTCGCGCTAGGGCACGGGCTGCAGTTGAAATGCAAAATTATGTTCAGCAGCAAAATCTGCAAACCTCAGCTCAAGCCAGCCAAGAAAATAAATTGCTCGAGGCAATCGCTCCGGTCAAATTTCACCTTGAGCAAATGCAGCAGGTGGTTACTCGCCTAGAGAAAGATCGCACCGAGCAATTTGGAACTATCCAAGAGCAGCTCAAGAACGCCATAGATTCAGATGCCGCGCTGCGCAAACAAACTCAGGCTTTATCTCAAGCGCTCTCTTCAAACAACATTCGCGGAGTCTGGGGTGAAACCCAGCTTCGCAAATTAGTTGAACTTGCCGGCTTAATCAAGCACGCCGATTTCGACGAGCAGGCAAGTTTCACCACAGACACAGGGTCTGGCCGTGCAGATATGGTTATCAATTTGCCAGGTGGTAAATCTCTGGCTATTGATTCAAAAGTGCCCTTCAATTCGTATCAAGAGGCTTCAACAATCTCAGATCTGGCAAGCGGCGAAGAGTTAGCCAGACGAAACCGATTAATTGAAGAACACGTCAAGGCTGTGAAAGGCCACGTTGACGCCCTTTCTTCTAAAACTTATTGGACAGGCCTAAACGCTTCTCCTGATTTTGTGATTGCCTTCGTTCCTAGTGAGTCACTGCTTTCGGCAGCACTTGATGCCGATCCGGGTTTGCTTGAATACGCGTTCAAAAAGAATGTTGCGCTGGCCTCGCCAGTTAGTTTGTTCTCGGTGCTTAAAACCATCAACTACATTTGGCGCCAAAACGTTGATGAAACTCAGGTTCGTACCATGATCAAGCTGGGCAAAGAGCTTTATGACCGGGTGGGCAAAGTTGCCGAACATGCCGACAAGCTGGGCCGCTCCATCACAGCCACAGTAAAGGACTACAACGTATTCGTCTCAAGCCTGGAAAGCCGAGTGCTGGTGACCGCCCGAAAACTCAACGATTTAGATGAAAATGCCCTTGGAACAGAGGAAATTAGCACTCCCAAAGAGCTAGATTCCGCGCCACAGAGCCTTACCGCTAGCGAGTTGACTAAGTAGCCATTGGGTATACTTTTTGAAGCGCTCGACAATGAAGTTTGAAGCCTAAATCCGTTCAATTAGGAGTCCTTCATGTCAAGCAAGTCACCGGTAGTCACTCTGACGCCAGCACCAACACTTGACCGCACCTACTATGTTCACGACCTTATTGAAGGTGGCGTTAACCGCGCCGATGGCGTAGCCGAAGAACTTGCCGGCAAGGGAATCAACGTAACCAAAGGCTTAAACCTTGTAGGTATGGCGGCACCGGGCGTTGTGCCAATTGGCGATTCAGACCCAGGCGTTCTTCAGCGCACCGGCCACGCAAACTGGCTGCTACCAATTTGGGTTGACGGCACCCTAAGAGTTTCAACCACCATGGTTATCAAAGACGGTGCAACCACAAAAGTTAACGAAGCACCTCGCCCACTTAGCGCAGAAGACTGGCAGTCAGTTATTGACCTAACCATCAAGACCGTTATCGAAAATGAAGCCAAGTGGTTGGTAATGGCTGGTGCGCTTCCAATTGATAAATCAACCGGCACCTATGTTGACCTGCAGCCAATCTTCGACAAAATGAAGCAGCTTGGCGTTCGTGTAGTTCTTGACACATCAGGTGAGCCACTTCAGTTCTGGGCAAAGCAGGGCGCTGCAAGTGTTATGAAGCCGAACGCAGAAGAACTTGCTTCGGCAGTTGGGCGTTCACTGCTAACCAACGGTGACGTAATTGATGCAGCACGTGAACTAATTGCCGGTGGTGTTGAGTGCGTTCTTGCCAGCCTTGGATCAGACGGCATGATTGCCGTTACCAAGAACAACTCATGGCACGCAAAGACTCCACCTATCAAGGTGATCAACACTGTTGGTGCGGGTGACTCAACTATCGCTGGTTTTCTATCTGCAGTTGCTTCATCTACAAATGGACCAACCGAAGAAAACTACTTTGTTGGTTTTGACGTACCAGCCGGACTAAAAATGGCAGTGCAGTGGGGTGCGGTAAAAGTACAGCAGCCTACTTCAGGCTTGCAGAACCTAGATGGCATGCCAGAGGCCACCGTGATTGAAAACCCTTCACGTGAGTTGCCTCTCAAAGAACCAGCTCACGTCTAGTTTTTAGGCACTCGCACATCTACCACCAGGCCCTCGCCTATTTTGCTGTCCAAAATAAAACTTTGAATTTCTAAATGGTCGTCGTGTTCTCGAACACCATTAGCCAAAATGCCATCGGTTATTCCGGTGAGTACAAAAATAAATTCGTCTCCTGAGGCAAGCTCTTCTAATTCAAACTTGTGCTCTATGTCGTAGTTTGCCGCAAGAGCACGTTCAATTTGATCAGGGTCTTGTGGCGCGAACCTTGTTTGCATGAAGCCGCCAAGAATTTGAATAGCAACTGCAGTAGCCACACCCTCTGGTGACCCGCCCAAACCAAGCAGTAGATCTACGCCGGTGCCAGGTACTGCTGCAGCAACCGCCATAGCTATATCACCCTCATCAAAGCGAACCCAGGTGGCGCCGGTGGATTCAACCTCTTGGATAAGTTCGTAATTTCGCGGCTTATTTATAACGGCAACGCGCATATCGGTGATTGGTTTATCTAACGCCTCAGCGAGTTGTGTGATGTTCCAAGTTGCACTGGCATCTAAATCTAAAACGCCCTTACCGGCGGGCCCGCTGACAATCTTTTGCATGAAGTAAACCTCTTTAGCCTCAAGCATTGCCCCGCGCTGAGCGGCTGCCATAACTGCCACGGCACCCATGGTTCCTGCTGCTGCCAGTGCAGTGCCATCTACCGGGTCTACCGCGATATCCCATTCAACGGGTTGGCCACCACCAATTATTTCGCCGTTGAATAGCATTGGGGCTTCGTCTTTTTCACCTTCACCAATTACAACTATTCCGCCGAACTCGGCCCCGCGAAGGGCAGCGCGCATGGCATCAACCGCCGCTCCATCAACTGCAAGTTTGTCTTCAGAACCCACCAGATGCCAGCAGCCTGCGGTAGCTGCCACTGTGGCCGCCAAAATATCCATGGTCGGCTGGTTTGCATTGTGTAAACCGGCGCTCTCTTTGGGCATTGGAGCCTTTCGCTTCAGCGGAGTAACCCGCATCCTTGCTAACATCATAGGTAATCCACCGTCGGCCTTAGGAGTAAAGCCATGCCTGTAGCAACCCCAGACCAGTATCTTGAAATGCTTGACCGCGCTAAGCAGCACGGCTTTGCTTACCCGGCAATCAACGTTTCAAGCTCACAGACATTGAATGCAGCCCTTGCGGGTCTGGCTGAAGCAGGTTCCGACGGCATCATCCAGGTAACCACCGGTGGTGGCGACTACTGGTCTGGCCCAACCATCAAGAACATGGCTTCTGGTGCCGCAGCAATGGCTGCATTCGCTCGCGAAGTTGCAAAGAACTATGGCATCACTATTGCGCTGCACACTGACCACTGCGCGAAAGACCAACTAGATAAGTTGGTTCGCCCACTTATTGCTATTTCACAAGATCGCGTAAAGCGCGGCGAAGACCCACTATTCAACTCGCACATGTGGGACGGCTCAGCAGTACCAATGGCCGAGAACCTACAGATTGCACAAGAAATGCTAAAGCTAACTAGTGGCATTGGTGCGGTTCTTGAAATTGAAGTTGGTGTTGTTGGTGGCGAAGAAGACGGCGTTGAGGGTGGAATGGGTGAACACCTTTACACCACTCCTCAAGACGGCCTGCAGACTGCCGAGGCTCTAGGTCTTGGTGAAAACGGCCGCTACATGGTTGCCCTAACCTTTGGAAACGTACACGGTGTTTATAAGCCAGGAAACGTAAAGCTTCGCCCAGAACTTCTTGGTGAAATCCAGAAGGCAGTTGGCGAGAAGTACGGCAAAGACAAGCCTTTTGATTTGGTATTCCACGGTGGTTCAGGTTCAACTCCAGAAGAAATTTCTGAGGCCGTAAGCCACGGTGTAATCAAGATGAACATTGACACTGATTTGCAGTATGCATTCACTCGCCCTATCGCCGACCACATGCTGAAGAACTACGACGGCGTACTAAAGGTTGACGGCGAAGTTGGCAACAAGAAGGCTTACGACCCACGCGCTTGGGGTAAGTCAGCAGAGGCCGGCATGTCTGCTCGCGTTGTTGAAGCTGCCAAAGAACTTGGTTCAGCCGGAAAGTCAATGTCTCTTTAAGAACAATGTCTCTTTAAGAACAATGTCCCTTTAAGACAATTTCTACAAAATAGTTTTATGAATGAGCGAAGCCCGTTGTATGACAACGGGCTTCCTCGTTTTAAGGGTGAATATCTAAACGGGGAAATGCACGGCTACTGGGAGTTCTATCGCAAGGATGGAAGCTTGATGAGATCCGGCAGTTTTGATCTGGGTCGCCAAGTGGGAATTTGGACTACCTACACTCGCGACGGTCACCCTCACAAGCAAACAGATTTTGGAAACTAGACGCGCTTTATTTTGTTGCTAGTTTCTTCGCCAGCGGCTTTTAGTTCTTTTCGTAGCTCTGCCGGCAATGAAAACTGAATGTCTTCTTCGGCAGTTTGCACGGTACGCACATCACCGAAACCCTTATTAGCTAGATAAACCAAAACCTCATCAACTAGCTCTTCTGGCACCGATGCACCTGAGGACACACCTACAGTTTCAACATCTGTGAACCAGGTCTCATCTATTTCACTAGCGAAATCAACTCGATAAGCAGCTTTTGCCCCGGCCTCAAGGGCCACCTCAACAAGGCGCACAGTGTTTGACGAGTTAGCAGAACCAACCACGATTACTAGGTCTGAACCAGCGCCAACTTTTTTGATGGCAACTTGCCTGTTTTGGGTTGCATAACAAATGTCATCGCTTGGTGGATTCTGCAACGTTGGGTGCTTCTCTCGAAGCTTCAAAACCGTTTCCATGGTTTCATCAACTGACAGAGTGGTTTGAGAAAGCCAAATTAACTTCTTTGGGTCGCGCACTTTTGCGGCGGCGATGCTTTCATCTTTATCAATGATCTGCACCACATTTGGTGCTTCCCCGGCCGTGCCCTCAACCTCTTCGTGACCCTCGTGGCCAATTAGAAGAATGTCGTAATCTTCGGCTGCAAAGCGCTGAACCTCGCGGTGCACTTTGGTAACCAGAGGGCAGGTGGCATCTATTGTGTTTAGACCCCTGGCCTCGGCTGCAGCCACTACTGCAGGCGAAACACCGTGAGCCGAGAAAACCAGCACAGAGCCCTCTGGCACTTCGTCAACCTCTTCAACAAAAATGGCACCGCGGGTTTCTAGAGATGAAACCACATGCTTGTTGTGCACAATCTGCTTGCGCACATAAACCGGAGATCCGTAGTGATCTAGAGCCTTTTCGACTGCAATAACTGCGCGGTCAACTCCAGCGCAGTAGCCTCGGGGCGAGGCCAACAGAACCTTCTTGCCAGCGGTATTCTTGATGTCAGTCACCCCTCAATGATAAGCGTGTCATCGGTGGATTGTGGTGGCTTAAAGCAGGAGGACCATGAGCCAAGACGAACTCGGCGCCCCATCTAAGGTCAGCTCTGAGCTATCACCGTGGCCAGTTTCCAGGCTTTCACTAACCCTCAAAGAGTGGATTGAACGCCTTGGAGTTCTGTGGATCGAAGGCGAACTAGCCTCGATCAAAATAGGCCCATCAAATATGTTTGGTGAACTGCGCGATTTGCAGATAGAAAACAGTGTCTCTATTCACTCTTGGAACGTAGCCAAGATTCCTAATGACCTAAAACAAGGCGATCGTGTTCTTGCACTTATCAAGCCTGCGTTTTGGCCAAAGGGCGGCAAACTAACCATGCAGGTCATGGAGATGCGCAAGGTTGGACTTGGTGAACTGCTGGAGCGCATCGAGCGCCTCCGCACTCAACTTACTATCGAGGGACTTACGTCTCTTGATAAAAAACAGCCGCTACCGTTTCTGCCAAACAAAATCGGCCTGATCACCGGCAAAGATTCTGATGCCGAAAAAGACGTGCTGCAAAATGCAAAACTGCGCTGGCCAGATGTAGAGTTTCGGGTAATTCACACTTTGGTTCAGGGTGAAAAAGCTGCTCCTGAGGTTATCGCAGCAATCAAAGAGCTAGACAGTGACCCCCAGGTTGACGTGATCATCATCGCCCGTGGTGGTGGGTCTTTCTTGGACCTAATGGTTTTTAGCGATGAAGCACTGGTGCGCGCGGCTGCAGCCGCTAAGACTCCAATAGTTTCGGCAATTGGTCACGAAAATGACAGACCCGTGCTTGATGATGTAGCCGACCTTAGGGCCTCTACCCCAACAGATGCGGCAAAGCGCGTGGTGCCCGATGTGGTTGAAGAGAAACAAAAGTTAGAGCAACTTAGGCAGCGACTATTTCTTCGCGTTGCTACCTTTGTGGCCAATCAGGTGGCGATGATTGAACAAATCAGAACTCGCCCCATACTGGCCAACCCCTACACCTTTATCGAAGTTCATGAATCAGATGTTTCGCGCCTGGTTGATCAAATGCGAGTAAAGCTAGATCACGCCCTAAGCCGAGAAGACATGCAGATTAGCCACCTGAAGCAACAGGTGCGCAGCTTGTCGCCGCAATCTACTTTGGACCGTGGTTATTCAGTGGTTAGAGACACCGCGGGCCACGTAATTTCAGATGCCGGCACAGTCAAGCCAGGCCAAAAACTTAGAGTTCGCCTAGCCAAGGGTGAGCTTGGCGCGGTAGCCGAATAGCCAAATAGACTGGAGATATCATGACCGAAAAAACCAACGCTGACGTGGCCAAAATGACCTATGAAGAGGCTCGAGATGAGCTGGTTAAGGTTGTTGCCGAGCTAGAACAAGGCTCAGTCACCTTGGAGGCCTCACTTGCCCTGTGGGAGCGCGGCGAGGCTCTGGCGAGCCAATGTGAGACTTGGCTAAATGGTGCCCGTAAGCGCCTAAATGAGGCCGTGGCAAAGAAGAAAGCCAACTAATGGCTGCCAGAGTGAAACAGGGCTCGGTAGGCCAATACGATCCTGATTCGGCCGCTAAACACCGCGCCAAGCAGACCGTAATAAACCTAGTTTTAGCCCTGGTAGCAACTCTTGGAATTGTGCTGGTAACAGTGTTAATCGTGCCAAGAGATGACTCCAACCGCATTAAGCCGGTTGATTACATTGCCGCGGCTGCATCTGCTGAGGAAGCCAGCAATTTGAACATCGCCGCCCCAGCCGCCCTTCCACAGGGCTGGTGGGCAAACCAAGCCAAGTGGTCTTCGGCGGCCGCCGATGGAGTGAAGGTTTGGAAAGTTGGTTTTGTAGGCCCAAAGAATCAGTACGTGGGCGTCACCCAGGCATTTGATGTGAACCCAACCTGGGTTGCTCTGCAGCTAAGTGGTTTTGAAAAATATGAGTATTCGTTTGGAACCCAAGAAAAGTGGAGCTTCTATCAGCCAGGTAAAAACACCGATGCGGATCCGTATCTTTGGGTGCTTGAAAAAGATGGAATGTTTATTTCGCTTAAATCAACAGCCTTACCCATTGAGCTTGAAGAGTTTGCACAGTTGATTGAACAGGAGATTGCCGAATGACAACCTCAATGAGACACGAAAACCCTCAGGCAGCCTGGGACGCACTTGTTAGAGGAAACCAGCGCTTCGTAGGTGGCTCCCCCGCTCACCCAAGGCAAGACATTGAACGTCGCGAGGCGCTTGCTGAAAAACAACGCCCGTTCGCTGCACTTTTTGGCTGTGCCGATTCAAGGCTGTCTGCGGAAATAATTTTTGACGTTGGCCTAGGTGACCTTTTTGTTGTGAGAAACGCTGGTCAAGTAATTGCTGAAACAATTCTTGGTTCGTTGGAATTCTCTGTTGAGGTTCTAGGTGTGCCACTAATTTTAGTTCTTGGCCATGATGAGTGCGGTGCAATTCGAGCAACCATAGATGCAACTGAAGGCAATCTTAAGTCTGAAGGCGAATTTATTCACAACCTTGTGGAACGCATTCGCCCTACAGTTCTGGCAGCAAATGCTGCCGGTAAGCACGACATAGAAGATGTAACTGAACTGCACGTTCAAGACACCATAAATGAAATGCTAACCAGAAGCACTCTTATCGCAGACGCAGTCAAAGCGGGCAAGCTTGCCGTAGTGGGGGCTAACTACAAGCTCTCACTGGGTGAGATTCACCCAATTGTCATCGTGGGCGACATTAAGTAAAACGGCAACGAAAGGCCAAACAGTGGAATACCGAATTGAACACGACACCATGGGTGAAGTACAAGTTCCAATCAACGCCCTATACCGCGCACAGACACAGCGCGCAGTCGAGAACTTTCCAATTTCAGGCACAACCCTCGAGCGCGCCCACATTGCCGCTCTGGCTCAGATTAAGAAAGCTGCGGCGCTAGCCAACGCCAAGCTAGGCGTTCTAGACGGTGAAATTGCCAAAGCAATTGCAGCAGCGGCTGACGAGGTTATCTCAGGAAAATTCGATGGCGAATTTCCGGTAGACATCTTTCAGACCGGTTCAGGAACCTCATCAAACATGAACATGAACGAGGTACTTGCTACCCTGGCAACCAGAGGGCTCGGCAAAGATGTGCACCCAAACGATCACGTGAATGCCTCGCAGTCTTCTAACGATGTATTCCCAACCTCAGTGCACGTTGCAGTGACCGCAGCTCTAATCAACGACCTTCTTCCGTCGCTTGATTACCTTGCAAAATCGCTAGAAGAAAAACGTGACCTGTGGAAAAACGTGGTGAAGGCAGGGCGCACCCACCTAATGGATGCAACCCCAGTTACCCTTGGCCAGGAATTTGGCGGCTATGCGGCACAGATTCGCTACGCAATTGAGCGAGTTGAATCAACCATTGGCCGAACCGCCGAGGTTCCGCTAGGCGGAACAGCAGTTGGCACCGGAATCAATACTCCAAAGGGTTTTCCTCAAGAAGTGATTCGCCTACTAGCCGAAGAAACCAAACTGCCAATCACCGAAGCGCGCGACCACTTCGAGGCCCAAGGTGCGCGTGACGCACTGGTTGAGGCATCGGGTGCTCTGCGAGTGCTTGCTGTATCGCTAACCAAAATCAATAACGACCTTCGCTGGATGGGCTCAGGCCCAAATGCTGGTCTAGGCGAGTTAGCAATTCCAGACCTTCAGCCAGGATCATCAATCATGCCGGGCAAGGTAAACCCAGTTATTCCAGAGGCTGTCATGATGGTTTGCGCTCGAGTAATTGGCAACGACGCAACCACGGCATGGGCCGGCGCCACCGGAAACTTTGAGTTGAATGTTGCAATTCCGGTTATGGGTAATGCCCTGCTTGAATCTATTCGCCTTCTTTCTAATTCACTACGTTTGCTTGCAGACAAGACCATCAAAGGCCTTGAAGCTAACGAAGAGCGTGCACGTGCCCTAGCCGAGTCAAGCCCATCAATTGTTACTCCGTTGAATAAGTACATTGGCTACGAAGCCGCTGCAAAAATTGCCAAGCACTCGGTAGCTAAAAGCATTACAGTTCGCGAGGCAACCATTGAGCTTGGCTATGTTGACGGCGAGAAACTAACAATGGAACAACTTGATAAGGCTCTAGATGTTCTTTCAATGACTAGCCCGGGGCTGTAAACCAGCTAGCTGAATTTGATTACCAAAAAGATTGGCGGGCGCTACAGAGAGGTTCCTCTGTGGTCGACCCGCCTTTCTTTTGAGGTTAGGCCTGTACCTGGATTTCAAGCGGAAGCATGGCCACTTTGGAAACCAACCTTGCTGCTGCTAGATAAAGTTCTTCGCGAGAAAAAATGGAAACTAAATTGGGTTCGAATTCACTCACACCTTGGGGCAAAACGCTCGCCAAGACATTCCCAGGCCTGGGTAGATAAAGACACAGACACTATGTTGCTTTGCCACTTTGACAAAGACACAATGTTGCATGAGTTAGCACGCCTACCCAAAGATGATGCCCACTCGGATGCCTGGGCCAAAAGACTTTGGGAACTTCAGGAAACCTATCTGAGCAAAAAAGATGCAGCCGAAGCACATCTTGAAATTACTAGGTACCTATCTGGCCGCCGTCTCTATAAGAGAAAATTTGGCACTAAGCCACCAAAATATGTTGACCAGGTAAGTATTTGGGTAACAACGAAACCACCAAGTAAATAAGGACCTAGAGCCATTGCGTCTTGAAGAGTCGTGCGGCGTTTCAAGAGTTGTACTGCAATCACCAGGGCAGCTAAAACAAAACCCAAGACTAAAGCAATAAGTGGCGCCAGCAAATTGAACCAAGCCAAGGACATTGTCGTTGCTGCAATTAGCTTGACATCTCCCATTCCCAACGACCCGTATCGATTGGCCAGAAGACCAAATGTAAAAGCTATTAGAGCAGCAAAAATGGCGGCGATTAATTGATCCCAGGTGCTGCCTAAGAAAGCAGCAATCAGAAAACCAATAATTAAAACTGGAAAAGCCGGCAGGACAAATTTGTTGGGCAGGCGATGCTCTAAAAGATCAACTTTGCTAAGTGGCCAAGCCACCGCAAAAATATAGAGCGCCCCTGCGGTTGCGAATAAATCCGAGAAGTTCATGCCTCGAGATTAGATTCAGGAGACCTAGCTGGCATGGGTTATCAACAACTCAAGGCCAAGGTAGCCAGTCTGACTAGGCGGCGTCGCCTACGCGTTCCCACATTTTGGCAAGAATCCACCACTGGCCATCGATGAAGACAATGTTTAGATAGTCCTGCATAACCCCGCCAAACATCTCAAGTTGCACTTTTACAAGTGCCAGTGTTGGTGAGACCTGGTCAAACATTAGGACTTTGTCTCGGCGGGCATTGCCCAGACTTGCCGGTGATTCACGATTAGCCACTACTTCACGGTAAACGTCATATGGGCGAAGGCTTAGCTCTCCGGTCTGCGTTGAATAAAGTGCGCAGTTTTTATGAAACACCTTGTCAAAGACAGCCATGTCCTGGTGGTGCATCACGTCGAAATAATCTGCCAACAGTTTCTGGATTGCTGGATCCGCTTGTTCGAAATTCATAGTTTCAGGCTATACCTGGCCGATGAAAACTGCTAGTTGTCGAGCAGGTCAGTCACTAATGCCGCAATGGCTGAACGTTCAGAGCGCTGCAGGGTCATGTGGGCAAATAGCTCATGGTTCTTGAGTGACTCAATTACAGCGGCGATTCCGTCGTGCCTGCCTACTCGCAGGTTGTCGCGCTGTGCCACATCGTGAGTTAGCACCACCTTGGCGTTCTGACCAATACGGGAAAGCACGGTAAGCAGAGTGTTTCGCTCAAGAGACTGAGCTTCATCAACAATTACAAAAGCATCGTGAAGCGAACGGCCGCGAATGTGAGTTAGCGGCAAAATTTCAAGCAACCCGCGATCAACAATGTGATCAATAACCTCTTTGGAAACCAACGGGCCCAGGGTGTCAAAAATAGCCTGGCCCCATGGGTTCATCTTTTCGCTTTCGCTGCCGGGTAGGTAGCCAAGCTCTTGCCCGCCAACTGCAAAGATTGGGCGGAAGACAATAATCTTTTTGTGCTGTCTACGCTCAAGAACCATCTCTAGCGCTGCAAGCAAAGCCATGGCAGACTTTCCGGTACCGGCACGGCCACCTAGCGAAACAATGCCCACCTCTGGGTCTAGCAGAACATCTATTGCCAAGCGTTGCTCTGCCGAACGACCATGCACACCAAAAACATCGCGGTCGCCGCGCACAAGTTTGATTTTGCCGCCTTTTTCAACTCGGCCAAGGGCGTGACCACGTTCAGAGGTAATCACCAGGCCAGTGTTGATTGGCAAGCTTGCGGCATCTTTGTGTTTGATTACCTCTGTTTCATAGAGGTCTGAAATTTCATCGGCAGACATGGCCAACTCTGCAATGCCAGTCCAGCCTGAATCAACCGCATTGTCATTGCGGTATTCATCGGCGCTCATGCCCAATGCCGATGCTTTCACGCGTAGCGGCAAATCTTTGGTAACCAGAGTTACGTCTCGGCCTTCGCTGGCTAAGTTGAACGCCACTGCAAGTATTCGGCTGTCATTGTCACCAAGCTGAAAGCCCTTTGGCAAAGTGGTTTGGTCAATGTGGTTTAGCTCAACTCGAAGCATTCCCCCATCGCCAACCTCCATTGGAAAATCTAAACGCTCGTGTTGGATACGAAGATCGTCAAGGTGTCGCAGGGCTTGCCTTGCGTAGTATCCAATTTCAGGATCATGGCGCTTTTTCTCAAGCTCATTAATCACGATGATTGGAATAACAACTTCTTGTTCCTTGAACTTAAAAATGGCCTTTGGATCTGAAAGCAACACCGATGTGTCCAAAACATAGGTCTTGGTTCCGATGGATAATTTGGGTTTTTTAGCTGCCGAAGTCTTTGTGGTTGAAGCGGACACAGATGATGTTGACTTAGGCACCTAGGCTCCTTTGTTTCAGCTTGTGCCAAAACTACGCCTGCTAATTCTCAACTTGAGGTTTAGACACGCCCGAATTCAGGTTCGTTATCTGTTGTTAACTTAGGCACCAAATCTGCCGCGCCGCTAGGCGCCAAATCTACGATGCCTTGATTCAAAGGCACGGATAGCTCTAAGAAAATCAACCTTTCGAAAATCTGGCCAGAGCGCCTCTTCGAAGTAAAGCGCAGAGTTTGAGCTTTGCCAAAGCAGGAACCCCGATAACCGCTGCTCTCCAGAGGTTCTGATAATTAGGTCAGGGTCAGGTTGGCCACCGGTATAAAGATGTTCCGTAATTAGGTCTGGGTCAAGCAATTCTGATAGCTGCTCAATGGTGGTGCCCTCAGTTGCATGCTTCTTCAAAATTGAGCGCATGGCGTCTGCAATTTCTTTACGGCCACCATAACCAACGGCCAGATTTACCTCTGGCTTGTTTAGCTTTGCCGTTGCTTGCTCTGCAGCCT
>ERZ1034365.802-NODE-802-length-16793-cov-3.065386_pt1 | contig 16793 bp, 18 predicted proteins | sample MGYA00520615_ERZ1034365 | MGnify/ENA primary metagenome ERZ1034365 (study PRJEB33736, sample SAMEA104284505) | Azolla filiculoides | biome: Urban; feature: Water surface; material: Ditch water | place: Netherlands | collected 2015-10-28 | depth 0-0.1 m ... | reverse complement strand
ATTAGGTTTTGGGTATTAGGTATTGGGTGTTAGGTTTTGGGTACTGGGTTTTAGGGATTTTAGTATTGGTTTTAGTAAAATGATCGTACTTGTAATCATCATTGGCAGTACGATTAAGAAATGGGCTTTGTTTATCAAAATTACGACATAAACGGCCAAGGAAAGCAAATTGAAAAGTGCTGCGTAATAGATTCCTTTTTCCTTTTTTATGGCATAAAAATAAAGTAATACCAGTAGCGCCGGATTGAATAACAGGATGTTGTAATTGTATTCTAATTCCCGGTGCAACGAATAGCTTCCTGCAAAAACAAAAAACAAGCCTGTCACCGCCAGTAATCCGAGGTAACCAAAATTCACACTTCTTTTGTTTAAAATCAGGATGCCTCCCAAAATCAGCAGGTAGGTGTAGCCATTATTCCACCAAGAAAAAGGAACCTCTTTTTCGAATTCCAACAGCGTTTTTGTTTCTTTTGCCAACAGTTGCTTTTTAAATTGTACTGTTTTTAAACTTTTTTCTAATTCAAAAGGTAAGAACAGTTGCGTTCCCATTCCGTCCACTTTTTTTCCGAAAATGATGCTGGTTCCTAATTTTTCATAAAAATGATGGTCAAAATACGGGTACAGAATTGTTCTGTACGTGATGTCGGTATCCACTTTTTTTACAATGGCTGTGGTGTCGAGTGTTTTGTTGATTATGTCCACCACCATCGAAGTACAGTTTTTATCGATAAATTTATAGGTGTAGTGGCTTTCCCCTGAGGCTAAAGAAGTATTTAAATTGTCAAATAATTGTTGTTTCAGCGTATTGGGAATTTGTAATTCCTGTTCGTAAACGGATCTTTTTTCATACGTATATTCGTTTATGAAATCAGCATACGGGTGCACTACAGCAAAATACTGTAAGTCGCCTTTGATGAATTTCAATACAAAATTGGGTGTTCCAAAATCAAACGCACCATAATTGTAAACCCAATCGATGTTGTTGAACGGGTCGTTGATGCGGATGGCAGTATGTCCGAACATGGAATAGGATTCGTTGCCCGTTCCGCAAGTAATTACGCTTACTTTTGCTTCTTTTGACAATAAATGGTTTTGTCCGAAACTATAGTTTATGGTGGTAAACAGGAGTATAAAAAGAACTAATTTTTTTAAAAGGTAAAGATTCATTTGGCAAAAAGTGTTACGATACTAAATGTGTAAGTTTGTTATTTAAATTATATGGATTCAGCTGTTGGGTGTACTTTAATTTGTTTTTAACCACATAGCAACATAGATTTTAAAATTTTAGCAGGCGTTTCTCTTTTTAGAGAAGACCATAGATAGCTTAGTGATTCGAGACCAAAGGTCGAATTAGCAAAGCAACCTAAGAATTGGGCTATCTGACTTTTTTCTATGATTATGTGTTTCCGTTTTTTATTAATTACACCCAACAAGTATAGATTATTTCTTTTTTAGCAGGTTTATTTGGCAAAGATACTCAAAGTAACTAAAGTACTTCACCCTGTTTTTGGGTTACTTTTTTTTGAACGACAGCAAATAGTACGCTTTCGATTACCGCTTAGTTTCTGAACATTCCCAACTCTACTTTTACCGAAAATATATTCGAATATAAAGCGGTACTTTGGTTTCCTAAATCGGTTAGCGCATAATCAATTTGAATGCCTTTGTATTTAAAACCTACTCCTATATTTGGTTGGAACCCTACTTTTTCGGTGTTGTCTATTTGTGTTACTTTTTGAAAATTTCCAACACCAGCTCTAAGAAAAACTAAGTCGGTATAGCCGAATTCGAATCCCAAAGCCGGATCGATACTTACCGCATCGGTCGCCAATAGATCATTGGTTTTGGTCAATCGCATGTTCATATTGGCTGCAGCCAAAATGCTGTAATCGTAGTGAATATTGAATTTTTTAGCGACTCCCAGTTGTATTTTTGGCGCGGTAATCTCCGTGCTTTCCGGTAATTCCTGATTTTCGCCTGGGATAGCATTGGCTATTTTTTGGTATTCTTGTTCGTCAATACTCCACACATTATAAGTAGTCGTAATGTCGCGGACCATCAGTCCAAATTGCCAATCGTTCTTTTCTAATTGGAGTCCGACATCAAAACCAAATCCCCAAGAATTCGCAAATTTACCGATTACGCGTCGGATTATTTTGGCATTCACTCCATATTGAAATCCGGGAACCGGTAATTTTCGGGCATAAGAAAAGGTGAATCCATAGTCGGCTGTTGAGAATAAGCTGATGCGGTTGTAGTCGATATTGCCTTCGCTGTCAATTAATTCGGTAGTATTCAGGATATCGTCGACCCCAAAACGAATCATCGAAATTCCCCAGGCACTCCGGTCATCTATTGGGCTGGCATAGGCTATGTAATCGTATTGGGCAATATTGGCAAAATAATTGGCGTGCATCAGGGAGACCTGATGGTCTTCGAGATGGATTAAACCTGCAGGATTCCAATAGCCTGAATTGACATCAGCAGTTGTTGCCACAGCGGTATTGGCCCTGCCCAAAGCGGCGGCATCTACACCAATGTTCATGAACTCATTGGAGTATTTTCGGACTGCCTGACTGTACATGCCTATGCTCATCAAAAATACAAATAGGAACGTTTTTTTCAAAAGGATTATTTTTAGCTCCCCAAAGGGCGTTACATTTTCATCAAAAATATAATTTTTTACTGAGCTTATTTCTTCCTTTTGCTAAATAATATAAAAGGGAACGGCTTGATGAAAAATCTCTATTAAAAACGCACGGCTCTTGAACTTATTATATTAAATTTGTCGCTCTTGACGCTAAATTAAAATTACTATGACAATTAAAAAGCATATTCCAAATCTGATTACCTTATTGAATCTTTTTTGTGGTTGTATTGCCCTTGTTTTTGCGGCTGACCGGAATTATGAAATGGCCTTTTATTTTGTATGTCTAGGTATTTTCTTGGATTTTTTTGATGGTTTTTTTGCCCGATTGTTTCAGGTTTCCAGTCCGCTTGGTTTGCAATTGGATTCCTTGGCCGATATGGTTACCAGTGGCGTAGTTCCCGGATTTGTTATGTTTACTTTGATGGAAGACAGTTCTAATTCAAATTACTATTTGTCCTTTTTGGGATTCCTGATTGCCTTAGGATCTTGTTATCGTTTGGCTAATTTTAATATTGATACCCGTCAAACCGACTCTTTTATTGGCTTGCCGACACCTGCCAATGCGTTGTTTATTTTAAGCTTGCCTTTAGTTTTACAGTATTCAGATTCTATGCTTGTATTGGAGATTTTAACCAACTATGGCGTTCTGTTGGGGATTACTTTGTTGAGCGTTTATATTTTGAATGCTGAAATTCCGTTGTTTTCCCTAAAAATCAAAAAATTTAATTTGAAGGACAATGCACTTCAAATTGTCTTTCTTTTCTTGTCCTTGTTGCTGTTGGTTTTCTTTCAGTATTTAGGCCTACTTTTGGTCATTGTTTTTTATGTCCTTCTTTCTGTGGTGAATAATATCTTCTTTTCTAAGTAGTTTTCGTTGCATGAGAAGAAAGCCTGTTCGAAGAAAACCAGTACCATTTCGTAAATCCAAAAAGAAAGCCTCTTTTTTTTCGGGAAAAGTAGGGCGTTATTCAGGAATTCTTTTTCTTGTCGTATTTGTTGTTGGTACCGCCTATCATTATCGGGAGGGACTGGCTTATTATTTGGGTTTTAAGTCCGATAAAGTATTGCAATCGGCTACTTCCAAGCATTTGTCGGATGTTCGTAATTTTCAGGTTTTAGAAAAACACGAAGGCAAGTCTATTGGTTTGGATGTTTCTGAATATCAGGAAAAAATCAGTTGGTCTTATGTCGATACTTTGGAACAAAAATACCGACTGGATTTTGTTTTCATCCGAGCGACCGTAGGGAAAGACAGGGTGGATCGTCAGTTTAAACGGAATTGGCTTGGCGCCAAAGAAAATAAAATGATTCGTGGCGCTTATCATTATTACCGTCCCAATGAAAATTCTATTGAACAAGCCGAACTTTTTATCAAAACGGTGACGCTCCGAAAAGGGGATTTGCCTCCGGTTTTAGATATTGAAAAACTTCCCAAAAATCAATCGATAGACAGTTTGAAAGTTGGCTTGAAGCGTTGGCTTCATAAAGTGGAATCCCATTATAAAGTGAAGCCTATTATTTATACCGGTGAGAACTATTATGATGATTTTCTGAAAGAAGAATTCAGCGCGTATTTGTTTTGGATCGCCAATTATAATTTTTACCGAGAATCTATAGAAGAGGATTGGCTGTTTTGGCAATTTACGGAGAAAGCTACTGTGCCGGGTATTAAAACTTCGGTGGATATTAATATTTACAACGGCGATTTAGAGCAGTTGGGGTTTATTACGGTGGAGTAGGTTTTTTTGGGTGTTGGGTTTTAGGTTTTAGGTGTTGGGTGTTGGGGCTTTGGTATTGGGTGTTGGGTGTTTTGCGAATTATTTTTTTGTTTCGATTATGAATACAATGAATAAAAAGAACGCCAAGAAAATTATAAAAAACAGTACTGAATTTCGGTTGGCGAAGTTTACGGTAAAGCCCATCCAAGCGATTCTTTTTGGAGGAAAAATTCGTTTGTCATCTTTGTTATAATAGAACATTCCCCACTTCCAGTTGTTTGGGTCTTTGTGCCATTTGTTCAGGGTTTCCTGACTGGGTTCTTCTTGATTTTCCATTTTTTTATGGATTTTGTTTCAACAGACTGTTGATTGTTTTACTAAAACTCTAATTTTTTCTTTCTTAATTCAAAGTTTTGTCCGAGGTACACGCGGCGTACCATTTCGTCTTCCACTAATTCTTCCGGAATTCCGGCTTTCAGGATTCCACCTTCAAACATCAGGTAGGTTTTGTCAGTGATGGCTAAGGTTTCCTGTACGTTGTGGTCGGTTATCAGGATTCCGATATTTTTGTTTTTTAATTGTGCTACAATACGTTGAATGTCTTCTACGGCAACCGGATCGACCCCTGCGAATGGTTCGTCGAGTAGTATGAATTTAGGATCCGTCGCAAGACAACGCGCAATTTCGGTACGGCGGCGTTCTCCTCCCGAAAGTAAATCCCCTCTGTTGGTGCGAATGTGTTGTAAACCAAATTCCTCAATCAAACTTTCCATCTTGGCTTCTTGTTCCGCTTTGGTGTGTTTGGTCAATTGTAAAACGCTCAGGATATTGTCTTCAATGCTTAATTTTCTGAACACCGAAGCTTCCTGTGCCAAATAGCCAATTCCTTGTTGGGCTCTTTTGTACATCGGGTAATCGGTAATGTCTAAATTATCAAGGTAAATGTTTCCTGAATTGGGTTTTACCAATCCAACAATCATATAAAAAGAAGTCGTTTTACCAGCTCCATTTGGACCCAGTAGTCCTACAATTTCACCTTGATTTACTTCTACCGAAATGCCTTTCACGACACTACGACCTTTATAGGTTTTTATAAGATTTTCGGCTCTTAATTTCATTTTTCTAGTTTATCGATTCATTAATTAACGGGTTATGTCGATTTGTTTGGTCGTCAAATAAACGAATAAACAAATCAATACCTTGTCCTGTTAACAATTATTTAGTTTCTTCTAAAGCTTCCCAGAATTCATACGCCCTGCGCAAATGCGGAATCACAATAGTTCCGCCAACGAGTGTGGCAATTCCCATGGCTTCCATCATTTCCTCTTTGGTCACCCCTTCTTTGTAGCTGGTTTCTAAGTGGTATTTTACACAATCGTCACAACGCAAAACGGTTGAAGCCACAAGGCCTAACAATTCTTTTGTTTTTACATCTAACGCTCCTGCAGCGTAAGCATTGGTATCTAAATTGAAAATTCGTTTGACAATTTTATTGTTGTCTGCCAATAATTTTTCGTTCATTTTAGAACGGTACTCGTTGAATTCCTGAATGCTATTGTCCATTTACTTTCTTTTGATTTCTTACTACAAGTACCGAAATAAAGATACTCGCTTCGTAGATTACTAACATTGGTAAGGCCACAATTATCTGACTTACCACATCCGGAGGTGTCACAATAGCGGCTACCACAAGGATTATGATTACTGCATATTTCCAATATTTTCTCAAAAAGACAGGAGTTACCAAGCCCAGTTTCGTTAAGAAATAAATGATAATGGGCAATTCAAAAAACAATCCGCAGGCAATAACGCTCGTTTTTACCATACCAATATAGGAATCGATGCTAAACTGATTTTTTACGACATCACTGACTTTGAACGTGGCAAAAAAGTTTACCGACATTGGGACGATTACAAAATAACCGAACAAAACGCCCAAAAAGAACAATAATGAGGATACAAAAATAAAGAGTTTGGCATGTTTTTTTTCTTTTTCATACAAAGCAGGACTGATGAATTTCCATATTTCCCAGAGGATTATTGGGAATCCTAATATAAAACCAGCTGTGATACACGTCCAAACTAAGATGTTTACCTGTCCTTCCATATCCGTATTCTGGATGATAAAAGGCATTTCGGTGACACAAATACTGTCGGCAAATCCTAATTGATGTGATAAATCACAAAAAAAGCGGTAGGTAATGAAATCGGGACTTGTTGGTCCAAAAATAATGACATCAAAAATATAATCACTCACAAAGAAAGTAATCGTAGCCATTATTAAAATAGCAATTGTACTGCGCACTAACAGCCATCTCAGTTCCTCCAGATGGTCTAGAAAGGACATTTCGTTTAGGTTCTTCTTACTCATTATACAATTCCTTCTTTTAGAATGTCATGTATATGCAGTACGCCTTTGTATTCCATGTCGTCTACAACCACTAATTGGGTGATGGAGAAATCTTCCATACTATTAAACGCGTCCACTACCATTGCGGTAGAGGAAGTCATTTTTGGATTCTTAGTCATAATATCTTTAGCAGTTAAATCAGCAAAAGTGTCTCTTTCGTTCAGCATTCTTCTGATGTCTCCATCGGTAATAATTCCGATGACTTTATTGTCTTCTACAACAGCAGTAACGCCTAATCGTTTCTCCGAAATTTCGAAAATTACCTGTTTGATGGAAGCTTCCGGAGCTACCATAGGTTTCAATGAATTTTCTAACATGTCTTTGACACGAAGTAATAGTTTTTTGCCCAAAGCGCCACCGGGATGATATACCGCAAAATCTTCGGCTTTGAAATCCCGCATTTCCATCAGGCAAACGGCAATTGCATCGCCCATTACTAATTGAGCTGTTGTGCTGTTTGTTGGTGCTAAGTTAATTGGACAGGCTTCGGCTTCTACAGTGGTGTTCAAAATAAAATCGGAACCTTTGGCCAAGAACGAAGTCGTGTTACCTGTTATTGCAATCAGCGTATTACCAAACCGTTTTAACAAGGGAACCAAAACTTTGATTTCGGGGCTGTTGCCGCTTTTTGAAATGCATATAATCACATCGTCATTTTGAATCATTCCTAAATCGCCATGTATGGCTTCGGCAGCATGAAGAAAAAGCGATGGTGTTCCGGTAGAATTAAAAGTAGCTACCATTTTTTGAGCAATAATGGCGCTTTTCCCTATTCCGGTAACGACCAATCTGCCTTTTGAATTGTAAATACACTGTGTGGCACTACTAAAATTTTCGTCTACAAAATCAGCTAGTTTTGCAATGGCTTTGCTTTCCGATAAAATCGTTTTTTTGGCACTAGCCAATATATTTTCTTTAGTTATCAAAACAGAATGGTTAAAATTTGTAAGTGTAAAAGAAAGTTGTATCTTTATGTAATGCAAATTTATACAAAATACCACATAATATAGAATGAATTCAAACGAAATTGATATACACAAAGAATTAAAGAAGTATTTTGGCTTCAGCCAATTTAAGGGGTTACAGGAACAAGTCATAAAAAGTATCCTTAATAAGCAAAATACATTTGTGATTATGCCAACAGGTGGCGGGAAGTCACTCTGTTACCAATTGCCGGCTTTGGTTCAGCCCGGGACTGCGATTGTAGTATCTCCCTTGATTGCCTTGATGAAAAATCAGGTGGATGCCATTCGAAGTTTATCTTCAGAGAATGGTATTGCGCATGTGTTGAATTCTTCCCTGACTAAAACAGAAATTGCCCAAGTTAAAAAGGATATCACTTCCGGATTGACTAAATTATTATATGTAGCACCGGAATCTTTAAATAAAGAAGAGTATGTGACTTTTCTTAAAACGGTTACTATCTCTTTTGTTGCCATTGATGAGGCCCACTGTATCTCAGAATGGGGACATGATTTTAGACCGGAATATCGAAATTTAAGACATATCATTAAACAATTGGGAGATGTTCCCATTATAGGATTGACGGCTACAGCCACTCCAAAAGTTCAGGAAGATATCCTGAAAAATTTAGACATGTCGGATGCGACTACTTTCAAAGCCTCTTTCAACAGACCTAATTTATATTACGAAGTGCGTACAAAAACGAAGAATATCGAATCTGATATTATTCGTTTTATCAAACAGCACAAAGGAAAATCCGGAATTATTTATTGTTTAAGCCGTAAAAAAGTCGAGGCTATTGCCGAAGTCTTGCAAGTAAACGGTATTAGTGCGGTTCCATATCATGCGGGACTGGATGCTAAAACACGAGCCAAACATCAGGATATGTTCCTGATGGAAGATGTAGATGTGGTGGTGGCTACAATTGCTTTTGGAATGGGAATTGACAAACCCGATGTGCGTTTTGTTATTCATCATGATATTCCAAAATCATTAGAAAGTTATTATCAAGAGACCGGACGTGCCGGAAGAGACGGTGGAGAAGGGCATTGTTTGGCCTATTATTCGTATAAAGATGTTGAAAAACTAGAAAAATTCCTGTCGGGAAAACCCGTAGCAGAGCAAGAAATTGGTTTTGCATTGTTGCAGGAAGTAGTGGCTTATGCCGAAACCTCAATGTCCAGAAGAAAGTTTCTGTTGCATTATTTCGGAGAAGAATTTGACAGCGAAACCGGAGAGGGAGCCGATATGGACGATAATGTCCGCAATCCAAAAACTAAAGTAGAGGCTAAAGATCAGGTCGTTAAACTGTTAGAGATTGTTCGGGATACCAAACATTTGTATAAATCAAAAGAAGTTGTCTTTACGCTAATTGGTAGAGTCAATGCAGTTATAAAAGCACATAGAACTGATTCTCAATCCTTTTTTGGATGTGGTTCTGATCATGATGAAAAATATTGGATGGCATTACTCCGCCAAGTATTAGTTGCTGGATTTTTGACAAAAGATATTGAAACCTATGGAATCGTAAAAATCACAAAAAAAGGATTGGATTTTATCAAAAAACCAAGTTCTTTTATGATGTCAGAAGACCATGAATACAACGAATCTGAAGATGAAGCTATAGTTACTGCAGCGAAATCCACCGGTACAGCCGATGAAGTTTTGATGAGTATGTTGCGCGACTTGCGTAAAAAAGAAGCTAAGAAACTTGGAGTTCCGCCGTTTGTTGTTTTTCAGGATCCTTCGTTGGAGGATATGGCTTTAAAATATCCTATTTCTCAAGAAGAATTGATTAATATTCATGGTGTCGGAGAAGGGAAAGCTAAGAAATACGGTGCTGCATTCGTGGCCTTAATCAGTCGTTATGTGACTGATAATGATATTATCCGCCCGGATGATTTGGTGGTAAAATCTACCGGAGTTAATTCGGCCAATAAATTATACATCATTCAAAATATCGACCGAAAATTATCTCTTGATGATATTGCTTCCGCCAAAGGGATGAAAATGGATGATTTGATCAAAGAAATGGAACAAATTGTTTATTCCGGTACGAAGTTAAACATCAAATATTGGGTTGATGAATTGTTGGATGACGATCAGCAAGAAGAGATTCATGATTATTTTATGGAATCCGAATCGGATAAAATAGAAGATGCTTTAAAAGAATTTGATGGCGAATACGATATTGATGAATTGCGTTTGATGCGTATAAAATTTATTAGTGAGGTAGCTAATTAGGGTGTTGGGTTCTGGGTATTGGGTTTTGGGGATTGGGTTTTAGGGTTTTTGTACTTTGAGACTTTTACTATCTGAAACCTGTTTACTGAAAAAGCTCTCCCCGATGCGGTTTCAAAGCATCTCTTACCTGAATCATGTTTTCATCTGTGACTACCATAAACGCAATAGCCTGCATTTCACTTTGAATTTCAAAACCGGTTATATTTAATGGCAGTTTTTCAATAGCGATGTATTCTTTTAAATGAATTTCGTGGTGCTCCGCCGTTTTTGCGGAAGCCGGTCCACGAAAATCCCATATCAGTTTTATTTTTCTGGACATTTTGTAGGGATTAATGGTTTGACTGTTTTGAAGCCTCAAAGTTACAAAGTCTAATTTGAAATTCAGCTGATTTGGAAATTTGAAAATGGATTTCATATTAAAACCTTAATTCCACTTCAAAATACTATTTTTGCACTTTGTTTTGTTTTTCGAAAAATCGATCTGCCAAATCAACGCATAAAAAATAAATAATGCCTCAAGAACTCCTTTTACAAGTCACTCCCGAAATTGCTGCCAACGAACTGTTGCTCAAAACGTATTTGTCGAAACAAATTAAAGTTTCGGAACGTGACATACAGCATGTTTCTATTTTGAAGCGCTCTATTGATGCGCGTCAGAAAGCCATCAAAATAAATTTGAAAGTGGTGATTTATCTCGAAGGCGAGTCTGTTTTGGAGCATCCGATTCAACTTCCTGATTATAAAAACGTGTCTTCCGCTCCCGAAGTGATTGTTGTTGGCGCTGGTCCTGCAGGGCTTTTTGCGGCTTTGCAACTCATAGAACTGGGTTTGAAACCGATTGTTTTAGAGCGTGGAAAAGATGTTCGCGGCAGAAGAAGGGATTTGAAAGCCATTAATGTCGATCATGTAGTTGATGAAGATTCTAATTATTGTTTTGGTGAAGGTGGTGCAGGAACCTATTCTGACGGGAAGTTGTACACGCGTTCTAAAAAAAGAGGTGATGTTACCCGGATTTTAGAATTATTGGTCGCTTTTGGTGCTTCTCCGGATATTTTGGTTGATGCACATCCGCATATTGGGACCAATAAATTGCCTCAGATTATTCAAGACATTCGGGAGAAAATTATCGAATGTGGCGGACAGGTTTTGTTTGAAACCCGTTTGACCGATATTTTGATTAAAAGCAATGAAGTACAAGGCGTTGTTACCCAAAAAGGCGACACTATTTTGGCTAAAAAACTCATTTTGGCCACAGGGCATTCCGCCCGTGATATTTTTGAATTATTAGACCGGAAAAAAGTTTTTATCGAGGCTAAACCTTTTGCCTTGGGCGTTAGAGCTGAACATCCACAGTCTTTAATAGACCGTATTCAATACAGTTGTGATTATCGGGGCGAACATCTGCCTCCCGCACCTTATTCGATTGTGAAACAAGTAGGGGGAAGGGGAATGTATTCGTTTTGTATGTGTCCCGGTGGTGTGATTGCGCCTTGTGCGACCAGTCCCGGTGAGGTTGTAACCAATGGTTGGTCTCCTTCTAAACGCGATCAGGCTACGGCTAATTCCGGAATTGTAATCGAATTGAAACTGGAAGATTTTAAACCTTTTGCTAAGTTTGGTGCTTTGGCCGGAATGGAATTTCAAAAGAGCATTGAACAAAAAGCGTGGCATTTGGCAGGGGAGACCCAAAAAGTGCCTGCACAACGTATGGTTGATTTTACCCAAAATAAAGTCTCTGCTGCTATTCCGAAAACGTCTTATGTTCCCGGAACCACTTCGGTAGAAATGGGGCAGGTTTTTCCTGGATTTTTATCTCAAATTTTGCGAGAAGGGTTCACTGAATTTGGAAAATCGATGCGCGGGTATCTGACTAATGAAGCTATTTTGCATGCGCCAGAAAGCAGAACTTCTTCTCCAGTGCGCATTCCGCGTGATGCTGAAACCTTAGAGCATCTGCAAATCAAAGGTTTGTATCCTTGTGGTGAAGGGGCAGGTTATGCCGGCGGGATTATTTCGGCTGCGATTGACGGAGAGCAATGTGCGTTGAAAATTGGCGCCATTTTGAAGGTATAATTTAATTCGGTTTTTTCACGTAGGTTTATTTTTAATGGTCGTAACTTACCACTCTTGAGATTTTCCATTGATTGTCTTTTTTCTTCCAAATCATCAGGAATTTAAAAGTACCTATTTCTTCTTTGCCATTTTCCATGTGTCTGAACTCGTGAACTCCAATTTGAATGGCTCCATAGTCTTTAACAGGATGGACTTCCAAACTTCCGGGAACTAATTTTCGGGTTAGTTTGTTTTCATTTTGAAACCTATTCTCAAAATTAGTAAATACGGTTTCATAGGAAAGTAAGCCTCCGTTGTCTTGAAACCATTCCAGATCTTCTGTAAATAACGATTTGAATTTTGCGAATTCTTTTCGGTTGAAAGCATCAAATACAATCTGATCCATTTGTTCTATTTCATGATAGAGCGCTGCGGATGTTGGTGCTACTTTTTTTTCTTGCGCATGTACCGGGTTTGCAAAAGTCAATATAAGAATTATCAGCGCCAAGCGGATCCATAGATACTGTTTTCTTTTCATGAGAATTGGTTTTTATTTGTAATGTGCTACTGTTATTTTTCGTTTTTTACGGCAACAGCAATTTTAGAATCAGCAGTGCCGTAATAGAGGAACCATTGATTTTTAAAATAAACTAATCCTTCTACAAAACACACTTCATTTACTTCTCCTGTTTTTTCATAAGGTTTGTCCGGATGAATAAAATACTGGTCCATACGGTCTATCAGTTTATGTGGATTTTCTTTGTCGAATAAAGCCTGACCAGCTGCATAAGTAAATTTTGGCAGCTTGGGATCATTGTAATTTGCTGCATTACTGCCATTATAAATTAATAGAATTCCTTCTTTCTGGAGTAAGGCAAAAGGGCCTGATTCAACTAAACGGCTGTCAAAATACCCCATTCTCGGATGTAAAACCGAAATCATTTTTTTATTCTCTTCATTCTCGGCGACTTCCCAGTGTATCAGGTCCTCTGAAGTGGCCAGATACAAGTCGGTATCTCCAAAATACATCCAATATTTTCCTTTTATTTTTACTGCTTTGATTTTATCTCCCACACGTTCCCCTACTATTGCACCTGATTTAGACCAAAGATCTTTGTATTTTTCTTGGTGTAAAACCAATCCATGTTTCGTCCAAGTGGTTAGGTTTTTTGAACTGGCTAAACAGAGTCTGGCTGTTTTTCCATCATAAGCGGTGTAGGTCATAATATAGGTTCCGTTATCGCTTTCTATAATACGGGGATCTTCTACGCCACCTTTCCATTCGTATTGCATCATGTTGTCGTTTTCGGGATAGAAAACAGGAGCCGCTAGTTTGGTGAAATGTAGGCCATCGTCGCTGATAGCTAATCCTAATCGGGAAGTCATTTCATGGTCCTGAGCCCTATAAATCAAATATACTTTACCGTCTTTTACCACAGCAGAAGGATTGAGCACGTTGCGTTCTTCCCATTGAACTTTTTTATTACTTACCGGACAGGTGAACGTTTGATTGGTATCCGGAACTAAAATAGGGTTGATGCTATCGGCTTTGGTAAAGCCGAGTATCGCCCAATCCTGATTTTTTACTGCTTTGGAGCCGTTTTGTTGTGCGCTTATTTTGCCATTAAACAAAAGGAATAATGATAGCAGGCCTATTATTTTTTTCATTGGAATAAAAAGATTGGTTTAAAATTATGCTGCTTTCGATTTTCTATCTTAGCTTCATTTTGGAATTACTGTAAAATAAAGATACTGATTTAATCGTTAAAATTCCTTTTACAAAAAACAAGCCTGCTAAAATGGTTTTAACAGGCTTGTTTCACTTTGAAATAAGTTGTGTTTTGCTTTTTACTTTTCCTCCAAGATTTTTTTCTTTTCGTCAAATTCCTCGTTTGTAATTTCTCCTTTTGCTAATCTTTTTTTCAGGATGTCCATGGGAGTTTCGTTTTTTGTCCGTTGCCCCGGAATTTCATAGGGTGTTGCAAATATCCATAGTATCAAGATAATCCAAAATATCCACCATAAAAGATGCATTCCCCAAAAGTGATGTTCGTAATACATATTAGAGTTATTAAGGGGTTAAAATAATATGTAAAGATATGAATTTCAGTTATTTAAATTTTATTTATAGGGCGGTTTTTATAGGGGATTTTTTGGTTTTGGATTCTAATTTTTCTTCTTTAAGCGATTTTTAAATACTTTCTCGAATTTTTCTAGTTTAGGCTGAATTACTCTTTCGCAATACAGTTGGTTTTTATTGTTTTCGTAATAATTCTGATGGTACATTTCTGCTTTGTAGAATTTTGTGAAAGGTTCCAAGGTCGTCACTATTGGAGAATCGTAAATTTTTGCTTTTTTCAAGTCATTGATCACCGCTTGCGCCGCTCTTTTTTGTTCTTCATTTTTGTAGAATATGGCAGAACGGTATTGCGTTCCTACATCGGCACCCTGACGGTTTAAAGTGGTCGGGTCATGAACGGTAAAGAAGACTTTGAAAATTTCGTCCAGATTGGTAACGGTTTTGTCATACGTAATTTGGACCACTTCAGCGTAACCGGTTCTTCCGGAAGACACGGTCTCGTAGGTAGGATCGGGTGTTTTGCCACCTGCGTAGCCCGATACTGCCGATTGTACGCCCATCAGGTTTTCATACACTGCTTCTACACACCAGTAACAACCGCCGGCAAGCGTAATGGTTTCCAGATTAGACGCTTTTAAGGGTTTAGTAGTATTTTTGTTTTGTCCCAACATGCTTAATGTGCTGAGCAGACTGATTAAGATTAGCTTTTTCATATTATTGGGTATCGGGTATAAAATCGAGTGCAATGGAGTTCATGCAGTATCTTTTTCCTGTTGGTGCGGGGCCATCGTCAAACAAGTGTCCTAAATGTCCGTTGCATCGGCCGCAAAGCGCTTCGATTCGTTCCATTCCAAGCGAATTGTCTTTTTTATAGCTTACACTTTCTTTGGATTCCTGTTCAAAAAAACTGGGCCAACCACAATTGCTGGCAAATTTTGCTCCGGAACGAAATAATTTGTTGCCACAAGCCGCACAATAGTACGTTCCTTTTTCATCGGTGTTCCAATATTTTCCGGTAAAAGGTCTTTCGGTATCGGCATTTCGGGTTACTTCATATACGTCTTCCTGCAATACTTTTTTCCATTCCGCATCCGAAATGGAAATTTTGGTTGTGTCCGTATTCGAGTAGTACGGGTTTTCGGGTTTACTGATGGAATTTTTCATAGTAGTCGTTTTTTTAGCCTTAATTGGTGTGCCGGCAGTTTGTCCGCAGGCCGTAAAAATGAACAACGGCAGTAAGAAGAGCAAGCAGCCTAATTGATTTTTTATTTTCATATTTTTTGATTTTTTGTTTCCAATGTACAGCCGTCTTTCTATCAGAATTGGCGTCTGGTTTACAAAGGAATGTTTTTTATTTTTAGTTCAACCTTCTTAATCATTTACGACAAAAGAGTGGTTTCGGTTTTCGGTTTTTTGTTTAAAATAAAATAAATAATACAGCGCATTTATTTCATTATAAATTTATAACATTCAAATATTCAACACTCGTTAAACTTTTCACAATTTCAAAAAGGCTATTGATACCATTTCTTTTTTCGTATTTTTGACGTGTAAAATAGTACCATGTTAGAAGAAAACGTCATATTAGTTAACGAGAACGATGAGCCAATAGGCTTAATGCCAAAATTGGAAGCACATGAAAAAGCCGCTGATTACACGATTGCCAAGTCGCGCTTGGCCTTGGTTGACACGGCGTTAAGCCTTTGTTGGCTGGTGGGCTGGACGTTATTGGGCGGGTTGTCGTCACTTAATCAATGGCTGCTGAGCGTGATCGAACCAGGCCTGTTACAGCAATTGGCGCTGATGGCTTGTTTTGTTGTGGTCAATGCTGTGCTTGAGTTGCCGGTGTCTCTGTATCAGACCTTCGTGCTCGAGCAGCGCTTTGGCTTCAACAAAATGACGCCACAACTGTGGTTCGTCCGGTCCACTCTGGTTGGCCTGCTGATAGGACTCCCCCTTGCGGGATTGATCCTCTGGGTGATGGGATCAACAGGTACCAGCTGGTGGCTGTGGGCTTGGGCCATCTGGATGGGCATCAACCTGTTGCTGATGATGGTGTACCCCACATTCATCGCTCCTCTGTTCAACAAGTTTGAGCCACTTGCGGACGAGACCATCAAGTCCCGAGTGACGCAACTGATGCAGCGGTGCGGCTTCGCCGCCAAAGGCCTGTTTGTCATGGATGGCAGCAAGCGTAGCGCCCATGCAAACGCCTATTTCACCGGTTTTGGTGCATCCAAACGAGTGGTTTTTTACGATACCTTGCTCAAGAAACTGTCACCTGGAGAAATTGACGCGGTGCTAGCCCATGAGTTGGGCCACTTCAAACATAAACATGTGATCAAGCGCATCGTCACCCTTTTTGCGGGCAGTTTCCTGGGCTTGGCACTCTTGGGATGGCTGAGTGGACAAATCTGGTTCTACACAGGACTTGGGGTCCAGCCCCACCTCATGGGCGGACCCAACGATGCGCTCGCCCTCTTGCTGTTTATGCTGTGCGCACCGGCCTTGACGTTTTTCATCTCGCCGCTGTTCGCGCGGGTTTCTCGTTGGCAGGAGTTCGAGGCCGATGACTACGCCATGGCACAAGCCAACAGCGAAGACCTGGCGTCAGCACTGCTCAAGCTGTATCAAGACAACGCATCCACGCTCACACCGGACCCTCTGTTCGTGAAG